>Ga0209536_100000171_pt1 | contig 98829 bp, 78 predicted proteins | sample DeeMarSeWOR28_12_FD_187461 | JGI IMG/M metagenome (GOLD analysis project Ga0209536, IMG submission 187461) | Marine sediment microbial communities from White Oak River estuary, North Carolina - WOR-2-8_12 (SPAdes) (version 2) | ecosystem: Environmental > Aquatic > Marine > Intertidal zone >... | reverse complement strand
TGCCGCGCGAGCTGCGAAAAAAAGGGGTAGGAGCCCATTGCGTTGGGGCGCAGCGGCGGCGCTCGTCATGTACCTCCTGGTCTTCTGGGATCATGTCCCAACTCTTCTGGTGCACTGGTATTACTGCAAAGAGGAAGCAGGGATCTGGGTTTATAAGACCCCTGACCAGTGGAAGAAAAACAATCCCGGAGTCATTGAAAATCTACCTATGCCTGGTCCCTCAGGCTCGCGATCGAAATGGGAAGAATTTGACGGTGGAAGTGGAATAGCAAATACCTATTCTCTTAACGAGCGGTTCAACTGGATCGTCAAAAAACAAGACATATCAAATCTTTTACCGATCATTCGTAAAGAGCAGCTCGTTAACGACGTAACGAGAAATGAGACGCTAGCCCGCTATGTAGATTTTTCGACTGGAAATTCAGTCAAGAACACGATTGGCCCACCCGGAACCTTGAGGTTCTGGATGAGAATCAAACATTGCTCAGGAGGTCCAGAAAATCAAGATGCTCTAAGAAAGATTCGTGATGAGTTATATGGGAGCAGAAAATGAGCTCTATACAAGACTTGTTCCTACAAGCTCAGCTTGCTGAGGCCGCTTACGCTCATTTCGGGGATAGTGCAGGTAATTTTCTGACAAATCCAGACGACATTAGGGCGGCACTTCAAGATGAGAGTAACAACATGCGTTTCTCAGCCACCCAAGCTGCTGCATTAGTGTCGCAGTGGCGTCTGGTATACCACCAGCAAAATACTCCCGATGGATTTTCGTCCACGCTATTTGAAAGCGTCGATAAACCTGGAACGTATGTATATGCCTTGCGCGGCAGTGAAGTAGAAAAACCATGGGCAGATGTATTTGCCACGGACGTCTTCGATATTGTCACTGACGGATTAGCGCTGCATCAGATCGTTGACATGTACAACGATTGGCAGCGAATTACCGCTGAGAAGGGTGCGGTATACACGGCCGCGCGACTGGATGCACTCGTAACGGAAACGACGGCGTATCAGTTGGCTCGAGCTGGACAGTTTGTTCCCGGCTTCGGCATGACAGCCTCGGCCTATTTGCAATATCTCAAGTCGAGAACTGACATTGTAGTTAATGGGCCTTTAGGTGTTGTGCAGACGGTAGTCTTCGGCGATTCCGACCTGATCTTTAATGATGAGCGGAGTTGGGGCGCGGGTTTAACCACTGCTGGGGAGCCGGGGGCCACGGCTGTCGCGGGGCAAAGTCTTGGCGGTCATCTCGCAGCAGCCTTTACCCGTTTATTCCCTGAAACTGATGCGAGTGCGGTAACCATCAACGGTGCAGGATTCGCCACCGGGCTAATTGATGGGCTGAGTGGATATGCGGAGGTCAATATCCGCAATCTGTTCGCCGGTCTGCAGGGAGCCTCATCCTTTGATGTATCCAAAATTCGAAATATTTATGGTGAAAAAGGGCTCGAGTTTGTGACCCAAAATGGTCCAGGACTATTCCAACAGGGAAGTCACGAGCCGATTTTTATTGAGAGCTTGAGCCCAAACGACAGCTTAGGTCATGGGGCAAGTCAGATGACAGACTCTCTTGCTGTCTACGATCTCCTTTCCAGACTCGACCCGGCACTCAATACTTCAACTGGTATTGGCAAGATCACTGAAATTCTGGAAGCGGCTTCAAAAGACACGGCGTCCTCCTTTGAGGCAGTCCTCGACTCGCTCAGAAGGCTTTTCAAAGATCCTGCTGCTGCAAGTCCTGTAAGTACCGCCGCAGGGGATCGTGAGCAGTTTTACCGGAATTTTTTTGAGCTTCAGGGTCTCCTCGGTTCGTACGCCGGGAAGGTAACCGTAGATTCACTGGCATTGAGCGATGCGACCCAAATTGCGAATCTTTCGCACGCCTCGGAAGCCACTGCATATCGATACGCGCTACGAGAACTCAACCCCTTTGCGATCGTCGGAGATAACGCGATCTACGAGCAGCACAATCTGGGCGGCGGCCTTGATCTGTATGACACGGCTGTGGGCGTAGGCATGACCAGTCGTTACCTCTGGGATCGTGCCGAAATGCTCAAATGGAAAAACTTCGACTTTTCGGCCGATGGACAGCGTGCGCTACGAACCACGCATATCGAGACTTATCAGTACAACGACAAAAATCTCAAAGACCCATCCGGCAACGAACTGACATTTACCGTTACAGGACGGCAACGTAGCACGCTGGGTAATCCTGCGAAGATAATTTTCGGGAGCGAAGCGGGCGAGCCGATAATCGGTAGTGATCTCGCAGCAGGGGATCATCTCTACGGCGGTGGCGGAGACGATGAGCTCGACGGTCGAGACGGGAATGACTATCTGGAAGGCGGGGCCGGCGCTGACATTCTTCTTGGCGGAGAGGGCGACGATGAGCTGGTCGGTGGCGTGGGCAACGACACGCTCGCAGGTGGTGCCGGGCGCGACGTCCTCGACGGCGGGATAGGGTTTGACACTTATAAGTATTTCTCAGGCGACGGGCCGGATACAATTGCCGACGCCGATGAGAAGGGGCAGATTCTCTATGACGGCATTTTGCTCGCCGGGGGCGTGAGTGTCGGCCCGGGTCTTTGGCGGAGCGTGGATGACCGTTTTCAGTTCATGCTTCATGAGGAGGAGGACGGCACAGAAACCCTCAGCGTGAGTGGCAGCGGGGCTTTGTTCATTAAGGATTTTACCTCTGGTGCGCTGGGAATAACCCTGGAGAATGCGTCAGCGCCTACCATTACACCTCCGGTTGGCGGGCGCACGATTTTCGGCATGTATGCGCCGCAGATTTTCGACGATCCGCCCGATCTTGATAGTCCACCGCCGGATCATCAGTACACCCCAGTCGTAGCGACTCCTTATCCGCATGACTATTTGCTGCTCGACGATCTCGGGAATCTTGTGCGCGATCCGGCGCGGCCGTGGACGGGCGGGTTTCAGCAGTTGTATGGCAGCGATGGTGGTGATCAGATCATCGGTTCGGACTCCGGCAATGGCATGGCAGGCTACGCCGGTTCTGATTACCTACGAGGGGGGCGCAGCCCGGATGGTGCCGGAGGCGGTGAAGGCAACGACTTCATCGAGGGCGGGGCTTTCTTCGATGCACCCCTAGAAGACTGGGTAAACGTCGCAGCCCCTTTTCCCGAAGGTGAGATCCAAGGGGTATCGGACGACCGGTTATTCGGAGGAGCCGGCGATGACGTGATTTTTGGTGGCACTGCTGCTGACCTGGAGAGCCTGTTGGATCCGGCCACGCCATCGGCCGGACATAAAGGTGACTGGGTTGCGGGCGAATTGGGCGACGATCGTTTGCACGGTAGCACCGGTGACGACGTGGTGCTGGGCGGGGGTGGAAAAGACCGTCTTATCGGTGGACCAGGCGATGATGTCCTCGTCGGTGACGATTCTTTCGCTACAAGTCACACCACGAATCCTGCCGACGGCGGTTGGATGTGGAGAATTGACGGCGGCATTTCTCCGGCTGATATCCAGTTTTTCCCGATTTCGGTGATGCCATGGCTCGACTGGAGCGAATCTTATTACAAGCGTGCTGGCGATGATGACGTGTTGTTCGGCGGTTCGGGCGACGATGTCCTTATTGGGCAACTCGGGGACGATGCGCTTCTTGGTGAGACGGGGAACGACGCGCTCGCTGGATGGGAGGGGGACGATACGCTCCTCGGTGGCGACGGGGATGACGTAATGTCCGGAGACTTCGGGCGCTATGAGCAAGCTAACGACAGGCTAGTTGGATTGACTCACTCGGTCCCAGCAGGATTCCTCGATCTCAATACCGGCGACAGCGGTGAGCCTGAGCAGAGCGGCAGTGATTATCTCGACGGTGGCAGCGGCCACGATGTCCTGTATGGCGAGGGCGGTAACGACACGGTCCTCGGTGGCGCGGGGAACGACGTCATTTGGGGCGATGCCGGTTATCTTCCGGATCATCTGCACGGCGCGGACTATCTCGACGGCGGCAGCGGGAATGACACGCTCCACGGTGGCTACGGTGACGATACGCTAATTGGCAGCATCGGCGACGATATCCTCGATGGTGGCGAAGGAAGCGACACCTACATCTATGCCCAAGGCGATGGAGCCGACTTTATCGAAGACAGCGGATGGGAGGGCACCGATGTCTTGGTCTTTCGCGATTACTTGCAGAGCGAGGTCTCGATTACTCGGGAACTCGCCGGTGGCCTCACGATTACCGGCGCTCCGGGTGATGCCATCACGATCCAAAGTCTTGCCGGCAACGAGGGATCCGGCATTGAGCATATTCAGTTTGCCGATGGCACGGTAATCAATCACGATGCCATCGAGGGACTACCGGTCGCTCTGGATTCGATTCCTGACCAAAATTGGAACATTGCCTCAGACACAGATGACGTTATCGACGCTTTCAGTATGCCAAGCAACAGCGCGGGAGGATTCTTGCTCTTGGATGCCGGCGCTGGCAATGACGTCGTGTTCGGCGATTCGAACGCGGTGGTTTCCGGCAATGAAGGCAATGACCAGTTGTTCGGCGGAAAGATGCTGATCGGCGGCGAGGGCAACGACCATCTTGCCGACGGCATTACCCTTCTCGGCGGACCAGGCGACGACCAGCTTTATAACGGCGCGCTGCTGGTCGGCGGGTCGGGGAATGACTTCCTTGATGGCGGCTTTGGGCCGAGCCACTACCTTATTTCCGTGGAAGATGCCGGCCACGACACCATCTACGAAAGTGCCGGACTGGATCAGTTTGCCCTGGCCGAGTGGTATTACCCCTCGATCGGCATTCCTGACTGGGAAGATCGTCTCTTCGATCCTAATGACGAAGACACCGTAAGCATCGGAACGGGAATTAAACTCGGGCTCCTGCCGCCGCTACCGCTGATCGCCCCTCATGATTACGCGGCCCTAGAGTCCCTTTATGACGCCGGGGTCATTGATATAGATGCGCTGGTGATCGGGCCGGGAATCGTGCTCGACGATCTTGCGCTCTCCTGGGAGACGGTCCGGTTGATCTCGCCAGTAGATGGCGATCTGGGGCCATGTGTCGTGCTGAACGTTGGAATTACGCATGATAACGTCGTGGCCCTTGTCATCCCGCGCTCGAGTGACCTCTTGGGAGCAGGAATCGAGGAGGTCCGGTTTGCCGATGGCACTGCAATAACCATGGGTGAGCTGATTGCGCTCGCGCCGCCGGCACCCGACTTTGATCCAGCATTTGTGCCGAACGGCAGTCCGGTATTTGTATTCGAGGCCGGCGACGGCGTGCATTTGATTGACGACCCCGGTGTGACCACCATTGAGTTCGGGGCGGGAATCACCGCTGACATGCTGACACTCGGGGTGGGCTCGCTTCTCATTCGAGTCGGCGCTCAGGGGGACGAGATCCACGTTCTCAACTTTGATCCGAACGATGCGTTCACGAGCCAGATTGAACATATTGCGTTTGCGGATGGCGCGCAGATCTCCTATGAAGAACTTATCGCACGCGGTTTCGATTTCGTCGGGACCGAGGATGATGATTTCCTGACTGGCACGAACGCTAACGACCATTTCTATGGACTCGGGGGAAACGACTTCTACTATTTCGAGCCAGTTCTCGGGTTCGATACCGTGGTGGATGAGGCGGGTGGGGTCGACACGGTTTATATTAGTGGCGGGATCACGCCGGAGAGCGTCACGGTCACGCGGATGGGAGACTACCTGACGCTCGAACTCGGCCCTGCCGACCATATTTCCATTCGCTGGCAACCGGAAGCCGGCTATCAGATAGAGGAGGTTTGGTTCGATGACGGGACGGCGTGGGACGCCGGAACGTTGGAGAGTCTGTCAGTGACAGCTCAAAATACGGCGCCGACTGTCGCTAACCCCATCGCTGATCAAACCGGACAGGAAGACGAGGCATTCAGTTTTGCGTTGCCGGCGGACACATTTGTAGACGCGGATGCGGGCGACGTGCTCTCAATAAGCGCGACCCTTCCTGACGGTGCTTCGCTTCCCTACTGGCTCGCATTCGACGCCACCACCCGGAGTTTCGGCGGTATTCCCACCAACGATGATGTTGGGAGCTTCGATGTGGCAGTAACCGCCACTGACGGAAGCGGCTTGAGCGCCGGCGATACGTTTACCCTGACGGTCGAGAACACCAATGACGCTCCCTTCCTGGAGACTCCGCTTTCGAACCAGTCCGGCCACCAGAATTCGCCCTTCGAATTCGCCGTGCCGAATGTGACCTTCGCCGATGTCGATGTGCGTGATTCGCTTGCGTTCGATGCCACGCTATCCGACGGATGGTCGCTCCCGGCGTGGCTCGAATTCAATCCCGCTACGCAAACCTTCACGGGTGCGCCTGGCGAAGACGATGCCGGGCTCTATTCCATTTCTGTAATCGCGACCGATATCAAAGGGGCGACCGCGATCGCGGGATTCGACCTCATGATCTCGGATGCCGCCACTACTTTCGCTCGCCATCACGGCACGAAACGATCGGATGTTATCCGCACCGGTTTCGACAACGACCTCGTCGAGGCGGGCAAAGGTGACGATTACATCTTTTCGGGTGCGGGCCGTGATCTGATCCTCGCTGACAAGGGCGACGACCACGTTCATGGGGACGCCGGCAACGACTACCTATTGGGGGGGAAGGGCAGTGACCATTTGTTCGGCCAGGCCGGGAGCGATGTCCTGTTTGGCGAGCACGGCGATGATCACCTTGAAGGGGGCGCCGGAAACAACGTGCTGGACGGTGGAAAGGGCAAGGACAGGCTTATCGCAGGCTCGGGCAACAATTTGCTGATCGGCGGCCCCGGCTCCGACATTCTCTACGGGGGCAGCGCGCACGATGTTTTTCTCTTCAACCGCGGTGATGACAAGGCAACGCTGCATCTGGAAGGCGCCGCGATAGCGGGAAACACCGATACGATTTCATTGGGCAAGGGAATTACCGCCGACGACATCATCCTGCGCCGAAAGAATGATGATCTCATCGTGAAAGTTGACGAATCCGACGATGACGACGGCGCCGTCAATGTCGTTCTCAAAGGCTGGTACGAAACAGGCGGCGACCGCAGGACCGTTACCCGGCTGCAGTTGATCAATGAGCGCATCGAAATCTATGACTTCACGGCGCTGGCCGCTCGTTTCGAGGCTGCCACAGGCGGGCGAGCCCGCCTGTGGCACGCGGGACCGGTGATGAGCGAAGCGTTGCTATCGTCCAGCGATACCGAAGCAATCGGTGGCGCGCTCGCTCATCAGTACGCTACGCGCGGCTCGCTCGCTTACGCATCCGTGCCGGCCATTCAGGCGACTCTTGCTGATCCGCTTTTCGGCGGGGACCCACAGCCGGTCGCCGACGATGGCGGGCCTACGTTGGCACCCTTCTTCGCGACGGGCGACGAAGACGACGGCGGCTCGGCGCAGGACTTTGTGGCCCTCGTCAGCGACCCCGGCACTGTGACCGGTCCGGCGCCGGTAATTCAGGAACCGACCGATGGGGTGGTGACGCCGCCATATTCGCGCCGTAAGGGAAGGCATAAGGATGACGGGTTCGATGACGGCGACGGATTGGAAGCGCTGATCGAAAGCTGGTTCGGTCGGGCCAGGAACAAGATGGCGGCGCTCGGCATGTATCTTGAGGAGCAAAACTGGAGGCGTGACGAGCATCGAGGCGGGGGACGCGGTCACCATTACTCGGACAAGGATGAAATCGCGGCCTGCTGGCGCAGAACCAAGGTGCTGCTCGAGGCACACCTTGCGAACCAGGACCCGGCCGTAATGACGGGCGGCGAAGGTCATGGATTCTCAGGGATGCTCGGCAGCTTCTGGAGTGAACAGCCCATTGTGCCCGGCGAGAAGCTGTCGCGCGTTTCCGGACACCACCTGCGCCGACTGGAAGGGCTCGAAGAAGGACTGAACAAACTCTCTATGTAGGGAGGCAACATGCCGGCTCCTGATATCCGCTCAAGAGACACCGCGTGGGACTTCGCGCCCGAGATCGTGAAGGCGCAGGAGCGTCCGCCTTCGCCGTTGCCACGGGCGTTTCTATTCCTGTTGCTGGGCCTCTTCGGCGCCATGGTGGTATGGGCGTTCTTTGGCCGGCTCGACATGGTTGCCGTGGCGCAGGGCAAGCTGGTGCCGCAAAGTTTTCTCAAGATTGTCCAGCCCGCGGAGTCCGGAATCGTCCGGGAGATTCTGGTTAGTGAAGGCGAAAGCGTCAGGGCGGGGCAAATCCTGGTGCGTATGGACACGCGGCTCTCGCAGGCAGATCTCAGGACCCTTGAGGCGGAGCTCGTGCGGCGGAACCTTCAGCTGAGGCGGATTGATGCTGAGCTCGCCGGCACTGCTCTCGCCCGTAGAACCAACGACTCAGCCGATCAATTTGCGCGGGTCGAGGCGCAGCGCAAGGCGCGCCGTCAGGCCTATCTCGACGCACTGGGCGCGGAGCAGGCGATTCTCGTCAAGACGCGCCAGGACCTTCAAGGCGCGGTGGAAGTTGAGCAGAAGCTGGAACGGACATTGCCGATCTACCGCGCGCAGGCGAACGCTTGGGACAAGTTGGCAACGGAAGGTTTTGCCGGCAAGCTGATGGCGCTCGATCGGCAGCGCGGTTATGTGGAGGCGGAGCAGGACCTCGCGGCCCAGAAGCATGCGGTTAAGGGGTTAAAGGCGACCATTTCACAGGCCGAGAAGCGGATCGCTCAGATTGAGTCCGGCTATCGCCAGCAGTTGCATCAAGAGCGCGCTGATGCGCAGGTAGCATATGCGCGGCTTCAGCAGGATTGGGAAAAGCAGCGGCACCGCCACTCATTGCTCGAGCTCAGGGCGCCGGAGGCAGGCGTGGTGAAAGACCTCGCAACCCATACCCCGGGAACAGTCGTGGCGCCTGGAACGATCCTGCTCACGCTAGTTCCCAAAGACGAGCCGCTTCTGGCCGAAGTGTGGGTCGCCAATCTCGATGCAGGATTCGTGCAAGCAATGCAGAAGGTGCGCGTAAAGCTCGTCGCCTATCCATTCCAGAAATACGGTATGCTCGACGGCGCGGTTCGTCAGGTCAGCGCTGACGCGCAGGAGAAAGCCGACGTAAACGGCGCCCGAAACTTCCACGATGCGGCCTACCGAACACTCATAACCCTCGACCGCGAATATTTGGAAAACGGTGAACGGCGGCTGCGACTGGTGCCCGGAATGCTCGTCAACGCCGAGATCCACCTCGGCACGCGCTCTGTCTTCGAATACCTTCTGTCACCGATCCAGAAGGTCGCGCACGAGGCGGGGCGGGAGCGGTAAGCGGCGCTGATCAGTCAGCCAGACCAATAAGCGGGGCCGCGTTCACTCGTTAGGGTGTGACCGCAGCCCCGTTTGTTTTCTCGGCACGGAAGATGCCGAAGATCTGGACGTCAGGGAGGGGGGCTAGCGGAAGTGTGAATCTGCCCCCATTTTTTTGCGGTGGTATTAGAAGAAAGATTGACGCGCATCAATACGGTCTGAAAGAGAAAGTGGCCTAATTGCGCACAGGATATTCGTACTTAAAGTGCGTTGTCGTGACGAGAAGCTGGAGCGCGGGGGCTAGAAGCGCGTGCCGATCGTTGCGAGGAGGGTTGTGCAATGCTGCCCTCGAAGCGTCTGGAGTGTCTCCGTTCGGAGAAAATCAGTCGGGGTTGGCAATCACGCGTTCGTGAGGCCGCAGTCCAGCGCGTTGCCCGGCACCTTGCTTCCGTCGTGTGTCGTTTAATCTTCAATTGGTTGCGAGCGGCAGATAAGAGGGCAGTGTTTTACATAAGGCTACACGCATGTATACAAGACGAGTTTTCCGCGAGGTAGTTTTCCGTCACTCGCGATGTGAGGTGCTACCGTGCGTGTCGCACTGAGGGACACAAATCTAAACATGTCACATGAATACGTGATGTTCATCATTTCCCCGCCCTGATAGCATCGAAGCGCTTTGCTCATGCGTGCAAGGGGGTATTTATGGAACTGTCGGAATACACGACACGGACCGCAATCACAATCCTTGTGGCTTTGTACGCTGGATGCGGTGGCGGCGGTGGGGGCGCTCCTCCGCCTCCTCCGAATGCGCCGGTGGAGCTGCTCGGCATTTGGGCGGGCACCTGGACCGGAACCAATACGCCGCAGGGCCTGGTGACGGGCACCTGGGAAGCCGACATTGCCCAGACATCGGCGAACAGCATTTCCGGCACCGGCACTCTCAGGGGCGACATCGACTGCATGGACGGTACCGTCGCGGGTTCCGTTGACGCGAACAACGTACTGAGCGGAACCCTCGATAGGCCACCCTGTTTCACGAATTTTTGGACCCTGACTGCGCTGGATCTCCCCGGGCGCAAAGCGTCTGGGACCTGGACGCAACCGGGCCAGAACGGCCAGGGAACCATGACCGGCATCAAGATCGCGGAGCTTGGCGGACCGCGCATCAGATATGTGCATCCTCCCGCCGGTCTGCCTAATGCGATGGTGACGATCTCCGGCAGCAACCTTGGCGCAACGCTGGCAGAAAACGCCCTCATGTTCACCAACGCCGCCGCAACAACATTGACGGCAAACAGTTTTGCTTTGACGACCCGCGTGCCCGCGGGAGCAGGCGACGGCCCCATAGAGCTGAATACGGACCAGGGGCGCGCGCTCAGTCCGCTCAATTTCAGCCTCGCCGTGACAGCGCCGCAGCTGATGGTCAGTGCAACCGTTGGGACGGCCAGCGTCCCGGCCGGGGTGGCGATCAGCCCTGACGGGCGGAAGGCTTACGTGGCAACCCGATCCTCGGCCGTCAGCCTCGTTAACACGGTAAATGCTGCCGTGCTTGCGTCACAGGGCACGCCTGCGCAGCTAAACGCGATCGTTGCGGCACCAAACGGGCGTTGGGTGTATGCGGCCAACGCAGACCAAGGCATCGCTGTGCTCGATGCGGGGACCGCCACGTTGATGGAGAACATTCCAGTTATTGTCGGCGGCGTTCCTGTCTGGGCCGGCGGTTATCCGGCCCTCAATCCGCAGGGGCTTGCCATCAGTCCGGATGGCCGGCACCTGTTTGTCTCGGAGAATCGGGATGGCGGCGCGGTCGCCGTGATCGACATCGGCGCCAAAACGACCGTGGCGAGCTTTGCGCTCGGTGCGGGGTTCATGCCGCTCGGCATTACGGTGCATCCGGACGGTCAACGCGCCTATTTTGCTTTTGCCGACACAACCGCATCGGGAGGTGACGTCGTCAGGGTGTTCGACGTCGTCACGATGACGCCAACGGGCACTGGCATTCCGGTGGGTGCGCGGCCGACGGGACTAGGCGTGACGCCCGACGGCGCAAAACTCTATGTGTCCAACAACGGCGGCAATTCCGTCAGCGTGATCGAGACAGTGACAAATACGGTGATGACCACCGTTGGAGTGGGGTTGGCGCCGGCAGGACTTGCCATGAGCCCCGATCAGTCGCAAGTCTACGTGGTGAATAATGGCAGCAGCAACGTCAGCGTCATAAACGTTGCGCTCGACAACTTCGTGGGGACCGTGAACGTCGGCGCCTCGCCGGAGGGCATCGCCATCACTCCTGACGGGCAGCGTGCCTATGTGACGAGCGCTGCCAGCAATACCGTTACGGAGATAGGCGGAACCTTCACCCTGACGGTCGCGAAGATCGGCACCGGTATCGGCACCGTCCGCTCCGTGCCGCTGGGCATCGTCTGCGGCGCCACATGCCAGGCGCGGTTTTCCCTGAACACATTGGTAACGCTAACCGCAACAGCCGGAAGCGAATCAGTATTTATAGGATGGGGAGGTGATTGTCCGAGCGGTAGCGTGACCATGGATGCGAATAAATCCTGCACGGCTACCTTCAATGCCGTATCCGCACCAGCTGCGCCGTCGAGCGGTTGTTTCATCGCAACAGCCGCCTACGGAAGCGCCCTCGCGAGCGAGGTCACGACGCTGCGCCGCTTCCGCGACAATTACTTGATGACCAACGCGGCGGGACGCGGACTGGTTCGCCTTTATTACCGCTACTCCCCGCCGATCGCCGATTACATCCGCGAACGCGAATCTCTGCGCGCGGCGGTGCGATGGGCCCTTTGGCCGATGGTGGCCGGAATCAAGCATCCGGTGCTCGCAAGCGGTACGTTGTTCATCATTGTCCTGTTGAGCATAGGCATGCTGAGCCGCAGCAGGCGAAACATGAGGGCGTATAGCTTCGCGCGGACCTGAGCGCCGTCGACGGACGTGTTTCGCCTAATGTGTCCGTAATCCGGGTACCTAATTCGGGTCGGATTAGCACAACCTCACTTCTAGCGCCAGTTTTCCGGTTTCATCAGTCGTTGGCATAGCTGCAACAGGTTTCTGGAGGAGCGGAAACGCAGTTCGATTGAGGCGACGACAAGCTCGAAGAGTCGTTGATCAGGTATTGCCTTTTTGGCATTGTCGACTTCAAGTTTCCTGATCGCGGCTCCGTCTTTAGCCTCACGTTCTATGGCCGACCCCAGCCGCCAAAATCGACGCGAGTGATCGCATATTTCGGATAATCTATAGGCGTAAAGGGCGGCAGCTTCTTCGCTCCGCGGTGTTTCGATGGCCAGGAATACTGCTTCGAAGATCATTCTTGATGCTGCGTATTGATCCTCAAGTTGATTCAATTCGTCGTGCAGAGCCTCGTATGCTTTGGTTCGTCGCTGCGCGTCGCGTATCTTCGATATGCTTTCGCGGGCTTCGCTCAATCGTCCTGTCATGACATCGAGGGGTTCGTGATACGCGATCCAATCGGCCGACTGTTCTTCGCCAGCCGTCCGGATCGAGAACGGTTGCGCGCTTGCGACGCTCGTCCAAACGCATAGAGCGAGAAAAGTCAGTTTGAGTAACATATGCGCTCCTCCGCCGAAAAGGCTCTCCCTGCTTTGGTCCTGGCCGCCATTCCCACGGCGGCAGTGGATTATCATCAACCCATCGCCCTCGATCTCGCAATCTCGCTTCGTGTTCCATTGACTCATGCCGTCCCCGATCGAGAGAATCGCGCACGAGCCGGGGCGGGAGTGCTAGAAAGCGCTAATCACGCAATTAGCCAGGCCTAACCGCTTTGACTGCCGCAAGGCGGGCGCCCTAAAACCTGGTTCTGGCAATTCTTACATCAGGCTTGGCAGCCAGGTCGCCACTTCCGGGAAGGCCACGTAGATGGACAGGGTGACCATGTCCATTGCGACAAACCAGCCTACCGCGCTGATGATCTCCTTCATGCTCTTGTCGGGGACGATGCTCCGGATGATGAACAGGTTCAGGCCGAAGGGGGGCGTAATCAGGGCCACTTCGAACATGTGCGCTGTTATGACGCCGAACCAGATCGGGTCGTAGCCGATAGCCACGATCGCGGGGAAGATGATCGGCAACGTGAGAAAAGCAAAGGCGAGCATGTCGATGAACATGCCGGCGATGATGTAGAGCAACAGCACGCCCATCAGAATCACGATCGGAGGAACGTCCAGTCCGACAATGAAATTGCTGACGTTCGTCGGGATTCGGCTGATTCCCATGAAGAAGCTGAAGAGAAAAGCCGAGACGATGATGAGAAAAATCATGGCGGCGATCTTGGTGCTGTCCATCACCGCGTGCCTGAAGTTTTTCAGCGTCAATTGCCGGCTGAGCAAGCCGAGGACCAGGGTGCCGGAGGCGCCGAGCGCCCCTGCCTCCGTAGGGGTGAATATCCCGGTGTAGATCCCCCCCATCACGATGAAGGCAATCATGGCGATGCCCCAGCTGTGTCTCAGCGAGACGATGCGCTCTTTCCATGAAATCTTTTCGGGGAGAAGGGGAGCCAAACGAGGATTCAACCGGCAGCGGATGTAGATCATCACCATGAATACCGCGGCGGCGATGAGCCCCGGGATGATGCCGGCGATCAGCAACTTGCCGATCGATTGTTCCGTGATAAAGCCGTAGACGACCATGATGATGCTGGGCGGAATCATCTGGGCGATCGGCCCGGCGCCCGCCACCGAGCCGAGGGCGAGCCGGTCGTCGATTCCGGCCTTGCGCATGGCGGGGATGCAGATCTTCGCAAGGGTTGCGCAACTGGCCAGTCCGGAACCGCAGGCCGCGCCGAAGGCCGCGCCGCCGACGATCGTTGCCTGGGCCAGCCCTCCCGGGATGCTCCCGACCCATTTTTCAGCGGTCTCATAGAGCTTGTGGGCGAAGCCGGCCTGATAGGCCAGATTGCCCATGAGTATGAACAGAGGGACAACCGTCAGCGGGTAGCTCGTAATCTCCGAGTAGGGAACCGCGCCCAGCATCAGGAAAGTCTTGTCCGCTCCTGAGAGCACCCAGTAGCCGACGATACCCACCAGCAGAAGACCAAAGGCAACCGGCAGGCCCATGAACATGACGACAATCATGGCCCCCAGCAGAATCCAGCCGACCGTGGGCGGGGCGAATTGACCGGGGGAGACCATGCCGAGGAAAGCGGAGAAGATCGCCAGCGGCAGAAACGCGACGAGGAGCCATAACAACCATCGCGAGCTTGCCCGCCTCAGCTGCAAAATATAGTTTGTGATATCCGTGACAAACCTCAGGCACAGCAGGACGAGCCCGAGCGTCATGACGGATTTCGTCGGCCAGAAGGGATACTCGATGAGGCCCATCTCGTAATCGCCCGTCACCCACGCATCCCACGCGAGTAGGCCCGACTGCCATGCCATGAGGGAAAAGCTGACGAGAGCCAGGATCAAAGTCGCCAGCTCAAAAGAAATTCGCGGCGGACCTTCAATCCGGTCGATGAAGATATCGACCCTGATGTGGCTCTTGTGCTGCTGAACATAAGCGATTGCGAGATAGACGATGCCCACGATCAGCATCTCGCAAAGCGTGTAGACGCCCGGGATCGGACTGTTGAAGAGGTAGCGCAGGGCCACATCCACAGTCGTCAGACCCATCATGAACACGATGATGGATGCTGCGACACCGTTGAAAAAACTCTCGACGGGAATCTGGATTTTTTCCAGCTTGGCAAAGAGCATCAGGATTCCCCCAGTTTTCGCGCGTCAACAGGTTCCGGAAATGGTTCGGCTAACCGGCTATGGGTTAGCCGCCTGTGCGCGGACGGGCGCAGAGTTTTCCGCCAGCCAGAAAGTAGAATTGCCGGGGCGGTCTCGAGATCATTCCACATCAGGCGACGGATTTTCCAGCGAGGCCTCAATTCGAACCGAGACGCTCGTGCAGGAAAAGTCCACGCAGCGAGCGGCTTTCGCTTTCCGATGCGGCGTGGCTTGCAACTGCTGTGCAGGCAAGAACCCCCCGGCAGAACCGGGGGGCTCACTTGGCCGCGTATTGGAGAAAACGGAAGCGAACGCCGATGCCTTGCCTATTCAAATGCGCTCGTGCCGTGCCACTTGGCCAAAAGCTCGAGCCATCGATCGAGAACCTTCTGTCCGGGCAGCCCTTTTTCATTCATTTTATCGACCCAGCTCTTCCAAATCTTGTTTCGCGCGATTTCTCGCACCTTGGCAAGATCCGCCGGCGAGGGCTGGGTCACGGTGATTTTGCCTTGGGCCACGGCCTGTTCGAGCAGCATTTGTCCGCCGCCCTGGTAGAGCTGGTGGGCGATTCCGCAGGCAACGTCATGTAGCGCAACTGCTCGCTTTTGAATGTCCGGCGGGAGCTTTTCCCAACTGGACTTGTTGATGGCTACAAACTGCCCCAGCCCGCCGAAGGAGATCGGGTAATAATATTTGGTGACTTCATCCCACTTGTAGCCCAGGGCGAAGGACGGGTTGGCGAGGCCCCCGTCCAGTGTTCCTTTCTCGATCGCCTGATAGACTTCCGTCGCACCCAGCGAAACCGGCACGCCCCCGAGCGCGTTCAGCAAGTTGGCGTGATTACCGATCGCCCGCAGTTTCAATCCCTTCAAATCTGCCAGACTGCGCACCTGCTTTTTCCTGGTCCACACCCCGTAGGAATCATTGGTAAGGGGTCCCAAATAGCGGATGTTCATCTTGTCGAGTTCCGCCTTGACCTCCGGCATCTCCATCAGAGCTTGAAGCGCTTTTGTCGTGGGGCACATATCCCCGGCGCTCGTGGCCGGAAGGCTCGTTATGGTCAAGAGCGGCATCTTGCCCGGCTGATAGGAAGGATTGACGAAGCCGATATCGGCGACGCCCTTTTGCAGGGCATCCATGATTTGCCGTGCGGGGATCAGGGAATTCGACCAGTAGTATTCAATCTTGATGCGCCCCTGACTCGCCTGTTCCAAATCCTTCACGATCCATACCCCTGCCCGGGCGAAATTGATCTGAGGCGGAGTCCAGCTCGCGAATTTGAGCGCCAGCGGCTTCGTCATTTCCGCAGCCTGGAGCGGCCCTGCCCACAGCGCGAAGATCAGCGTGGCGCACAGAATGCCCAACAGTCCCGTTCTCTTCATTTTCCCCTCCATTGTCGAATCATTGCTTTGGCCAGGTCTTTCCGGCGGGGATCGACCTCTCCGAATAGTACTCGGCCGGCTCGTCCTGCTTGGCTGACGTCAACGTCACTTGCTATTGGAAAGAAGTTTGCCTCGACCCCGACCAGGCAGCCGCCACCCGCGGTGGTGTTCGTGTTCCCGCCCCGGTGAAACGGAGGCTTATCGATACGCGTGTACACCCGAACCGGCAATGAGGATTTTGATCTACATCAACCAATGTGTTACCCCAACAATGAAAAATGGGGTCGGGTCCACTTTTCTGAAGCTCGCAGGTTAAGGAAAGGGTGGTGCGATGACGGTTACAGTTACAGACTTTTCCACGGTTCTCCAGGGAGCGCGCATCGTCGATTGCACCCGCAACATCGCCGGGCCCGTTGCGACGATGCTGGCGGCTGAAATGGGGGCGGATGTCATCAAGGTCGAGCCGCCCGGCGGTGACGAGATGCGGCGGTGGCCGCCGTTCGTGGACGGCGAGAGCGTCTACTTCGCGAGCTGCAACCGAGGCAAGCGCAGCATCGTGATCGATTTCAAGAGCGGCGAGGGCAAGAGCCTCCTGCACCGGCTCCTGGCAACGGCCGATGTCATGGTCGAGAATTATCGCCCCGGTACTCTCGAGAGGATGGGCATCGGTTGGGGCGACCTCCACGAGCGATACCCGAAGCTGGTGTGGGTCTCGGTAAGCGGCTATGGGCGCAGCGGGCCCCGCGCGGGCGCGCCGGCGTACGACTCGATGATCCAGGCCTACACCGGGATCATGGGGATCACCGGCGAGAAAGACCGTCCCCCGGTCCGCTGCGGCGGCTCGCCAATAGACATCGCGACTTCGTACCTGGCCTGGGGCAGCATCATGACGGGCATCCATGCCCGCTCGCAGACAGGGAAAGGCGCGTTGCTGGAGGTGTCGCTGATGGAGTCGGCTCTGGGCTTCCTGCACGCCTACTTGCAGGGAGCGCTCGCTGAGTTACCGCTGGCGGTGCGTCTGGGATCCGAGACGATGGGCATTTACCCCGTTGGCGCGTTCGAGACCGCGAACGGCGACTACTGCATGGTGCAGGTGAGCAATGAGATCCAATGGGAACGTCTGTGCCAGATCCTGGGCGCTCCCGAGCTTGCGACCGATTCTCGCTTTGCCGGCAATCCGCTGCGGGTCAAGAACCGGGATGCGCTGCGACCGCTGCTTCAGGAACGCCTGCGAGCGAAATCCGCCCGCGAGTGGGAAAAGCTGTTTATTCCGGCCGGCGTGCCGGTGAGCCACGTGCGCGGTCTCGATGACGTCATCGCCGATGAGCAGGTCATCGCGCGGAACATGATCAAGCCAGCGGTGCTAGGAAGCGGGCGCGAAATCCCGACCTGGGGCGTGCCGATCAAGATGAACGAACAGGCCGAATCGCGGACGCTGCGCATCCCGGGCGCGGATCAGGATCGCGACGAGATCCTCGCCGAGCTGGAGCGGGGAGGCGCGGGCACAAAAGCGTGAGGAGGAGCTGCCTTGGACTTTGAGCTAAACGCGGAAGAGCGGGCACTGGCCGAGACGGTCAAGCACTTCATCGATACGCGTGTCGAGCCGCGGATGCGCGAAATCGAGACGCGCAACCAGATACCGGAGGAACTGTTCAAGGAAGCCGCCGAGCTGGGCTTGTTTGGCATCAGCATTCCGGAAGAGTTCGGCGGCAGCGGGCTCAGCCGCTTCAGCAGAGTGCTCGTGCATCAGATGCTCGGGCGCAGCGGTTTCGGCTTTGCCGGCGCGCTCGCTGCGCATACCGGAATCGGCTCGGATGCGCTGGTGTCGATCGGCACCGAAGATCAGAAGCGGCGCTATCTTCCCCGTATGGCCAGCGGCGAATTGCGCGCCGCATTTGCGATCACGGAGCCGGAGGCTGGCTCGGATGCAGGTTCGGTCAGGACCCGCGCGCGGAAGCTGGGGGATCGCTACTACCTGAACGGAACAAAGCATTTCATCAGCGGCGGCTCGCGCGCGGGCGTCATCACGGTCGTCGCCCGCACGGGTGGCGAGGGGTCGAAGGACCTGAGCTTGTTCCTGGTGGAGCCGTCATTCCGGGGATTTCGCATTGGGCAGCTCTACGAGACCATGGGCACGCGCGGCCATCCGGTGGCCGAACTGATCTTCGAGGATTGCGAGGTATCTGAGGAAAACCGGTTGGGTCCGGAGGGCGAAGGCTGGATCGCCGCGACGAAAACGTTGAGCGGGGCACGGCCGCTGGTGGCGGCCCGCTGCGTGGGCGCCTGCGAGCGACTGATCGAGATTTCCACTGACTACGCGAAAACACGCAAGCAGTTCGGGCGGGCGATCGGCGAGTTTCAGGCGATACAGTTCATGCTGGCGGACATGGCAACCCGTACCGAGGCGGCGCGATGGCTGACGTATCACGCCGCCACGCTTGCCGACCAGGGACATCCGACCATGGAGAGCATCTCGATGGCCAAGCTCTTTGCGTCGGAAGCGCTGGCATTCGTGGCCGACGCCGCGCTCCAGATCCAGGGCGGCAGCGGCTACATGGCCGACAATCCGGTCAATCGCTTTTACCGTGATGCCCGGGTGACGCGAATCTACGAGGGCACTTCAGAAATCCAGCGTCTCATTATCGGGCGCCGCCTGCTGCGTGGCTGAGCGGCGCGGGAGAGGCGAGCGCACATTTCGCAAACGAGACGGAACAATCGCCGGGAGACATGCAATATGCCATTCAAGGATATTTTGGTGGAAAAGCGGGGACGCATTGTATGCGTGACGCTCAATCGACCCGAGCGCATGAACGCGATCAGCGTCGAGACTTCCAATGAGCTCCTGCAGGTCTTTCAGGGCTATCGCGACAATCCGGAACAGTGGGTGATGATACTCACAGCCGCCGGGGAGAAAGCCTTCTGCAGCGGCATGTATGTGACAGAGGCGGCGAGGAAAACAGAGGAGAAAGGAAAAACCGAAGGCTACACAATATTCAAGCCTTGGACGGATATGATGCAGTCGATCCGAAAACCGTTCATTTGCGCGGTAAACGGCTATTGCATCGGTGGTGGCTGGCACCTGGTGGCCGATAGCGACATCGTGATTGCATCGGACGACGCCTCGTTCTTCGATACCCACGTCAACATCGGGCTGATCAACGGTGTGGAGTCCGCCGGCCTCGCGTTCAAGATGCCGCTCGGCATCGTCATGCGTATGGTTATCGAGGGACGCCATTTTCGCGTGACGGCGCAGCAGGCATATCAGTGGGGTCTTGTGTCGGAAGTGGTGCCGCGGGCGAAGTTGATGGACAAAGCTTGGGAGATCGCCCGCCACATCGCCGAGGAGGCGGCGCCGCTGGCCGTGCAGGGATCCAAGAAAGCGATCATGGGTGCGCTCGATCGGGGACCGAGCGAAGGTATTCCGTACACCTGGACTGTGCTCACCGACATTCAGGATACGGAAGATACAAAGGAGGGGTTCCGTTCATTCGTCGAGAAGCGTAAACCGCGATTCGTCGGACGATAAGGTCTTGACCCAGTTCCCGGTCGGACGACGGCAAGTTACTGGGTGGCGCAAACTCTAGCGCCTGATCTTTACGGTGTTGCGGGTCAGACCGCAGCAAGCCACCGGCGTTGCGGTCGCTCTGTTACACTGTCCCCATTATTTTTTCTGCCGTTGCGTCGGGAAAAAAACGGCACCTTCACACCCCTTAATAATGCCGGACGCCACTGCGCCAATGCGCGGGCTCGCTGCGCCCGGCCAGATGATTCTCTCCACGCTGAAAGCGGTGGGCTCGCGCTGGTTCAGCGCTGCGCCGAAATAGAATCCCGCAAACGCAAAGAGAACGAAAACAGGGGCAGGTCCGCTTTTCGGCAGCATGTCACACAGCGGGGGAAATGGGCTTCTAAGACCAAAAAACGCTGTCTTTTGAACGGCTAACACAGAAAATTCACCGGCTTGGTGTAGTCCGACCCGACTTCGATAAACTAAGCGGTCTGCGGCATCCGAGATCCGGCTAAAACATCATAACCATCGGAAGGGGGAGGAAGATCATGAGGACATTACACACGGGCGTACTAGCTTTGGCCGTTGCCGGGCTGCTGTTCGGCACGCAGGCGGTTCTGGCAGCGGAACCGCTGAAGGTCCGCATCGGCTGGGTCGTAACGCCGGCGCAGTTGACGCCATTCCTGTTCTCGAAGAAAGAGATCCTCAAGCATTACGGAAAGAGCTACACGGTTGATCCGATCCGCTTCCGTGGCAGCGCGCCGCAGATCACGGCGCTGGCAGCGAACGAGCTCGACATCGCGGCGTTCTCCTATTCCGCGTTCGCGCTGGCAATCCAGAACGCGGGTATGAAGGATCTCAAGGCCGTCGCCGACGTATTCCAGGACGGCGTCGGCGACCATTATTCGGTCGAATACATGGTGCAAACCGACAGCCCGATCAAATCGGTCGCGGAGCTGAAGGGAAAGCGGCTTGCCGACAACGGCATCGGCGGGGCGGTCGACGTGGCGATGCGAAAGTACCTGCGCGACCATGGCCTGGAGGACAAGCGCGACTACACGGTCACAGAGATACGGTTCCCCAACATGGGCGCCGCCCTGATGGAGGGGAAGGTGGATATGATCGGGACACTGGTTCCGTTCGCTCCGGGCGTTAAGAAAAAGGGAGCGCGCGTTCTTTTCACGATGAAAGACGCGATGGGGCCGTCGCAAATGATCTTCTGGGCGGCGCGACAGCCATTCCTCGACAAGAACAGGGCGGCGCTCAGGGATTTTTTCGAGGACCAACAGCGCGCGCTGCGCTGGTTCCTCGATCCAAAAAATCGTAAGGAGGCGCTGCAGATCATCGCGGATTTCACCAAGCGAAAGGTTGGTTCCTACGAGTCGTGGGTGTTTACCAGCAAGGACTTCTATCGCGACCCGACAGGCAGGGTGAACGTCGAGGCGCTGACCAAGAACGTCAAGGCCCAACGCGACCTGGGCTTCCTCAAGATCGACATCGACGTGCCAGCCCATGTCGATAACTCGTTCGTCGAGGAAGCCGCCAAGCGGCTGAAATAGCCGATGGCTGAGCCGCAGCGCGCGGCGGGCGGCGGTATTCGCATAGCCGGCGTGAGCCATACCTACCGCCCGCCACGCGGCCGCGCGGTCCTTGCGCTTGATCACGTTTCGCTGGAGGCCGGCGACAACGAGTTCCTCGCGCTTCTCGGCCCCAGTGGCTGCGGTAAATCGACGATGCTCTATCTCATCGGCGGCTTCCTGCCGATCGAGAGCGGAGTGATCGAAGTGCGGGGCAAGCGGGTCACCGCGCCGGGCCCGGACCGGGGCGTGGTGTTTCAGCATTTCGCCCTGTTCCCGTGGAAGACCGTGCGCGAAAACGTGCTCTACGGGCTTGAGAAGCAGCGCCTGCCGAAGGCCGAGCGGATGGAGCGCGCCATGGCCTTCATCGAGAAGGTCAACTTGACCGGGTTCGAAGATGCCTACCCGGCGCAGCTCTCGGGCGGCATGAAGCAGCGGGTCGCCATCGCGCGCACGCTGGCAATGGATCCTTCCGTCCTGCTGATGGACGAGCCGTTCGGAGCGCTCGACGCCCAGACCCGCCGCCTGATGCAGGAGGAGCTGCTTGGTATTCTCGCGCGCAATACCAAGACCGTGGTGTTCGTTACCCACGACGTGCAGGAGGCCGTGCTGCTCGCCGACCGGGTCGCGGTGATGAGCGCTCGCCCGGGGCGCATCAAGGAAATCGTGGATGTGGCGGACGTCGGTGGCACGGCGGACGCCATCCGCGATCGGCGCTTCGTCGAAAAGGTAGATTACCTCTGGAACTCGGTGCGCGGCGAGGCGCTCGCCGCCCAAAAGGGAGTGTGACTTGACGGCCTTTCTGTGGCGCTATTCGCCGCTGTTCCTCATCGCCGCCGCGTGGGAGATCGCGCCGCGCAGCGGCATGCTGGATGCCGCCTTGCTGCCGCCTTTTTCCGAGGTGATGGCCGCGATGGCACGCCTCATCATCGATCCGGGTCTCTACGTGCATGCTGCCGCCTCGTTGATGCGCGAGATCGCGGGACTGGGCCTCGCTGTCGTCGTGGGGGTTGGGCTCGGCATCGTCATGGCCTGGTATGCACCGGTGCGTATTCTCGTCAATCCCCTGGTACGTTGCATCTATCCAATGCCGAAATCGGCGCTGATACCGGTGATGATCATGTGGCTCGGGCTCGGACACCTCGCGAAGATCGGGCTGATTTTCATGGGTTGCCTGCTGCCGGTCATCGTCTCCTCGTATAACGCGGCGCGCGGCGTGGAAACGGTGCTCATCTGGTCGGCGCAGAATGCCGGTGCATCCCGGCGCGAGATTCTGACCGAGATCGTGCTGCCGGCCTCGATGCCCGAGATCCTGTCAGGCGTTCGCACGGCGCTCGCACTCTCCTTCGTGCTGCTGGTGAGCTCAGAGTTCCTGATGGCGCGAGAAGGCCTCGGCTACATGATTGCCTTTCTCGGCGAGGGTGGCATCTACGATGCCATGTTCGCCACGGTGCTGCTGGTGTCCGGCATCGGGTTCGCGGCGGACCGCGCATATCTCGCCTTCACGCGCCGCGCCTTGGCGTGGAGAGCGTAGTGGGCAGGGGGATGGAGCCGCGCATGAGCGCATCGGGACTTGCCGGTGCGTCCTTGCGCCTCCTGGCGGCGAGCGGCTCGGTGATCGCACTTCTGGTGGGGTGGGAGGCCCTAGCGCGCTCCGACGTTGTATCCGATTTCCTGCTGCCGCAATTCACTGTTGTCGCGAGCCGCATCGCGGAGGACACCCTCTCGGGAACGCTTCCCGTGCAGTTGGGGCTGACGCTCTGGCGCGCGCTGGCGGGTTTCGCGCTCGCTGGCGTCATCGGGGTCGGCATTGGCGTGATGATGGCGCGTAACAAGGCCGCCGCCTGGTTTTTTGATCCGATCGTCTCAATCGGCTTTCCGGCGCCGAAGATCGCGTTCTTGCCCGTTTTTATCCTGTGGTTCGGCCTGTTCGATCTGTCGAAGATCCTGATGACCGCCTTTGCCGCCATTTTCCCGGTCATTGTCGCGACCGCAGCCGGCACCGAAGGCGTTGACAAGTACATCGTCTGGTCAGCACGCAACGCAGGCGCCAGCGGGCGGAACATTCTCTACGAGATCATTCTGCCGGCGGCGCTACCCCAAATCATTACCGGGCTGCAGGTGGCGCTGCCGATCTCCTTAATCGTGACCATCGTCAGCGAGATGGTGATGGGGGGCGAGGGGCTGGGCGGCACCATGATGGTCGCGGCGCGGTTTGCCGATTCCGTCGGCGTGTTCGCTGGCATAGTTCAGATTGCCATCGCGGGATACGTCCTGATCAAGGCGATAGAGCTAGTGCGACGCCGGTTGCTCGTCTGGCACCAGGAGACCCAGCAGATTGCAACGTTCTGACAGCGTAGATGTGAAGCTGAGCCTATTTTCAGCACGTGATGGAACGGGATTGCTGCGAGTGTTTTTCCTTGCTGTGACGCTCCTTCTTGCCTCGGGGTATGCCTCTTCGGCGTCGCAGCCGGTGGAGTCGATCGTGCCGGTGCTCGTGGGCGCGGGTGACATTGCGCGTTGCGGCCGCGAGGCGGTTGAGGCGACTGCGAAGCTGCTGGATGGGATTCCCGGGACGGTTTTCACTGCGGGCGACAATGCGTACGAGAGGGGCACGCTCGATGAGTACCGTCGGTGTTATGAATCGACATGGGGACGCCACAAGGCGCGCACGCGACCGGCCCCTGGAAATCACGACTACAGAACCGAGGCCGCGGCGGGTTACTTCGACTACTTTGGCGCGGCGGCGGGCAAGCGCGGCGAGGGTTGGTACTCGTACGACATCGGCGCCTGGCACGTCGTCGTGCTCAACAGCAATTGCGCCGCGGTCGGATGCGGTGCGGATTCCGCGCAACTGCGGTGGCTTGCTGCGGATCTCGCGGCTTCGAGCGCGAAATGCACCCTGGCGTACTGGCACCATCCGCGCTGGGGCGGTGGCCGCCGCCGCCCGGAGCCTGGCGTGCAGGCATTCTGGGATGTGCTCTACGAGAAGGGCGCGGAACTCGTAATAAACGGTCACGATCACTTCTACGAGCGCATCGCGCCCGTCGATCCGAAGGGCGTCCCCAATCCGGCACGCGGAATCCGCCAGATTACCGTGGGCACGGGCGGAGGCAGCCTCTACGAGTTCGAGAAGCCGCCGCTGCCGATCACCGAAGTCCGCGACGACAAGACCTACGGTGTGCTCAAGCTCTCGCTGAATGCCGACGGCTACGACTGGCAATTCGTTGGCGTTCCGGGATCGTTGTTCTCAGATTCCGGCTCCGCGGCGTGCCACTAAGCCACTACCAATTGAACTAGTTCATTCTTACTCGCACAGACTCCCGACGCCGGCTTGGCGAACGAGTCTCGGGTGAGTAGGATCTCGCGCCCATTTTTGTTCCTTGGCGGCAATCTCCGGGGCCTTGCTCTTGGGCATCAACTGCGGCCGCTCCAAAAATCAAGAAATCCCCATAAAACAACTTAGTAGCGAAAAATGCGTCGAAACCTATCAGTTTGAGAGGTTTTTAGGCTCCTAACGTTATGAATATATGACGATAGTAGTCGCTGTGGATAACTTTTTCTGAGGCACAATTGGGGTGCGTGCCGGCAAGAAAATGCGCGATAGAGGGTTCTCGGCACATTCGAGGGCCGGCCTTCTGATGATCCGGGGGGAACGTTTCTGGCGAATTTGCATTCTTCGCTTTCTTCGCCACCAGGCCAGCCGGCAACACTTGCGGTCCGCCTCCGAGGGAGAACGGATTGTTTGCCGGCTGCCTGGCATTCTTTTCGGCGAAACGTTCCGGGCACCAGGAAATAAGTAAAAAAATTGCTCGAGGTAAGAACGATGGATTGGATCTCGCATTTCCTGAAGGATTTCTCACCTGCGGCAACGTTTCGATCCAAGCTGGAACGCTTGGAGAAGGAAAATGACTTTCTCAAGCGTGAAAACAAGATATTGAAGCTGCAACTTGAGGCTTCGCAAAAGCTGGTGCCGCTGCCCGCTACGAGCGCGACTTACGGTCCGGACGACCACCCAAATACGGATTCAATAAATCCGCACGCGCAAGAAATTCTGTTATTTGTCTCTCGAAGCGAAGACGTAACGCCAGCGGAAATCGCCAGTGTTCTTTCCATGCCAAAAGCGCTGGTCGAGCGGCACCTCAACAAGCTCACGCGCCTCGACCTCGTTCAGGGGCCCTGCGCGATTGGCGAAGAACCCCAGTACTTCCTGCAGCAGAAAGGCAGGGAGTACCTTCGCCTTCATGGGCTGATTTGAGGTTTGTCCACGGAATTCAGCTCACGCCTACCAGGATAGCGGCGGTTACGGCGCTCGGGAGCAGATCGCCGGTCCGTACCATGGGATCTGAAGCTTTACCAGATCCGGATTTGCAGACTTTGGACGACGTGGTCCCCGCGAGGAGGGGCAAACCCGATGTTGACGTCCTCTGAGGAGGCTCGCGCGCTGCGCGCGGGTGAGCCGTTACCGGCCGAGAGGATCATTGCACGGCGGGCGGCGGGAATTCATGCCATCCGCAGGGAGTGCATCATCCGCATGCTTCAATCCGGCGTGAAGGTAGGCACGCTGGATATCGCTTGGGACGATACGGAAGAAACAACCCTGAGCGAAAAAGTAACCGGTGTGGAGCACAAGCTGACATTATGGGGGCGCCGTCGCGTAGTGGGAAAGTTTCCGGACCTCTGGCGGGTGTGCTATCCGGATGACGAGGAACTCAAAGCCGAAGTCGATAACGAGATCGAGCGCATGGTGGATCAGGCTCGGAAGAACTCGATGGAGGATTTGCGCAAGGGTTGATAGGAAGACGTCCGTCCGACTATCGAAAATGGGGTCAGGTCTGTTTTTCTGTGGCACGTCACGTGGCACGGTGACAAACACAAGGTGACGCTTGGGCCGTTGGGCAGCGAACGCTTCAAGTAGGGAATTCAGGCAGTGCGATTCAGGCAGTGCTCGAGCGTGCGGCGCGGCTACATCGGCACGGGAGAACGCCGATATCTGGATCGCTTGTAGTTGATTCAGCGGAAATGGGTAGTTGACCCCCTGTTTCAGTCTCGGCCAAGTTCCGGTGCGGACAATCGAGACTGAAGGATCGGGTCGGGTACAAAATCAGCTTCACGTCTGCGGCACGGACGATAAGGTTCGACATCTTTCCCACCCCCCTTCCCAACAACGGTAAAACGAGGCTATTCTGGCTCCGCGGCGTTCAGATCGAGGAACGACGTGATGCCACCGAACCTGGGCCCGACGACGGGACGCCGGGCAAACCAAGAGAGGAGGGGTTTATGTTCCGCACCGCGTGTGCTTCGTTGTTTGCTCTTGTCGTGGCGCTATTCGCGCTATCAGCTGCTGCCGCCTATCCGGAGAAGCCGGTGCGGCTCATCGTTCCATTTTCTGCGGGAGGCGCCACTGATGTGCTGGCGCGCGCCCTCGCGAACAAGCTCGAGCAAGCTCTAGGTGCCAACATCATCGTTGACAATCGGGGCGGCGCGGGCGGCACGCTGGGTGCGGGGGTTGCGGCGCGCACGCCACCGGATGGCTACACCTTGATGCTTACCTCCCCGAGTTATACCTTCACGCCGACCATTTACGGCAAGAAACTCCCCTACGACGCGCTGAAGGACTTCACGCCGATTACGATCATGGCCTCGGTGCCGCACGTCCTAGTGGTGCATCCCTCGATGCCCGTGAAGAACTACGGGCAATTGCGTGCACTGGCGCGCAAGCATCCCGGCGAAATTCTTTTCAGTTCCGGGGGCAAGGGCAGCAACATACACCTGAGCACGGAGCTCTTTACGTACGAGGCAAAAATCAAACTGCTGCATGTTCCGTACAAAGGAGGCGGTCCCGGCCAGATTGCCCTCATGAGCGGCGAAGTGCAGGTAATGCTGCCTGCGATCACGCCGGCTTTGCCCTTCATAAAATCCGGAAGGATGCGCGCGCTTGCGGTGACGTCGAAGGAACGGTCGCCGGCATTGCCGAAACTGCCGACTCTAAATGAATCGGGTTTGCCCGGTTTCGACAAGGCATACTGGGCCGGGTTGTTCGCTCCAGCCGGTGTACCGCAGCCGATTCTCGACCATATATACAAGTCAGCGGTCCAGGCCCTTGGAAACCCCGAGATCGTGAAATGGCTCAACGCTCAAGGTGCCCGCCCGGTGGGTAATCCTCCCGCTGAGTTTCAGGCATTCGTGCGCTCGGAGATCGCAGCGTGGCGCAAGCTCATCCGGGAAATGGGGCTGTGACGGAACGCTGCCGCAAATCGGTTCGGAAGAACTTATCTCGATATTCCTGGCCGAAATCCCGTGAGGGGCGGATCCGATATTCGCGAGCGGCTTCTTGGCGAAAGTTCGGATCTGACCCCGGAGGCACTCGTCATTTTTGAATCATCTGGAATCCAGTGGCAGCCGTTTCTCTCGCGGTCCGATGTAGCCTGGGCATCATGCGAGAAACAGATCGGAAGACAAAGCGTTAATGAATCCCGAGCTCAGCTTGAGACGGATTTTGGTCGTCGTCTCGGTCGTTGCGTACACGACTGCGGCAATTTGTGATGTAGCCTTGGCCTTTTCCCCATCGATAGACGCCAAACATGCAATCGCAGCTGCGTGTGTCATGATCGTGGGGTTCGGAGTCACGCTTTTCTCTCAGCGGCAGGAGGATTTCATGGGCGGGCCGTTGTTCAAGGGCCAACCCGTGTTGTTGGGTTTTGCCGCCGGGTTATGGGCAAACCTGGTGCTGGCTTTCGCCGGAGGGCTCTATCCTCTCATCGGGGTCGGTCAATTTATTTCATACATGGGATATGTCGGTTCGATCGCGTTTATCCCGCCCATACTCATTCGCGTGATACTTTTGTTGCGCGATCGGATGCGAAACAGAACTGGCGCGTAAACGGGCGGGGCGAAAGTTTTTTTCTGTCCAAAAGTCTCGAAGTTGAAAGAGTCTGGGGTTCGTGTCCGTTTCCGGGCACGCGTCATTTTTGGTTGTGGCAGCATTTACCCGCTTTGATTTTCTCGCGATAACTTGTTCAGGATATTGACATGGACCTCGGCATCAAGGGCAGGAACGCATTGGTATGTGCGGCGAGCAAGGGTCTCGGCAGGGGCTGCGCAGTGTCGCTTGCGCGCGAAGGCGCAACTGTAACCATTATCGCGCGTGGGCGGGAAGCGCTCGAGCAGGCTGCCGCCGACATCCAGGCGGAGACCGGGGCCAAGGTGGTCGCGGTCGTCGCAGATATCACGACGCCAGAGGGCCGCTCCGCCGCGCTCGCCGCCTGTCCGCAACCCGACATTCTTGTCAACAACGCGGGCGGCCCGCCCCCAGGCGACTTCCGCAACTGGACGCGCGAAGACTGGATCAAAGCGGTTGACGCCAACATGCTGACGCCGATCGAGCTGATCAAGGCGACGGTCGATGGCATGATCGCGCGCAAGTTCGGGCGGGTCGTCAACATCACTTCGAACTCGGTGAAAGCGCCGATCGAGGAGCTGGGCCTGTCTAATGCGGCTCGCTCGGGGTTGACCGGGTTCGTTGCGGGGCTCGCGCGCAAGACCGTACGGCACAACGTTACGATCAACAATCTCCTGCCAGGCCAGTTCGCCACCGAACGCCTCAAGAACACCATGGCGGCGCGCGCGAAAACGATGGGGCAGCCGTTCGAGCAGTTTTTCGAGGCACGGAAGAATGCGATCCCGGCCGGCCGGTTTGGCGATCCGGCCGAGTTTGGTGAGTTGTGTGCATACATTTGCAGCGCCCAGGCTGCCTACATCACCGGCCAGAATTTCCTGATCGACGGCGGCACCTACCCCGGCACGTATTGAACGGGTCCCGGTTCCCGGCGCCCTGAAGGCCCGACGACGTTCTTTGGGCAAGCGCCCTTCATGCTGCTTTGTGGTGAAAGGGGCGCTCGCCGAGAATTACCATCCTTGACTTCTCCCGCCACAAGCGGCCCGAGAATCAGGTAAAGGTTGATCCCTATCAAGTAAAGCCCAGCCGGGTTCTGTTATTGGTGCGCAGGTAACACCAAGGATGCGGACGTGGTTCAATTTTTCTGGAGGAGAATTCGATGAAACTTCATGCAATTGGGTTTGTGGCGCTCGCGGCTGCCTCCCTCAGTCTCCCCGTTCTGGCCGCCGACGTGACGTATCGCAAGGATATCCGCCCTTTGATGGAGCAGAAATGCCTGGGCTGCCACGGTTCCAGCGCGCCGTACTACGGCGACTTCAAAGAGGATGCAAAGAAGTACAAGGCCGCCATGAAAGGTCCGCGCATGGACACCTATGCCGATACGATCTACTTCATCGGTTGGCCGGACACAGGCGCAATGATGCGCAGGCTCGACGACGGGAAGAGCTCGAAGAGCGGCAAGCCGGGCAACATGTATAACTTCCTCGGCTCGAACGACGAAGAGCGGCAGAAGAATTTCAAGCTCTTTAAGAACTGGGTTGGCGAGGACGGATGGGTGCTCAACCGGTGGAAAGCGAGAGGTGACGTGCCCGGCGTGACGAAGGAACAAGTCTCGAAGATGAAGCTGAAATACTAGAAAAATGCAGGAGATTTGATCTTAATCAAGCCCCGTTTTTGGGGCTTTTTTTTGCAGTCCGTGTGTCAAATTGGCTACTAAAAAAGATGTGAAAAGGCGCGTTTTGGGGAGCAACCCCAAACCGTGACCTCTGCCGCAAACCCCTGAAAATCGCCTGTGATTTTGTGCGCGAACGCCTCCAGAAACCGGTTTGCGGCGGGTCTTTTTTGCTGGCGATAGGACTAGGATGTAAATGTCTTCGATGCAGGCGCGTGCCGGGGGGCTGCCATGAATCGAGCGCTGATTTTGGTGTTGTCGGGTATCGTGGCCAGTGCCTGGCCCGCAGGGGCCACAGCTGGCGGCCAGCCCGTTACGGGCGCGGCCATGACGAAACTGATGGTTCTCTTGAGCTGGGGTGCGTCCCGCTTCGCGATGCCGAAAGGCGTTGTGGCCCCAGAGAAGGACTGGGGGATTATCAAGGATGCCGACACAAAACGCGCCGCCCGCATCGCGCGTGAGAGGCAGCTTCGCGAGGCGCGCCAGCGCATCGCTGAACGCGAACGCGAGCTGCGCCTCGCGCGGGAAGCCTACCGCCGCGAAACCAGCCGCCTGGTGCAAACGGCCGAACCTCGGGCTGGACAGGACGTCAGCGACACCGAGCGCAGGGCGAGCGAGGCGCGATTGCAGCTCGCCCAGCGCCGCATGAACCAGCGGGAGCGGGAAGCGTACGAGGCGAAGCTCGAATTTGGACGCGCCGCGCGCGCGCTCCACGAGCAGCGCCGACGCGACGCCGATAGCGCGGACGCGGACAGCTGAGCGATTGAGTCGAGCAGGCCGGCGCGTAAACGACTCTCGCGCCGATGGAGACCTACCAGATCGAAAAGCCGCGCCCTCGGGGCGCTCGTCTAGCGGCGTTCATGTGCGTTTATCTGCGGCTGCTTCAGGGACGCTTTAGTAGCCGAACACCTGCGACGCGTTTATTCCGAATTTGTCCTGCAGAAACTGCTTGGCATCCGCGACACTGTCGAACGTCAGGGCGTTTCCATCCGCATCCGTCACGATGTGCCGGGAAGAGACCTTCGCCAGGGTCAGCTTGCCGATGGCGAATCGATTGTGGCTGTGGGGCGCGACATACCACCCCAGGTGGGATTCCCGGGCGAGCTGCTGGGCAAGCTCCAGGCTGAGCTTGCCTGCCCGGCCATGTTCCTGCAGCCACAGAGTTACTTCACCGTCGTCCATCAGTATGCCCCAAGCGCTAACTTGCGCAGCAAAGCTTAACACCAGGCTGTGACGTGCGGTGACGCAAGCAACGTCCGGCAAACAGCTTCAGGCGCTCGTTCCGTGAGAAATTTCACGCACGCCGCTAGAAAATGATCGGTGCGCGAAGGCGGACACGAGCTCCGGGGCCCAGACCAACGCAACGGGAGCGAGCCTCCAAAGCGTGATGTCTTTCGGCGCCTCCGCTCGAACGTCGTTCTTGGGCGGGCCGGTCTATCCCGTTGGAAGGTTCTCGCGCCAGGCCAAACGGGAAGAGCGCCCGTGGCGGAGCAAGATTGAGGGGAATGGATGAGCGACGCGGCGGATCACCGGGCATTGGCCGGCGATCCCCAGCCGGTCAGTTCAGGTGCGCGTAGTGATGCGACCCCGGGGCACTGGCCCTCACACGTCTCGCATTCCTGCGCGAGCGCTCGAGAAGCTCTTCCCACATGCCGTCAGTCGACTTGCGAAGCACAAGGCTCGAGTCGGCATCCAGCACGTACCAGAAACCGCGGTCGATTTCGGTGCGCAGTTCACCGGGCTGCCACAGCACCAATCCCGCGTAGAACCGCGCGTGGTCCGACTCCTTTTCGATGATGTCATCGACACTCACGCGGTCGACGACCGCGTAGAGATCCGGCGTAATTTGCATCGAGCGGTCGCTGGGGCTCTCTGGGCTCTGCACCAGGGCGAACAGCACCTCGGTGCTGACCGGCCCGCCCAGATATACAGGTTCCGTGACCTTTTGCGACGGCTCGTGGTCCGGGAAGAGCCGGCCGAGCGTCACGGGTGTAGGTTTGTTGACGATGAATCCGATGTGCTGGTCATCGCCCATCGGCTTCACGATGAGGATCGTCGAATGGTAGAGCTGATCCCCCTGCAAAGCGGGTTTGGCCACGAGCATGACCGGGCCAGTGTCGAAATCCGCTGCGCGCGCTACGAAGGCGCAAGCGATCATGGCAGCCGCGACCACGACTGACACCAGACCCCCGCAGGAACGGTGCTTATCCATGACAACAGTCTCCTTTACGAACCAAGCTGCCTAAGTTGCGGTGTTGCAAGAATCCTGCCAGAGATCCTGGCGGTATGCAAATATTTGATTGTTTACACAGGGTTAGTGAGACTATTTCCACAGATTTCTCAACATGGGATCGGTATTTTTGCAACATTCGATGCCCTTGGCTCGAAGAGTCAGCCTCCAAGAAGGCCCTCGCTCAAAGATCTTCCAGAAATGCAGGACGTCGTGTCGGAGACTCGCCACTGGAATGATTAGTCAAGGCGCGATCCTCGGCGTTCCCCACGCGGTCCCCGAGAGGTCGCGTCGCGCGCCAAACGAATGCTCCTGCTGGAACGGCAGCGGTGCGATGGTGATCGAAGGCGAACGTCCAGGACAAAAGGGCGCCTGGCGCCAGACCGAATTTGCCGTGACTCGCGAATGGGCGACTGTGTCGAAGGTCTGACCAGAGGCGGAGCTGAAGACCATTTCAGCCTTGCGGGAAACGCCGTTCCCGGTGGCGATGTGAAGCCGCCGGGTCTACACTGCGCCCTTCGATCCTACGCAGTTTCAAGAGACGCACCATGGACAGGTTGCAGCCCGCCGTGCTGGCGGAAATTCCCTACATCGTGAACACGGGCGAGAAGCTCGTCAACGAAACCTTCGGCCCGAACAACATACGCCGGCGTCGGACGGGGACGCAGGAATTAAGGCGTGTGGAGATCCGGAATGGCCGGCTGACCCAGGAGCAATTCTCGCTCGACGGGACGGGTTTTCTCCTGGTCGCGCACCAAACGAAGGTGGCCGACTTCTTCGAACCGGAGCAGATCAGCTCCGTGTATTACCCCGAGGTCGAGCGCCTCATTCGTGAGACCTCGGGCGCAAGCCGCGTCGTGATCTTTGACCACACGCTGCGCTCGGGCGACGAGGGCGAGCGCGAGGCGCGGCTCATCCGCGAACCGGTGCTCTCGGCGCACAACGACTACACCGAATGGTCCGGCCCGCAGCGCGTGCGTGAAATCTTTCCGGACGAGGCCGACGCACTGCTGGAACGCCGATTCGCGATCATCCAGGTATGGCGCGCGATCAATCAGCCGATCCAGTCCAATCCCCTGGCGATTGCGGACGCCGGGAGCGTGGCAATGGAGGATTTTCTAGTTGCGGAGCGCAAGTATCCGAACCGGGTGGGGCAGACCTATCGACTCGCCTACAGCCCGCGGCATCGCTGGTTTTATTTCCCGCAGATGCGCCGCGACGAGGCACTGGTGTTCAAGGTCTATGAGTCAGAGCGGGACGGCCGTGCGCGCTTTGCCCCCCACAGCTCGTTTGAGGATCCCACCTCGCCGCCGGGCGCGCCGCCGCGCCAGAGCATCGAGGTCCGCGCTTTCGCTTTTTTCTAAGGCCCGGGGCGGGCTCCCGCGAGGGCGCTTGTCGCCCCGCTCTTCACGACGGAAATCTCATTTCAACGGGTTGTTCAGACCTTAGTCCGGCGGCTTGATCTCCTCGCCGGCACGGGGCCTGCAGGGCCGCAGCCAGCGCAGTATACGTAACCTTTTCCCGGCTCGTGCGTTGGAGGGTAAGGCCCCTCGACACGTTTCCGGCGCTCAGCGGCGGCTGCGTGACGTGCGGATCAACGAGGTTAACGGGAATTCTGTTGATGTCTTCCGTGCGCTTTGCCGTTTCCGCGTCCCCCTGCCTGACGGTGGTTCTCAGTGCCCTGCACGTCGGGGCAGGCGGGTTGGTGGCCATATTGCCCGTATCGCCCCTGGGGAAGGCTATGTTCATCCTGGCTGTGCTTTGGAGCTTGAGACACTGCATCTGGCAGGCAGCTCTCCTGCGAGCCCCGGGCGCGATCGTGGCAGTCAGTGTCACGCGGGAGGGGCAACTGTTTTGCCAAACTCGACGCGGCGAATGGCTCGATTGCGAGTTGCTGCCATCGACGTTTGTGTCGCGTCGCCTCACGATCTTGAATCTGAAGTCGCGCGCGACACGTCAAATGCGCCACGTGATCCTTTGCCCGGATAATGTGGGCGTTGCGGATTTCCGCCGGCTGCGGGTCTGGTTGCGTTGGGCGGGCCAAAACTCCGTGATTCGCGAGTAGTGGTATCTGCTCGGGCGCCGCGCGCGACGTCACTTGGCGGTCCAGTCATCAGCGAACCGAGTCAGAAGGAGTCATCTGCGGCTAAAATGCAGTTTTTGCCTTGCCGGTAGAGCTTCCGGCAAGCACTCACGACAAGGCCGTGACATGAAAATCACCCTCATCGAGAATTTCCGCGCCGTCTTCTATATTCCCTACTATGCTTCGATCGCGCTCGGCGCATACCGCGCCGAGGGTCTCGAGGTCGATCTCAAGACGTCGTCGGACGCATCCAAGACGCTCGAATCCGTGTTGTCCGGCAACGGCCAGGTCTCATGGGGCGGCCCGGTGCGGATCATGCTCGCGCTCGAGAAAGATCCGGCGAGCCAGCCTGTCGCATTCTGCGAGTCGGTTGGCCGGGATCCGTTTTTCCTGATTGGACGCGACCCGAATCCGAAATTCGCCCTGAAGGACCTGCTCGACAAGCGGGTCGCGACGGTCTCGGAAGTTCCGACACCGTGGATGTGCCTTCAGCACGATTTGCGGCTCGCAGGACTGGACCCGGCGAAAGTGGCGAGGATCAGCGACCGCACCATGTCCGAGAATGGGTCTGCGCTGCGCTCGCGGCAGGTCGATGTCATCCAGGTGTTCGAACCGTTTGCAGCGCAACTGGAAGAAGAGGGGGCGGGGCACGTCTGGTACGCCGCGGCAAGCCGCGGACCCGCGACCTACACCACGTTCAATGCACCGCGGGCGTTCCTGGAGCGGGAGCCGGAAACGGCGCGGCGAATGTGCCGCGCGATGTACCGCACCCAGAAGTGGATTGCGGCAAGGCCGACGGCGGAGCTCGTTGATGTTGTGGCGCCGTATTTCGCGGGAATTTCGAAATCGGTGCTCACTGCGTCCTGCGAGCGCTATAAATTCCTTGAGGTGTGGAACCGTACTCCTGTCATGGTCCGGCAAGGTTTCGAATGGCTGCGCGACGCCGGCCTTTCCAGCGGGCTCATCACCAAACGCTACGCGTTCGAGGACTGCGTCGACATGCGACTTGCGGAGGAAGTGGTCGGGGAAGACCCGCCCTCGCTCTAAGACGCCGATTGGCGGATGCCCGGCGCCGCTCATCGGTGCGGGTCTCTTCAGCGTGACATTGTGCATGGCGGGCCGCGGATGACTTGCCTAACCTTTGGTCTGCAAACAGCACTCACGTTGCCCCCGTTTCCGGGGGGAAAGGGGTAGTGAGCCATGGAGCTTCTGATTGCGTTGTTCGTGCTCATCGGCGTCTTCGTCGTCATGATCGCTGTGGGCCTGGGCATCTCCTACGTCGTCGGTAAGGCCCTCTACGAACGCGAGCACCCCAAGCCGGATGCTGGCGACACCGATCCTTGCGCCCAATGCCATGCGGATCGCGAGTGGTATCAAGCCATGCCCGGAGGGAAGCAAATCGCGGTTACGGCGTGGTGGTGGGTCAACCGGATGACCTGGGCACAGAAGGGCTGCCGATAGGCGCGTCGGCGCGTCGCGCAGGGTGTGACCATCCGCCTTGGGACGCGGCGCGTTGATATAACTCTCGGTGCTAGCGAACGGCTGGCGACGTTCGGCAGTAAGAAAGACCGTCCGGGCGCGGTTGCGAATTCAAGGATGTCCTGCTCGAGACACTCTTCGGGATCAACTCTTTCTCAGGTGTGGTAGGCGTGCTCCCGCGTGGGAACGGTTCGAGCCCGGCGTGGTCTGCGCTATATGGCGGTATTCCACTCACTGCTCATGGCAACGGCGCTGGTGCTTGGCGGTGGCGGATTCGCGCCCGCGCTGGCCGACCTCTACAAGCCGATCGTCATCATCAATACGTACCCCCCCAACGGTCCCCCAGACATCGTGGGACGAGCCGCGACCAACAAGATGTTGAAGCTGATGACGACCTTGGCGGCGCCGGCGTTGACCGACGTGCTGGCAGTGCGCGCGGGGGATGCGATGGGGCTCGCGCTCGATCGAATCGTCAAAGTCGACCGCCGGGCTTATGGCCGTGGCATTCCAGGCACCCGTCACGTGGTGGATTCGCGCCGCGATGGCGATACGCTGCTCTTCGGCAGCAACTTGGAGCTGATAACCCAGCCTCGGCTGTACCGTTTGCCCTATGTGCCGGGGCGCGACCTTGTGCCGGTGGCCGCAGTCGCACGCATGCCGATCGTGATGATTGCGCTCGCGCAAGGCGGACCGGCGAGCGTGCGCGCATTCGTGGATGCGGCGCGGGCCGCGCCTGGCGCGCTAAATTATGCTTCCTCCGGGGATTTCCGCAGCGGGCATCTGGCTGGCGAATTGTTCGTGAAGCGCGCTGGCGTGTCGGTGGTCCATGTCTCGTACAACGGCGGCAACGACGCCTTGAACGGCGTCATCAAGGGCCACGTGCCCGTCGCTTTCCTCCCGTTGCCAGCGGTGCTGCCGGCGCTTCCCGGGGGGAAGATCCGCCTGCTCGGCATCGCTGACGCCTCGCGTCACGTAACGTTGCCGCAGGTGCCGACGCTGAGCGAGGCAGGGGTGCCGGGCTTCGAGGCCGCGAGCTGGTTCGGCCTCTACGCGCCGGCGGGCACGGCTGGCGGGATTGTCGCGCGCCTCAACGAAGGCATGGTTAGCGGGCTACGCGCCTTGAAGCTCGAGCGGCTATTCCTTGCCCAGGGGCTTCAGGCGCGATATCCAAATGCGGTCGAGCATGGAGAGCTGATGCGCGCGGAGGAGACGAAGTGGAAGCAAGTGCTGGACGGACTGAATCCGCCCTACTGAAAATCATTGACCGGTGACCAGCGATCTCCGGCTGACATCGGGCTTAGCGGCGTTAACTGAAAACGTTGATGTCGGGCGGCAAATCAGCAACGCGAGTTGCTCGCTCGCAAATCAAGCGGGGCACGCTCGATCGCTCGGTTGGCTCTGGCCTGACCGGCACCCTAGGTGCCGCGGCGGGAGGTCGGCCGCAATACGGTCGGCCTCCCTTTCCCGCTTCATAGTGCCCAAAATATTTTGAGCGCTACGTCCCGCGCATTAGCGTGATCGAGTCGCTCGGGAGCGCGACAACAAGCAAATCTCGTCCGTCACGCGTCTTTTTTTGCCCCACCGTCCCAATATTCCCGCGTGAGCTTGAAGATTACCGGGCTGAGCAGCAGCAGGGCGATCAGGTTGGGAATCGCCATCAACGCGTTCAGCGTGTCGGCGACTAGCCAGATGATGCCGAGATTGGCGACGGCGCCGATGGGGATGACGACGACCCACGCTATCCGGAACGGAGTGATGGACTTGACGCCGAACAGAAACTCGACGCACTTCTCGCCGTAGAAGCTCCAGCCCAGCAGGGTCGTGAATGCGAAGATCGCTGATGCCAGGGCGACGATGATAGCGCCCGCGCCCGGCACCGCCGACTCGAACGCCGCCGAGGTCAGGGCCGCGCCGGTCTTGCCCAAGGTCCAGGCGCCGGTCAGGATGATCGCGAAACCGGTGACCGAGCAGACGATGATGGTATCGATGAAGGTTCCGAGCATGGCGATGGTTCCCTGCCTCACGGGGTCTTTCGTCGTTGCCGCGGCGTGGGCGATGGGCGCGCTGCCGAGGCCTGCCTCATTGGAGAAGATGCCCCGGGCGACGCCAAAACGGAGCGCCATCCATACGGCCGCGCCGGCGAAGCCGCCCTCCGCGGCCGCTGGAGTAAAAGCGTGCTTGATGATCAGCGCGAAGGCTCCGGGTATGCCGTCTATGTTAACGGCTATGATAATCAGACCGACAACCAGGTACGAAATCGCCATGAACGGCACCAGGTACTCGGCCACATGGGCGATGCGCTTGATGCCGCCGATGATCACCAGGCCGACCAGGACCATGATCACCACACCCGTCACCCAATGCGGCACCGAGAACGTCGCATGCATGACGTCGGCGACGGAGTTCGACTGCACCGTGTTGCCGATGCCGAAGCCGGCGATGGCGCCGAATATCGCGAAGGTCGGCGCCAGCCAGTACCACTTCTTGGACAGTCCGTTCTTGATGTAATACATCGGTCCGCCGACGTGGTTGCCGAGCTCGTCGACCTCGCGGTAGCGCACCGCGCAAACGGCCTCGCAGTACTTTGTCGCCATGCCAACGAGCGCTGTGCACCACATCCAGAACAGGGCGCCCGGACCCCCGAGGAAGACCGCGGTTGCCACCCCGGCGATATTGCCATTGCCGATCGTCGCCGACAGCGCCGTCATCAGCGCCTGGAACGGGCTGATCTCGCCGGTGCTCGCTTCTCCCAAGGCCCGGCCTTTCCACAGGAGCTTGAAGCCGGCCCCCAGTTTAAAGAGCGGCATCAGCCTGAGGCCGATCATCAGGAAGAGACCGGTGCCGAGAATAGCCACCAGCATCGCCGGTCCCCACACGAAGCTGTTGATCTCGCCTACGACTTTGTTCAGCAATTCCATAACGCGCCCCCCCTTTGAAATTATGGTTTGGCACCCGCGAGTAGTGCCGACGATACGACTATTTTTTCACGATCATGAATGTCGAGGAAAATCCATGCCGCTCATTTCATTATTTGACGTTTTGAGCCGATGGCAGCGCTTCGCACCGCTACGGTTCGCGGCGAGCTTCTGAATGCGGGGATTTTGCGCGAGGACTTGCCGAATTTGCAATGGGGATCGCGGCCTGCGCTCGGGGAAGCGGCAGAATCTTCGCTTCAGACACATTGTTGCCTTGCACCATCGAGATCGTCGCCGTTCATCATTTAGCAGCGAGCCCTGCGCCAGGAGCATGGCGTCGACCTTTAGCGGTGCACGCTCCAGCAGGCCCGTTGCCTGACAGGTATCAGTGGTGGGCGCCGGGCATGCGGTCGTGCGGCGCGGCCATTGCTACAGTTTCTGTAGTCGATTGCTACAGTTTTTGCACTATCACCGGAAGTGCCGGCCGCCTAATCTGGAACCGTCCAATCTTGGACAAGACGCAGCAAGGCAGAAGAGTCATGTCTAAACGCAAGCATCATAACCAGGAGGGAACAGCCATGGAAAAGTCTTTCAGTGAACGAGTCGCCGAGGCGAAGGCCGAAGTCGCCGCAGTTAGCCCGGAAGCAGCAAAAGAGCGCAGGGACAGTGACCCGAATACGTTGTTTATTGATCCGCGCGATGCCGCGGGCATCCGCTCTTCCACGGGAATCATTCCCGGCGCGTTCAATTACCCGCTGGGTAAACTGAGCGAGAGCCTTGACGCCGATCTGCCTGAAGAGCTCGCGTCGCGCTCGCGCCCGATAATTACGGCTTGCCAAGCCGGACCGATGGGGGCCCTCGCCGCGCATGCGCTCAAGAAACGAGGGTTCACGAACGTCTGTTTCATGGATGGCGGCACCCAGGGTTGGCTGAACGCCGGTTACCCAACCGACAAATAAGTTGTAGCGAGTCAGCCGCAGTGACCGGGCCATCTGCGCTCGGTCACTCTTGTTTCGAGGCCCATCACTCATACAGTTCCGCGTGCTGCGTGATGTGCCGGATATCTGTATTGGTCGGCAAGGAGAACTCCGCAAACGTCTGCTTTCGAGCCGGGGCAGACGTGCAGGCGGCACCGATAACAGAATCTGCTTTGGCGGACACGGTGCGAACCCCGGGAGTTTTTCTTATGCGGGGAGGCTTGCCGGATTGGCCGGTCAGCCCGCTGGACGGAGGCCGCGTAGGACGATAAAACCCATCGTGAGGCCGATGAGGCCGAAGAGGAGGGCGATGAAGCGCTCCATCGTGCGCTGCGCAAATCGTCCCTGCAGCATGGGACCCATCTGGCCACCGATGATCACGCCGGGCACGGTGTAGCACACGACGTTCCAGGGAATCGCGTTGACGCCGCCTGTCGCGATGAGAGCAGTGACCTGCGTGAACGAGGCGGCGATGAAAGTGAGTATGACGGTGAACACCGAAGTGGCCGCCGCTACCGCCACGGGAACGTGGTTTCGTTTCACGAGCTGGGGCATGATGACCTCGCCCATGCCCACGCCGAGAAGCCCCGTCAAAAAAGCGCCGAGCGCCGTGAAGAGCCCGCCTCTTACTCCCTGCTCCGGCTTGCGGTAGACATAGGTGTTGCCGCGACGATCGATTAGGCGCCGAATCGGTCGGTTTTCTTGCGACGGATCGTTATCTGGATGCGTCGGATCGATGGGCGGCGGGGGTGCGTGGCGAAGGATCACTGGGCAGAGCGCGAGCATCAGCGCGGCGTAACTGCCCTTGAGCAGCAGCTCGTGCTCCTTAAGGACTGCGAGCAGCAGCGCGCCGATGACCGCAATCGGCACTGCCACGCCGATAAAGGGCACCGCACTGCGGAAGTCGATCAGCCCCTTGCGGTAATAGCTCAGGAAGCCCGACGAGAAACCGAACACGCCCGTAAATAGCGCGGCCCCGATTGCCGCCGCTGTGGTCATCGGGTATTCCGGCCCGAGCAGCGGAAAGGCAATCACGAAGATCGGGATGAACAGCGCCGGGCCGCCGATGCCGCTTAGATTGGCCAGCGTCGCAACGCATATGGCCACCGGGAACATGAACCAATACATCGTCCAATCCATGCCCGGCCGCCTTACTCCTCATCGTTATACGAGCCTCTGCGACCCGCCCCGAGCTTAGCGCCGAATTCGCAGGTCATCAAATCGGTGCCGTGCTCGGATGCGTTGCGGTAGCGAAGCGCTTCCATGACATCGCTCGCACCGCAAGTTAAAGCCCTGTGTTCGCCTCGAGAAAAGAACGGGATAGGCTCCAGTCTCAAGGTTGAGCGGAATTATGAACCTGATCGTATTTCTTGCGCTTGCCTTTCAACATCCGGCTTTCAGCGCGGTTGCGAGTCGAGATTCATCAGAATGGCGCTCTCAACGGCAAGCGCCACGAATGCCTCAAAGGCTTCCATCGGGTCACTGTACGATTTCTGCAGGTCGCAACTCTCGTCGAGTTCCTGACGGCGGTCGCCATTACGCGCTGACACCGTGCGTATGAGGATTTTTGGCGCTGGTGCTTCGTCTGGCGCGCGGTCCTTCTGCGATATATTCGCTATGTGGACGTTCAATTCAATCCGGACTCCGCGCCCGTCATGCAGATTCCGCGAGTTCAAAAAACCGGTTTTCTCGCCAACCTCTACGCCGCTTGCATTCTTGCGGGCGCCAAGTTCACCATTTGAAGGTGATCGATCCCAGTCTCGGTAGCTACCGCCGTGAACTTCATTGTCCTCTAGGCCTCGAGATAAATTCGAAACCGGACCAGCTACGGTAACCGAGCACACCGTCACTTGGCGACGACGAGGAGTTATTGCGCCTGCAATTGGTGGAACGTTCCATTCGAGCACTTGCTGGCCTTGCAGCTCTTCGCGGGCTTCAAGCGCTTTATTCCGCAGCAGCAATGACCAGCGGTCGACTGTCTCGATAGCTGCAGCGAGCGCGTCATCTCCGGGCGCAACGATATTGCGCGGCTGCTCTGGAGCCGCCCGCGGCAAGGCAGCGCTGCCGAGCGGGCTTGGCACAGGCTCGCTCGTCGACTGGAGGATTCTCGCCGCCACACCAACGTCGTGACCGCGCGGCTCCGTGCGAACGACGACGCCCCGGCATTTCTGAATGATCTTGCCGGAGTCGGTTCTCCGTTCTATCGAAAAGCGGATTGACTCCCCGTATGCAAACACGCCGCGTTTCCAGAAGAACACGCCCGACCGGCTGACGTCACGGGTAACGCCCGTCGCGTTCTCCAGGATCAGCGGCAGCTCGACATTGATCCGCTCGTTTTGTCTTCTTTCTGCCAGTCTTCCTGTCATTTCGGCCGCTCAAGCTTGATGCGCCAGGTTTGCGCAAGCCAATCACAGCCGGATGCGCGTGTCACAGTGACATTTAAGCTGGTTAACATCCGGTCCGTTGAACAGCGGTATCCTCATCCCGCTCTATCCCGCGCCCCTCTTCAAGGCCTCCTTGATCTACGGACTCATTGGTCGAGGCCGGAAGAGGATTCCCGGCTGCTCTTGCCTGCCCGCACGGCAGATGATCAATTTCCCCGAACCACGTCGATGCAATCATTAAAGTTTATGACTGCCATCTGCTCTTGGGAATGAGCAATGTATCCCATCTCCAGCAGAAGGAATTGACCAAGCACAGAAATAGCTGCCCGAAGCGACTTGTGTGCTATTCGCGCAGATTTTGTCTGCCAGGCAGCTTCCGCTCTTGGCCGAGATCCGGCCTTCCGGGCCGTCCGTTTTCGAGCAATAAGGGGGCGCGCGGCCCTGGAGAGGGTAAGAGGGCGTGCCTGTGCTTGATCGGTGTCACAACGCATCGATTATCAACCGCCGCCTCGACTCGGTCAGTAGGATCGCGTTTAGGTTCGCGCTAAAGGGGGAAGAGCGGGCTGGCGAGGTCAAGAAGAGGTATCGCCGTGGCGGAAACCTTGCACGGCAACGCCAGCGCAGCCCACAAACCCCGCTTCCCGGGATTCGTGTGGTATTTCACAGAGAACTTTTTCAGGATTAGGGAAAAAAAGCGCGGCACTGCGAGTTTTGCCACTTTGCCCGGGGTATGGACGCTGTATTTTAAATAAGTTGTTCGAAGAGACTCGGTCGGATGCTTTGGCTTAGCAGTGGTTCATCCGATCTTCTAATAAGACGGGGTGAGGAGGTGGTCGCATGAAAAGCGCGGGAATCAGCACCTGCCTTTGGGCAGCGATTTCGCTCGCACTGCTCTCAGTCAACGCGGCGGCGCAAGACGGGAAGCCAATCAAGGTGGACTCCGCCGACGCGGTGGTGCAAGACAGAAAGCCAATCAAGGTCGACAAAGTCCGCATTATCAAACACTGGACCAAGGAGCGCCGCGCGAAGGCCATCCCGAGGGATCTGGTCATTGACCAGCGCGGCTTGGGCTACCTGAAGTGGCCAGACGGGTCTTTGCGGCCCCACGGCCACGATATCTCGCCAGAGATCACGCCGAACGGTCATTCAATCTCGCCTTTCGCCTCGGGCAGGGGTGGGCGCGGTGGAGGCAAGAAATCGAGCGACAAAACTCCTCCGTCGATCAGCAACATGGACCCCGCTGAGGGGACCACGATCGGCGAGTCGCATACTTTTGAGGCAACGGTTACCGATTCCGGCGGCGTCGCGTCGGTAACCTTCAAGATCCAGAAGAACGATTCGACCTACGTGAATTCGTTTCCCGCTGGACAGTCATTTGGCGGTGTCTGGGGCGCGAACTTCCATGGTTTTACGAACGGCGGTTGGAAGTGGTGGGTGGAGGCCCAAGATCGTGCCGGTAATGTTCGAATCTCCACTACTGTCAACTTCAGCGTCAACACCGGTCCTGCCAACGTTCCGGTCAGTCATGATGAATGGACGGCCGGGGGCATTATTCAAACTGCATCCGGGCGCCTCTATTTCGAAATGCCGGACGATGCGACGCTCTCCACGTGGTCGGGCTACGTGTGTTCCGCCACGGTCGCCGATGACGAGGGCACAGCGGGTCGTTCTTTGATCATTACGGCGGCGCACTGCGTCTACGACGATGTCAACAAGAAGTTCGCGCGCAATGCTCTCTTCATTCCCAACCAGGCGGGCACCACCGGTCGCGGATTAGACGGCAACTGCGGCAATGATCCAATGGGCTGCTGGATTCCATCGTTCGGTGTCGTCGATGTCAGGTGGACGGACGAGACATTCCCTGACAACATGGCCTGGGACTACGCGTTTTACGTCGTTCCTGACGAAGATGCGCACGTGGGTACCTCGGCCTCGTCAGACGCCCTCGATGTGGCGGCTCAGTCTTTGACCCTCAGCTTTACGCAACCCAGCTTCGATTTCACGCACGCCCTGGGCTATTCGTACAGCGAAGACCCGAAATTCATGTACTGCGCCGATAACCTTACGAACGAGCCCATGTACGGTCGCAACTGGTGGTTGGAAATTTGCGGGCTCACCGGGGGGTCATCGGGCGGTCCGTGGGTGCTGCCGATGGACACGACGTCAGGCAGCGGTCCCATCATCGGCATCAACTCCTGGGGCCTTGTGATCGGCGGCTATAATCTTCCTGGAATGGCGGGGTCAAAGCTATACGGTACATCGGCGGAATGTGTGTTCGACGCCGCAAAAGAAGCCGTCGTGTCCAGTTCTCCCGCCCAAGGGGAAGCGGGTGTCGCGGTCACCTGCCCGTAACGACGTAGTACCATCACTTCTGCTCAAACAGATGAGTTGATCAGATCCACATTCAACCAAGATAAAACCCCGCTTCGGCGGGGTTTTTTTTGGCAATTGTTTTTGATCGTTGATCTACCGGCGTCGATAAGAGCGCTTCGCGCGCCGGATGCCTGCTCTACTCGAGGGACTGCCGTTCGGGATCCGCTCGCGGTCGTCCGTTGTTTTTTGGCGTGAGATGTCCGTTTTGTTTCGCTGGAGGCGCGGCCCCAGCTCGGTCTGGCAGTTGGATTGCAAAAGCGGTGGCACTTCCGGGTTCCAGTTTGCGCACAATGGCTCTTCATCGTAGCCAGCGACCGGCGCGAGGCGCTGTGCCTCTTTTAGCATCCAGTAGCGGTGCAAACAAATGACCATGGCGTGGGCCCAATTCGCGCTCGTTTCCTGTCCGAGCTGCTGCAGGTTCCATGCCAGCGCACACTTCACCACGAATAAGCTCAGTAACCATATGTTTTAGCCGGATTACTGCCGAGAGTCTCGCGTCGGGAGGGGAACTGGTTCTCATGCAGCATGGCGACAACCGTTGTCCCATCGACGCTTTATCCGGTTTTCGTCAGCGGCTCGGCGCCCGTGTGATCTGGTGCACACCACTGGAGATACGGAGATCAGTCGCGCAGCTGTGCGAGGCGGGGAGCCCACAGATCGCAGGAACCTGCAACGGGGTGATTCACCAAGAACATCCAACAAAATGAATCCCCTCCTGCCTGAGGAGGGGTGCCCGCGCAAGCGGGTGGGGGGTGGAAGCAAGAAATGCCCAAGCAATCGCCCCCCGCTTTGCATCCATCCCTCCTTGAAAAGGAGGGGAGAAATGCGGGCTGTCATTCCGTTAGGTGCTTTAAGTAAGCTGATTGAACCATCGACGCAACCCGGAGAGACGGTGACAGCAGGACCGTCCTGCGTTTCTCCGGGATTCTTTTTATATTCCTTCCTTTGGAGGCGTTTTAAGCCCATAATGGCGCTGTCGAACGTACTTTGGGTCTGTCTGCAGTTCGCTTCCGGCTGGCATTTTCGGTCCTCTCCCACAGGTATTTTGATGCCGCGTGCACGTTGCGCGCGGCCACGCCATCTCTGAAGGACAATATGTCTACTACCGGAACAGTAAAGTTTTTCAACCCTACCAAGGGTTTTGGTTTCATCCAGCCCGATGACGGCTCCAAGGACGTCTTCGTGCACATCTCCGCGGTCGAGCAAGCGGGCCTTGGCACGCTCAACGAGAACCAGAAAATCTCGTTTGACGTGCAGAAGGGCAACAATGGCAAGTTCTCGGCAATCAATCTGAAGGCTGTCTGATGCCTTGCGTCTGCTGAAAACGCAGCGTGCGGCCACGGCAAGACCCCGCTTCGGCGGGGTTTCGTTTTAAGCAGTCGCCGCGGGCATTTCTCAACGATCTGTTCGAGGAGTCGACATGAACATCTTTGTGGGAAACCTCGGTCCGGACGTGACCGAAGCTGAAATAGAGGAGCTGTTCAAGCCGTTCGGCCAGGTAGGGTCGGTGCAAGTGGTGCGAGAGCTGTTCACTGGCAAGGGCAAGGGATTTGGCTTCGTGGAAATGCCCGGCAAGCAGCATTCGCTCGCCGCGATCGCCGGGCTCAACGGCAAGGAGCTCGCCGGGCTCCCGCTGAAGGTGAATGAGGCGCGGCCGCGTCCGGAGCGCGGGCGGCGCCGATAGTCCTGCGCTGCGACGGGCACGCTCGAAAATGTTTTACTGCGAGGTAAGGGGAAAGAATAATGATTGCCGGTCGCGCTGTACCCACGTATGAGAAGACAGGCTTTTAGTCTCCTCTCCTTGGGCCTGTCCCGTGACGGGCTGCTCCCGCAACTGCACCTTCTGGGGCTTGGGATTGAACAAACCTGGGTCTGCCCCGCGCGCCGATTCTTGAGGAATACCCATGGCCGCCGTCCGAACGGAATTGCTGCCCGCCGAGCTCGAATCGCTGCGTCGACTCACGTTGGGAACGGCGAAGAGGCGCATTCCCGCCGAGCATGGGGCAAAGCTGGTTCGGTGCGGATTTGCGAAAGATCAGGCAGGCGTATTGATTATCACGATCCGTGGTCATGCGAAGCTCGCTTTTGAAATCACCCGCTCGAGCTGGTTTGCCACGCCGGTTTGAGCGTGCCTGAAATGGCCCGAGCGACTAATCAGGTGGTTGGTTTTTCCGAGCTGCGCTGGCTTCAGGAGTTGACCTCCAGAAGACGGAAAGGGACGATGCCCGAGTTGATCAGGGCCAGGCTCCTTAAACGAGGGCTCATTGAGCGCACGACTCATGGGGTCACGCTCACGGCCCGGGGCCGAATTGCGCTCGCCAGGCTCGGTTAGCACTTCAAGACGCGTCCGATGGGGCGCCTTGATTTTTCCGCTGTAGACTGTCAAGTTACTCCTGCGGAATCCAAGGGCTACGTGCACCCAGGCAATAGGGGTACACTTGGGTTTCCTGCGAAAATCCCTGTTTGGCTTCATAGAAACAGATCGTCCCGATCCACAATCCGCTAACGACCCCATGCTGGTCACCTTTCGAACCAACGCGTATGCGAACATCACGATGTTCGGCGACGTCGCGATCAGGCTCCTCAAGCTGATGGGACACAGTGGGACGGTGCCAAGCGCCATTCTGGCTGAGGATGTTCCGGCTGCGCTTGAGCGCTTGAAGGCCGCGATCGCGGCCGACAAGGCCGCCGGGGCCGACACTCCGGCTGCGGGCACGCAGGGCGACGAGGCAGAAGAGCCTCCGGTAAGCCTGGCAAACCGCGCTTTGCCTCTGATCGAACTGTTGGAGGCCGCCGTAAAGCGAAAAAGCGACGTAATGTGGGATCGCTGAGGCACTGCGGGTTTTCACTCGGCATTCAAAATCCAGCATTCAACATTCATCATTGCTGTTTCTCTTCAGGCGGTTTGACCGCGCTGAACATCCGGAGAAGCAACAGGTCGTAGACGATCTTGAGCGCGCCGCAAATAACGAGCGGCCAGCCGAAAGGAGAGAGCGTCAGCAGGTAGCCTGCGAAGCTCGGACTGATCGCCGCGGCGAAGCTGCGCGGCACGGCCGTGACGCTTGCTGCGGCGGCACGCTCCTCGGGCGAGACCACAGCCATCACGTAAGACGAGCGCACCGGCACGTCCATTTGGGAGAGGGCGCTCCTCAGGCATAGAAAGAAGATGGCGAGCGGCAGCGTTGGCATCAGCGGCACCAGGATCAGGAAGATGTTTGCGGGCAGGTGCGTGAACACCATGGTGTTGATCAACCCGATCCGGGTTGCGATACGCGCCGCGACCAGGAATGAGATAGCTGCCAAAATGTTAGTCCAGAAGAAGATCGTAGACGCAGCCGCGATCGACAGGTCGAAGCGCTGGAAAAGCCACAGGGCGATCAGGGACTGCACGGCGAACCCGCCGCCAAAAGCGTCGATGCTGAAAAGCGCCGCCAGTTTATAGACAGTCTGCTTCGATTTGTGCAGCGGAGCGCGCTCGGTAGAGGCAGGCGCCTCGATCCTGGGCGAGAGCGAGCGGTAAAGCAGCAGATTGCCGATCCCCAGCAATGCGTACCCGACGAACATCATTTGGACTGCGAATTTGGGCTCAAGGCCGACCCATGCGCCGAGCAGCGCCGGAAGTCCCGCCGCCTGCGCGCCCAGCGCGCCGACGAGAGAGCCGACGACGCTGTAGCGGGCAAAGAGTGCCGTGCGCCACTGCGAAGAAACGGAGCGCGCGAGCATGGAATGTTCGAGTGGCGCAAAGACGGTCACATCGCCTGAGGCTGGATTCAGCACACCGAACGCCGCAATGATCAGCAGGGGCCAGAAGTCGGTCGCGCGAGTGAGCAGGAGCGCCACCGCGACCAGCAGCGCCGAGCCGGCCATGAGCAGGCTGCGCGCGCGATATCGGTGCGCGATGAGCCCGATTGTGAGCGTCATCCCGCCGGCCCCGAAAAGGGTTGCCGTGATAATGACGCCGATCTGGAGCGCGTCGAAGCCCAACAAGGTCAGGTAATACGGAAGCAGAAGACTGATGTAGCCATCGCCAAAGGCGCGCATGCCGCGCGTCCAGAGCAGGACCCGCGCATCGTGCAGCGTGCCCGGCGGCAGCAGGCGAGGTAACGGAGCCATATCGTGCCGGAAGCCTAACCTTTCACCGACAGGTGCGCCAGAAAAATGCGAACGCGTGTGGTCAGGGTGAAAATGGCGGGCTTGGCGTCCGGAAATGTCATGCTCCAGTCACTGGTCACGCCTTTGAGGTAAGAGGTAATGTTGATACGATGCCCGTTTTTCAGGAGTCCTCAATGATCGATGCTTACACCTGGCCCACGCCCAACGGCCACAAAGTGCATATCATGCTCGAAGAAACTGGCCTGCCGTACACCGTCCATGCCGTGAACATCCGGCAGGGAGACCAGTTCAAGCCGGAATTCCTGAAGCTAAACCCCAATCACCGGATTCCGGCGATCGTTGACTCCGAAGGGCCCAGCGGCAAGCCGATGTCCCTGTTTGAGAGTGGCGCGATCCTGCTTTACCTTGCTGCCAAAACCGGCAAATTCGCTCCCAGGGATCAGCGGGATTACTGGGCGTGCGTGCAATGGCTGATGTGGCAAATGGGCGGGGTTGGCCCGATGTTCGGCCAGGCGACCCACTTCCGTGGTTACGCGAAGGAAAAGCTCATTTATCCGGTCGAGCGCTATACCAATGAGGCGAACCGTCTGACGCGCGTGCTGGACAAGCGGCTTGGCGAATCACGCTACGTCGCCGGAGGCGACTACACCATCGCGGACATCGCGATCTTTCCCTGGCTGCGAGGGTCCGAGCGCCGAGGCGTGAGCGTTGCTGACTACCCCAACGTCAAGCGCTGGTTCGACGAGATCAATGCGCGGCCCGCGGTGCAGCGCGGCGTGCAAGTGCTGCAGGACGTGCAAGCAGCGGCCCAGGCGCCGCATGATGACAAGTCGTGGGAGATCATGTTCGGGAAAGTGCAGTTCGAGAAACACTAAATTCAGTGGCCGGTGACTGATGGCGCGGGACCAGGGAGCGGATCGAGCAAGGGATGTGCTGGAGGCCTGTATCGCCCAGGCGCGTGCGCGAAACGGGCGGCTGGTATTTCCAGAGGGGCACGACGAGCGCATCGTCGCGGCGGCGCGAAAGCTGAAGGACGAAGGCATCGCGGCACCGATCCTGCTTGGCGCGCCAGCGGCAATAAAGGCGGCGGCCGAGCGCGCGGGCGTGCTGCTCGAGGGCATCGAGCTGCGTGATCCTGAGCAGAGCGGCAGTTTGAAGGCCTACGCCGATCTCTATGCCGCCGGGCGGCCGGGAGCCAAGGCGAGCGTTGCCGAACGTTTGGTGCGCAAGCCCTTCTTCCACGCGGGGATGATGGTCAAAGCTGGCGATGCGGATGCCACGATTGCTGGCGTAACGAGTGCGACGGGGCGCGTGGTCGAGGCGGGATTGATGACGGTCGGCTTGGCCGACGGTATCAAGACGCCGTCGAGCTTCTTTCTCATGATCGTCCCGGGGCAGAGAGGGGCGGAGGCAAAGACGTTCATTTACGCCGATTGCGCGGTCAACGTGGAACCGGATTCCGAGATGCTCGCCGATATCGCTTTGGCTTCGGCGGAGAGCTGCCGTGCTCTGCTTCGGGAGGAGCCGCGTGTTGCGCTGCTTTCATTCTCGACCCGAGGCAGCGCACAGCATGCTCGTGTCGAGAAGGTGACCCGCGCGCTTGCGATCGCGCGCGCGCGCGCGCCCGGCCTCGCGATTGACGGAGAACTGCAGGCTGATGCGGCGTTGCTGCCGGCGGTGGCGGCGAAGAAGGTAAAAGGCGAGAGCGCGGTGGCGGGGAGGGCGAACGTTCTCGTCTTTCCCGACCTTGATGCGGGGAACATTGGCTACAAGCTCACACAGTGCATGGCCGGCGCGCGAGCAATCGGGCCGGTGCTGCAGGGATTTGCGCGGCCTGTGAGCGACCTTTCCCGCGGCGCAACTGTCGACGATATTCTCGGCACCGCGGCAATCGTGCTCGCTCAGGCGTAAACGGGGTATTGATCCGCCGATGAACGCCGATCAGTGCTCGTAAATCGTAAATCGGAACTCCAATTAACCGCGGATGTACGCAGATAGAAAATCAGCATGAACCCATGCGAGTTGTTTTCATCCGCATTTATCGGTGCGCATCGGCGGCGAAAAAGAACAACACAAAAGAAGAAAGGCCGAGGTAGGCCTTCGTGCCGAATCGTTCTTACGCGGCGGCTCGGCGTATCGGAGTGCGTTCCTGATCCGCGTTTATCTGCGGTTAAATTGGTTCTCAGCGTTTTTCGATGGGGACGTAGTCTCGCGGCTCGGGTCCGTTGTAGAGGGTGAGGGGGCGAAGCAGGATATTGTTCTCGAGCTGCTCGAGCACCTGCACGGTCCAGCCCGGCACCCGCCCCACCGCAAAGATTGGAACGAAGAGATCTTCGGCGATGCCGTTGAGGAAATAGACGACCCCCGCGTAGAAATCGACGTTCACGTTCACGCCGTGGCGCGCATAGGGCTTCATCGCTTCCACCACGGCCTCGAGAATCTGGTACCAATGCGGCTGACCCATTTCGCGCGAGAGCTTCTCGACGCCGGCCCGCATGTGGCGTGCCCGGGGATCTTCGGCCCGATAGACCCGATGCCCGAAGCCCATCACCGGCTGCTTGTTGGCGCGCTTTGTCTTGACGTACTCGGCAGCTTTCGACGCATCGCCAATCTCCTGCGCCATTCGCATCACGTTTTCGGCTGCTCCGCCATGCGCCGGTCCGGAGAGCGCCGCCACCGCAGCGGTGATCGCGCCGTGAAGGTCGGCATCCGTCCCCGCCACGACGCGCGCGGCGAACGATGAAGCGTTCGAGCCATGCTCCGCGTGCAGCACCATGTCGATATCCATGAGCCGCGCGGCATCGGCGCTGGGTTCCTTGCCCTTCAGCATGTAGAGAAAATTGGCGGCGTGCCCAAGACGCGGGTTGGGCGCCACCGGCTCGCGGCCGTTGCGTATGTGCTCGTGCGCCGCGACGATCAACGGCACCTGGGCCGTGAGCCGGACGCCCTTGCGCAGCGTCGCGTCCGGGGATTTGTCCGCGGTCTCCGGATCGAATGCCGAGAGGGCGGAGACGCCCGTGCGAAGGACGTCCATGGGGTGGGCATTCTTGACCGTTCGGATGAGCTCGTAGAGCGGCTCGGGCAGCTTGCGCGCCGACATCAGCTCCTCAGTGAAATCAGCGAGTTGCAACCGAGTGGGCAACTCACCCTTGAGGAGCAGGTACATGGTCTCCTCAAAGTTCGAGCGTTGTGCAAGGTCGTGGATGGAGTAGCCGCGGTAGCGCAGCTCGCCCTCGCGCCCGTCGATATAGCACACGCGAGAGCGGTCGAAGTACACGCCTTTCAGCCCACGATAGATCTCGATTCTTTCCGGTGTTTCACTCATGACAGCCCCCTCGTTTCGTAATAGCCGGCTCGCACGCCATAACGCAACGGTATCAGAAAATGGATTCCGGCCGGGATGAGTCGCCAGTTGTTGACCGGGTGCAAGGCGTGTGGCACCCTTGCGCACCCCCCCGCCGCACCGCCGCTTCGACGATTGCGGCTTGCGTCGCAGACAATTTTCAATGCCCTGTTGATGGAACCTTCGAGACGAAACGTCGCCGTCCTTTCGGGATGCCAGGGGCTGCTGCTCATCAACAATTCGATCCTCATCACGGTCAACGCCCTCGCGGGCTATGCGCTGGCCCCCAACAAGGCGATCGCGACTCTGCCGGTGACGATGTATTTCATCGGGTCGATGTTGAGCACTATCCCCATGTCGCTGCTGATGAAGCAGGCCGGACGGCGCGCGGGCTTCACGCTCGGCGCGCTTTGCGCCGTTGTCGGGGCGCTTGTGTGCGCGACGGCGGTTTATACGAAAAACTTCTGGATGCTCTGCGCCGGCGTTCTGGTGCTGGGCGTGTACTTCGCCGCCGGGCAATACTATCGTTTTGCCGCGGCCGACACCGCGTCAGTCGATTTCAAGAGCAAGGCGATATCGCTGGTACTGGCGGGAGGGATCGCTGGCGGTTTCATCGGACCCGAGACGAGCAAGCTCACGATCGACCTTTTCGAAGGGCGCACGTACGTCGGCCCGTACTTTTCGCTCGTGGTGTACGCACTGCTCGCCGTGCTGCTGTTGCGATGGCTGAGCATTCCACGGCTCTCGGAATCGGAGCGCAGGGAAGCCGGGCGGCCACTCGCTGTCATCGCGCGCCAGCCCGCGTTCATTGTCGCACTCGTGTGCGCGATGGTCAGCTACGGCGTCATGAACCTGCTGATGGCGGCCACACCCCTGGCCATGGTCGCTCACCATCATCCCTTCAGTGACGCCGCCTTTGTCATCCAATGGCACATCGTCGGCATGTTTGCACCATCGTTCTTCACGGGTTCGCTGATTCGCCGGTTCGGCCTGCCGCAGGTAATGCTGGTGGGGGTCTTGCTCAATCTCGTTTGCGTTTCAATCGCGGTGTCGGGAGTCGAGGTCGTGAACTTCTGGCTTGCAATGCTCCTGCTGGGCGTGGGATGGAACTTCATGTTCGTCGGGGCGACCACGTTGCTCACCGAGACGCATGAACCCGCCGAGCGGGCAAAAGTACAGGGGGTCAACGATGCGGCAATCTTCATCACCCTGGTCGCGAGCTCGCTTGCGTCGGGCGCGTTGTTCAGCTTTCAGGGCTGGCAGGCGATGAACTATTACGCGTTGCCGGCTCTGGCGCTGGCCGGCGGTGCCATTGTCTGGCTCGCCGCGCGTCAGCGCGCCTCGCGTTTAGCGTGACGGCCGGAACCTGGTTCGGGCGTTTTCAGGTAAAATCGCACCTTCCCGTGGCAAGGCAGCCCTCGCGAGCTGCTTTGCCTTTGTTTTTGAGATAAAAAAATAGTCCGCGTATCGGAGAGGAACGGTATGACTCAACCCGCTTCCAAGCGTCAGTTTAAACAAGCGACTGCGGCCCCTGCTTACGTCAGGCACGCCAAGCTCAAATCGTGGGTAGCCGAGGTCGCCGCCCTGACAAAGCCCGACAGCATTTACTGGTGCGATGGCTCCCAGGAGGAGTACGACCGGCTCTGCGACGAGATGGTGGCCTCTGGCATGCTGATCAAGCTCAACCAGAAGAAGCGTCCGGGCTGCTTTCTGGCCCGTTCCGATCCTGATGATGTGGCGCGGATGGAAGACCGCACGTTCGTGTGCAGCAGGGTGAAGGAAGATGCCGGCCCCAACAATAACTGGGTGGCGCCGGACGAGATGCGGTCGACACTCGGCAAGCTCTTCGATGGCAGCATGCGCGGACGCACGATGTACGTGATTCCCTTCAGCATGGGCCCGCTCGGCTCGCACATCTCCCACATCGGCGTCGAGCTCACTGACTCGCCCTACGTCGTCGTCAACATGCGTCTCATGACGCGGATCGGCCGCAAGGTGCTCGATGTGCTGGGTGACGGCGGTAATTTCGTGCCATGCGTTCACTCGATCGGTGCTCCGCTGGCGCCCGGCCAGAAGGACGCGGTGTGGCCGAGCAACAAGGAACACAAGTACATCGTGCACTACCCCGAAACCAAGGAAATCTGGTCGTTCGGCAGCGGGTATGGCGGTAATGCGCTGCTCGGAAAGAAGTGCCTCGCGCTGCGCATTGCCTCGATCATGGCGCGCGAGCAAGGCTGGCTAGCTGAGCACATGCTGATCCTCGGCATCGAGACGCCCGAGAAGAAAAAGCATTACATCGCGGCGGCATTCCCCAGCGCCTGCGGCAAGACCAATCTGGCGATGCTCATTCCGCCAAAAGCGCTGTCGGGCTGGAAGGTCACGACGGTCGGGGAGGACATCGCGTGGGTCAAGCCAGGCAAGGACGGGCGGCTCTACGCGATCAACCCGGAAGCGGGCGCCTTCGGCGTTGCGCCCGGGACATCGATGGAGACCAACCCGAACTGCATGGCGGCAGTGACGCGCAACACGATCTTCACCAATGTCGCCATGACCGCGGACGGTGACGTCTGGTGGGAAGGCATGACGAACGAAGCGCCCAAAGAGCTCATCGATTGGCAGGGCGATGCCTGGACGCCTGGCTGCGGACGCAATGCCGCGCATCCCAATGCCCGCTTCACGGTTCATTCGACCCAGATTCCCTCGATCGATCCGGACTGGGAAAATCCCGATGGGGTGCCGATCAGCGCCTTCCTGTTCGGCGGGCGGCGGGCGACCACCGTGCCGTTGGTGGCCGAGGCCCTGGATTGGGAGCACGGCGTTTACATGGCGGCGACCATGGCCTCCGAGACTACGGCGGCAATGGTCGGGCAAGTCGGCGTGGTGCGGCGCGATCCCTTCGCGATGCTGCCTTTCTGCGGTTATCACTTCGGTGACTACTTCCAGCATTGGCTTGAAATCGGGCGTGGCGTAAAGAACCCGCCGCGCATCTTCGGCGTCAACTGGTTCCGGCGCGACGAGCAGGGCAAATTCATGTGGCCCGGCTTTGGCGAGAACATGCGCGTGCTGCAGTGGGTCGTGCGGCGCTGCGAGGGCGGCGACAACGCTACGCAGACGCCGATTGGCAACATCCCGCGCTACGAGGATCTGGACTGGAAGGGGCTCGAGGGTTTCGAGCGCATCCGTTTCGAGAAGCTGATGGAGATCGACAACGGGCAATGGGGCATGGAGTTGAAGGACCATGCCGAGTTGTTCGAGAAGCTCAAGGCGCGCTTGCCGAAAGAACTCGACGAGCTGCGCGCGCAGCTGGCCGGCGCTTTCTGAGGCCAGTGACCGGTAACCCGTGACCGGGAGGCGGGCTGCATGGCCCGCTTTCTATTTCAGTTCACCCGAACCGGAGCGCCCGTTTCCATAGATGTGATTACACCCTCGAACGCCGCGACCGTATTCACCATTTCCTCAGGCGTTATCGGGTAGGGTGCGCGGCCTTCGACGGCGTCGGCGAAAGCATCGAACTCCGCGCGCAGGGAATCGATCTTCTCGAATTCGCGGCGCTCGACCTTGCCCCCCTTCAAGCGGACGATCGTCTCGGCCTCGCCGAGGGCCTCCACCGACCCTCCGTCTCCGAAAACATGCACGCGCCAGTAAACGGGCGAGGCTCGCACGGCGCCGAGGAACCCGCTCAGTTGGTTTGCAAAGCGGAATAACACGGAGACGGTGTCGCGGGGATCCGGTCCCTTGCGGAACGTGGTGACCTGGGCACTCACCTCGGCCGTGGGGCCGGCGATGCTGGTAAAGGCGTCGAGCAGATGTATGCCGGTCCCCGTCATGCCGCCGCCGGGCGACTCGCTGGGCAGCTCGCGCCAGGCCGAGAAATGCAGCCCCGAGTTCTCGTTGCTGTAGTGACCCTCGATGTGCATGACCGTTCCCAGCACGCCGCTTTTTGCGACGCGCCGGAGCTCGGCCATGGAAGGCCAGAACCGCTTGTTTTGGCCAACGCCGATCGGAACGTTTGCCTTGCGGCAGGCCGCGATGGCGCGTTCAGCGTCCGCCCGCTTGAGAGTCAGTGGTTTTTCGCAGAAGACCGGCTTGCCCGCCTCGGCAACCCGCACGATCTGGTCCGCGTGCAGCGAATGCGGGGTCGCCAGCACGACGGCCTGCACCTTGGGGTCGGCCAGCGCCTTGTCCAGGTCGTCGCTCAACGTGAATCCGTTCGCCTCGGCGATCGGCAGCGCGACATCGATCTCCTTGCTCACGCCGTGAACGAAGCGCAGCTTCGTGCTCTTGCCCTGCACGGCGCCCACGATGTTCTTGCCCCACCAGCCCAATCCGATAATTGCAGCATTAATCATCCGAAACGACCTCTCGATGCTTTCAATCTAACTGCGTGACCCGTGACCCGTGACCCGTGACCCGCGACCCGTAACAGACGACCGAAGAACGGACGGATGAATGGGTCCTTTCAGCATCTGGTCACTGATCACTACTCACCGGTCACGATGTTTCAGCTAGAGGCCGGCTCGGCTCTTGCCCTTGACCGCCTTGTTCACGACATTGACCGGCCACTCGCCCGTCAGGACGCGGCGCACTTCGCCCGGCGCACCCGCCTGGAGGCCCTTCATGGCAGCTTCGCTGTACCACGCGCAATGGGGATTGATGATGACGTTGTCGCGGCCGCGCAGCGGATGAGGATCCGGCAGCGGCTCGGGATCGGTCGTGTCGAGTCCGCAGCCGCCGATCTTCTTCGAGTCCAGCGCGCGCACCAGGGCATCCGTGTCCACTACGGGACCGCGCGAGCAGTTGATGAGGAACGCGGTCGGCTTCATCTTGGAAAATGCGTCGTCGTTGATCATCTTCCGCGTCTGGGGTGTAAGCGGCGGATGAATCGAGACGAAATCGCACTCGGGCAGCATCGCCGCAAGCTCCATCTTCTTGCCAGGCTCCTTGAACTGGCCTTCCTTGACGAAGGGATCCGAGTAGAGAACGCGCATCCCGAAAGCTGCGGCGCGCACCGCAACCTCGCGGGCAATGTTTCCGAATCCCACCAGGCCCAGCGTGCTTCCCGCGAGACGGAACATCGGCTTGCCGGGCGGCACGGCCCATTGGCCGCCGCGGACCAACCGGTCGTAGAAGGCAACCTTGCGCGCGCAGGCGAGAAGCAGCGCCATCGTGTGTTCGGCGACTTCTTCGATGCAATAGCTCGGGTTGTTGGTCACGATGATCCCTGCCTTGGTAGCGGCCTCAAGGTCGATCGTGTCCACGCCGATGCCGTAGCGCGCGATGATCTTGCATTTTGGCATCTTGGCCATGTCGTCGGCCGTGATGGGGCCGGCATAGGTGTTGAGCAGCGCGTCGCAGTCCGCCGCCTGCGCGATGAACTCCTCGGGCTTCTTGGTCTGCAGCGGAACCAGTTCCGCGAGCCCCTCGAGCGTCTTTTTCTCCACATCCAGCGATTCCCACACGTAATCCGTCAGTACCACTTTCGCTTTGGCAGCCATGTCAGTGTCCTTTTTGCTTTCCCGTGAATCGTAAAATGCAAATCGTGAAGCGTGGCTTGTAAACCGTCATGCGCAAGCCGGCGTGGCGGACCCTTCAGTCACAATTCGCGCATCATTGGTAGATCTCGGCATTCCAGCAGTTGGGCGGCTGCCGGTTCTCCAGCACCGCCATGATGTTGTCCACCACCACGTTGGCCATGTCATTACGAAGCTCTTTCACCGCGCTTCCGAGATGCGGCGTGAGCACGACATTCTGCATCGCAACCAGCTCGGGCTCGACTCGAGGCTCGTTTTCGAAGACATCGAGCCCGGCCCCTGCGATGCGTCGCTCCTCGAGCGCCCGCACCAGGGCCTTCTCATCCACAACCGGTCCGCGCGCGGTGTTGACGAGAAAGGCGGTCGGCTTCATCAGGCGGAGTTCGCGCTCGCCGACGAGGTGGCGGGTTTCCGCATTGAGTGGCGCGTGAACCGACACGAAATCGGACTCGGCGAGCAGCTGGTCGTAGGGCACATAGATGATGCCGGCCTCCCGCTCCTCGCTTTCGGGCTTGCGGCGCGGAGTCCAGTACAACGTGCGCATCGAGAAACCCTGAGCGCGCCTGGCGACAGCGCGTCCAATGCGCCCGCCGCCTCCGATGAGGCCGATGGTCTTGCCGTGCACGCCGGCGCCGAGCAGGTGCGCGGACTGCGATCCGGGGAAGATGCCTGCACGGACCAGCCGATCGCCCTCGACTACGCGACGGGCGACGGCGAGCAGCAGGGCGAAATGAATATCGGCCGTTGCCTCGGTGACGATGGGCGAGATCACCGTGACTGGAATGCGCCGCGCGGTTGCTTCTTCCACATCGATGTCGGATGGCGTGATCTTCATCGAGGCGATGGCGCGGAGGCGCGAACCCGCCGCGATAACATCGCGATCCACCCGGTCATGGAGCAGGCAGAAGAGAATATCGCAATCACGCACTGCGTTGAGGAGCTCGCTCTTGGTGGCGATATGGGCTGTATCCGTATTCAGCGTGACGTCGGCCACGGCGCGCAGGCGCTCGATCGCGCTCTGCGATACCGGCTGCGTGATGAATATCTTTGGGCGCATTAGAAAACCGTGAATCGTGAATGGTGAATCGTGAATCGAGGTTCGCCGATCTGGCTGCCTTGGTTGTTCAGTACCAGAGTCAATCGGCGTCCATTGGCGCTAACTATAGAATTGTGCGCGTTGTTACAACCGTGGTTATCTGGCGCCGTTCCTCGACTCATGCTTTTCTACCCCATCGCAGATGCGGCAGGCGAACTCGCCCAGCGCGGCCGCCGTGACGCCGACGGCGCCATGTTGGCGCCGGTTGAATTCCTCGGGCTCGAGCTCGGTCCAGAAGGAGTCGTTCAGCCGGTTGATCATGTTGAACATTGCGCAGGCGAGCGAGATCTCCACTATTTCCGCATCGCTGAAGAGCCGTCGCATCGCGTCCCATGACGCCTTGTCGCGCTTGGCGGTGTTGAGCGTCATCGCTTCCGACCAGGCAAGGACCGCCTTCTCCCGTTCGTTGAACAGCGCGCTGGCACGGTAGTCGCCCTGCAGCGCCGCGAATTCATCCTCTTTCAGCCCCAGTGCTTGACCAAGCACCCAATTGTGCTCCGTTCAGTACTTGCAGCCATTTATCGTCGAGGTTTTGAGCACGGCCAGGTTGCGCAGGCGCACGTCGGAGACGGCTCCGGCCCTGGGCTGGCGCACGGCGGCAACGAAGCCGAGGTACCAGCGTGCGAGCTCTGGGCTGTGGGCGAGGATCCGCAGCAAATTCGCCGTTCTTCCCAGCAGCTTGTTCGATCCCTCGAACAGGTCTTTTGCGGCGCCGGCTGCCTCGTCGTCCAAAATGCCGCGCAATCTCTGGCTCATCTCAATTCCTGAAGTCGTGAGTCGTAACCTATGAGCGCTCAGTTGTGTAAACGTGCCGTGCCTTCACCCGTGCAATAGTCCGCTGACTGCTCGCTGTTCACCGTTGTTGAGCCATCCAGCGGACAACCCCGGCGACACCGTCCACCGCAACATTCGATCCTTCCGGAATGCGGTGCGTCGCGTCGTGGACGCCCAGGACCATCGGGATGCCGCGCTCACGCGCAAGGGAAGCCAGATGCGATGTGCTTCCGCCGAGCTCGGCGACCACGCCCGCAACCCGGGGCAGGATCTGGCCCAGCGCGGGACCAGCCATCCGCGTTACCAGCACATCACCCGGCGCCACCCGCGACAGCTCGCATTCGCAAGTCACGACGCACGCGCGGCCCGTGCCCCAGCCAACGCCCGCGGGCTGGCCGTTGAGACGGGGGTAGCGGCGCCAGTGCTCGTCGGGAACCGGCGCATCCTTGAGGTGAAGCGGTCGTGCCTGCAGTAGTTTGAATCCGGCTCCGTCGAGTGCCCATTCGATTTCCACGGGCATGTTCATGAGCTTCTCGGTATCCCGCACGAGTCCACCTAACTCTGCGATCTGCGTGCGGTCGAGGCAAGGCGTGGGAGCGCTGCGACTGCTGCCGATACGCGGTCGGCTTGAATGAGCGCAACTCGGGTCGTGGCGCTGCTGGATACCCACCTGCGACTCCTTCAACGCGCCATCGCGGTCGAGGACATAGCGGTCCGGCGCGACCTCACCCTGCGCAATCGCGGAGCCGAGGCCCCACGTTGCGTTGATCAGGAGCTCGCCATCCACGGTCTGGCTCAGCGCGCCGCCGGCGCAGCGAGCCTGCACCAGCGGCTGCACCAGAAGCGCCATCGCTGTGTCCGCGGGATCGAGATCATGCGTTGCCATGTAGCGCAGTGCGCGCGTCGACCAGAGCGCAGTCCAGCAGGCGCGTACAGCCGTGAGGAATTCCGTCTCGTCCTCGAGTCCCAGGAAGCTTTCGAACTGGCCCGCGAAGCTGGAGCCGAAGCGGTCCTCGACGAGAGCCGATGACCGCACGACGCACGGCGCGGCTGTTTGCTCGCGCAGCGACCGCCATGCAGCGAGCAGGGGCTCCAGCACCTCGGGCGCCATTGGTTTTTCCATCAGGCCAAGCTTCATCTGGAGCGCATAGCGCCGCGCCTGGGGGCCGTCTTCCGTCGAGAACGTTCCGCGCGCTGCCGTCTCGAGCTCGGCGTGCCGGATTTGCTGGCGGTAAGCCTCGGCGTCCAGGCAGAAGCCGCCAGGGGTGGGCAGGCCGGCCTGCGCGAGCGCGGCCAGGTTCGCGGCTTTCGGCCCGACCCGCTGTGCATCCGCGGCCTCATGCGTTGCCAACGGGATGATGTAGTCACCGTGCATGGATTACCTACTGTCGTTGACTGGTTGCCTGTCGCTGATTGTTACCAGTAGTCAGGCGCTGTGTCAGGTATCAAAAACGAGCGCTGGGCCGGCGTTGCTTGCTCCGCTATCGCGCGAGAGGAAGAGCGACGCCTCCCCCCACCGATCGCGACGGAGAGGGGAGGCGAACTGAACGCCGAACAGCGCGGTCACCCTGACGCCCTATCCGAGCCAGCTCGGGGCTTCGGATCGCGTCCCGGCGAGAGCTAACGGCCGAAGTAGCTCGAGTAGCCCGGCATCGGATCGACGACCGTGATCTGCTCGACCGGGAAGTGCGAAATGAGCTCGGTGCGGTCCTTGTGCACGATCAGCATTTCCTCGATGCGCACGCCCCACTCGTACATCTTCCCGTGCTGGGTCTCGAGCGCGAACACCATGCCCTCCTTGATCTCGATCGGATGGTCGAGCGACCAGATGCGCGAAATCACCGGCTGGTCGTACTGCGCCAGCCCGAGACCGTGGCCCCACAGGTTTGCCGCTGCCTGATCCTCTTCCTCGTAGCCGTAGGCTTCCTTCGCCGAGGGCCACTTCGAGGCAATCTCCCTGGTCGTGGTTCCAACCTTGACCGCCTTGATCGAGTCGTAGAGCCACTTCAGGGCGGTCGCGTAGATGTCCTTTTGCTCCTGGGTGGGTTCCTTGCCGCAGCAGTAGGTGCGGTAGTAGCAGGATTTGTAGCCGTTCCAGGTAAGGGCGGCCAGATCCATGAACACGATGTCGCCGGGCTGTACGATACGGTCGGAGAAGTTACGCCAGTTGGGCCAGGTGTTCGGACCGGAAGAGACGATCACGTCTTCCACGTCCTCCATCCCCGGCACCGAGTAGAGATATTCCATGATGTGCGCGGTAAGCTGGTTCTCGGTGCGGCCAGGTCTGAGGAACTTCATGAACTCCCAGTGCGCCGCGTCGCCGATCGCGCCGACCATACGCAGGCACTCCTGCTCGTCCTCATTCTTGACGGCCCGCGCCTCCATCATCGGCGTCATGCCGTCGGTCCACTCGATCTTCTCGTCCTTGAAGATCTGCATCATGTTGATGTCGATGAAGTCCACGCCCAGCTTCATGCCTGCGACGTTGGCCTTCTTCATTTCCTGTTTGATCGCGTTGGTGAATTTGCGCACCTGCTGCAGCGAGGCGGGGCCTGCAGCGCCCTTGATCCAGGCATACGACCAGCGCACGTGGTCCTTCGGAATCCACGGCGAGTGCTTGTGGATCTGGAAGCCGATGTCACCTTGCTCGAACAACACCGGGGCGTCATCGCCGCAGAGCAGGGCGTAACGCAGCCCCGGCTTCAGGCGGTTCCAGCCGGGAGTGAGCGTGCCGGTCACGTAACGGCAGTTCTCGTCGTACATCAGCAGCATCGCGCCCAGTCCATGAGCTTTCATCCGCTCGCGGGCCCGTTCGGTGCGGTACTTGCGGAGACGATCCCAGTTGACCCGTTGCTGCCAATCCAGTCCTGCTATCCCAAAGTTTGCTGACATCTCACTCTCCAGTCACTGTTGTTACTCGAAACCCAGAAAATCACCCCTTGATCCGTCCGGATATTGCCTTTGGCGATCACCCGCGCAAAAAACGGGAAATTTCGCCTTCTAGTAAATGCGCTGAAGTCCCTTGTGGACTTGCTGGTGATGACGTTGACGCCACTATCTCTGAACAAAACCTGATCACCGTCGGGTTCTTCATCACCGCGCGCCCGACTTGATGGAGCCTCTCGACATCTGGCCGGGGCAGGTCCTGCGTAATGGACAAACCCTTCCGTGAGCCGACAGCCATATCGTAACCCCGCGCGCCCATCGTGGGAATACGCATTGCACCGGCCGCCGGTCCGGACCCCCGGCTCCGGTGCCGCTGCGCGTTTATGCGCCCTTCGGGAGGCCGAATTTCGGTCATCGTTTCGGAATGACCGGCAGCAGCAGGAGGGACGCCATGCTGCCGCCGGTGTAAATCGTGTTTTCGCCATTATTGTAGTCCGCGCTGTAGTGCGTGTACGGCGCGCTGCCCACGCCATCGCGCGGCTGAATGTCGAGGCGGAGCCGGTGACCCTTGCGAAAGACCATGCAGGTCGGCCAGATCTCGACGTCGAGCCGGACCGGCTGGTTTCGCTTGAGCCACTGGCGTTCGTTGTGAGCGTGGTACGGCCGGAAAGGCAGCGAGAGCTCCGGATCGAGCTTGCGATGAGAGGCGCGCAGCCAGCCCTTGGCGACCGGCACCGGCTGCTGCTGCTGGCCGACCTCCCAGACGTCGTTGCCGTCGGCGTCGATGTTGCGAATGGTCGCGAAGACATCCATGTCATCGGTGGTGCTGGATACCCATAGCGTCAGCACCACCGGCCCGGTCACTTCCAGATCTTCGCGCATCGGCTCGGTCTCGAATGACACGCCGAGCCGCGGCAGGCTGCCAGCGAGGGCAGTCGAGGTCCATGAGGCCGAGGCGACGCCAGCCTTTGTTACCGCGCTCGCTGAATAGGCAAGAGAGCCGCGTGCCCGGGGCGCGGTGGTGGTCAGCGTCCCTTCGGCCGAATTGCCACGGCGCTTCCGCGGCGCTGGCTGGAGGTAGAACTCAGTCCAGCGTGTCCGCGCTAGCGGCCATTCCTGCTCGCTGCGCCATTTGTAGTTCTTGTGGCCGCCCGTCCGGATGAGAAGCTTCACCGGCGGCTCTTCCATGATCCCATTGTCCACGCCCTTCAGCCAGTAGTCGAAGAACCGCAACTGGTCCTGACGGGCTTCCTCGGCATAAAACGGGTGGTAATGCGTGCCGGCCTGGATCCGCAGTTTGCGGTGCGGCGTGCGCGCGCGCATGTAGGCCTCGGTATTGCCGCGCAGGTGAAGGCCCATTCCGCTCCAGTTGCCCGCGCTGTAGAAGGGCACCGTCAACTCGTCCCACCGCGCCTGGCGGCTGTAGTAATGGTCGGAATCGAGGTTGTTACGCATGTACTCCCAGAGCCAATGTTTCGAGAAGGCGTCCGGGCTCGCCTGCTCGCGCCGGCCGAGCAGATGGTGCGCCATGTGGTTGTTGTACCAGTTGCTGACGAAGCCGAAGCAGAAGATGCCGCCGTGATAGGCAAAATCGCGATACATGTCCGCAGCGCCTTCCCACGGAATCATCGCTTTCAGGGACGGCGGCCTGAGATTGGCGACCAGCCACTGCGTCATGGCGAAGTACGAAATGCCATTGGTGCCCACGCGCCCGTTGCACCACGACTGCCGCGCCGCCCATTCGATCGAATCGTGAAAATCGATCGCTTCCTGCAGCGAAAATGGGTCAGTCTGGCCCGGCGATTTGCCCGAACCGCGGGAGTCGACACGCACCGCGGCGTAGCCGCGCGGAACCCACCAGAGCGGATTGACCGTCTCCCAGTTCATGTAGGGATTGGGCTTTTCCTCAAGATCGGCAGGAGGCACCCACAGCTTGTCCTTCTGGTAGGCGCCGATGTTGATGATGGCGGGCACCTTGCCGCCGCGCCGCGGACGGTAGACATCCGCTTTCAGGCGCACGCCGTCGCGCACGGGGATCTCGACGTCCTTGTCAATAACGATATCGTGCCGGGGCAGAGAAACTTTCTTCATTCTAGCTGTCGTGTTTTGGACGGAATCGATACTGATCGCGGATTCGCGCGTTTGCGGCGCTGTCCCCCTGCGTCCGCGCTACCGCGCGGGTCTGGATCACGCCTGTTTTTCGTCCCCCGGGGCGATTGGCAGCTTGACCGGTTTCCCGAGGCGCGCAGACAAATCAATGGCCTTGGTCAGCATGAGGCGATTGTGTCCCTCGGCTGCCGTGGCGTGCTGGGTTTTCAGGCCCAGCGAAAGGCGGGTCAGCCAGGAATTCGTTTCTTCACGCATGGGCCCGCGAAGTTCGCCCAGCGCCATGTCGCCCACCGGATAACTTGTCAGGAAGTCCACCCGGCGGCTGGAATCCGGCGCGTAGCCCTCGCCCTGGGCGGTGTCCACGGCGAGCACGATATCGCGGTGCGTATCGTCGATAGTTAGCACGCCGTCAACCCCAACGATGCCGACCTCGAGGCTGTAGACCGCTCCCGGCCAGACGACCGGCAATGCCCAGGAAATGACGCCGTGATAAATGGATCCGTCGTTGAATGTGATCACGTAGCCCGTGCCGTCGATTCCGTGCCACTCCGGCCCCAGCGCCTTGTTTACCGAGCGGGCATAGACCTCTACCGGCGTCTTTACTTCCATCATCCACATGACGATATCGAGCGCGTGCGTCCCCGAAATCACCATCGGGGAGATCTCCGACGGGTTGTCGCTTCGTTTGTAGTTGTCGATCGCGACCAGCCGGTTCATGAAGGCACGCGAGGTCACCATCGTCACGTCACCCAGCTGCCCGGTGCGAACCTTCTCCTTGGCAACGAGCCAGCGGCGGCGAAAGCGCTGGGTGTAGCCGATGACGGCATCGGCGCCGGCTCTCTCGATGGCCGCCAGCACGCTCGCCGACTCGGCGAGGTCGGTCGCAAGCGGCTTCTCGATCATCATCGGCAGCTTTCGTTCCGCCGCGGCAAGGACAGGGTCCACGTGCAGGTGCTCATCCGTGGAGACCACGACCGCGGTGACCTCCGGGCGCTTGATGAGCTCGCGGAAATCAGACGTGACGAAGTCCGCGCCGACTTTTTCAGCAACGAGCTTCGCGCGCTCGGGGTTCGTCTCTGCAATCCCGATCCAATCGACTTCCGGGTGGCGTGCTGCGAGCTCGCCGCGGATGAGTCCGACGCGTCCCGCGCCGACGATGGCAAGGCCGATGCGTTTGGGTTTTTTCGTTGTCATATTGTCAAGTCCTATCTACTGCAGAGAAACGCAGGACACAAATTGGAATCACGTGCCGGAGTTTCTTGTTCTGCCCCTGATTATGCTCTGAGAGTCTAAGCCCCTGTGGTTTGACCGCTAGCGCGCCGCGGCGGCCGCGCCCACGCGCGACTCAGGCAGCGGCAGGTTTACGGGCTCGTTGCGCTCGGCCGAAAGGTCGGCGGCAATGTAGACCTCCATGACCTGGCGCGCCTGTTCGGCCGTCACCAGCACCGGCCGGTCGCAGGCGACGGCCTCGATGAAGTGCACGGTCTCGGCCTTCATGGGGCCGGCGTAGGCGTGATCCACGAACTCGCCCGGCATGGAGGACATCGGCAAGCGCATGCCGTTCTGCATGGTGTTGAGAACGACGTCGCGATGGCTGTCGTCCACCAGAAGAGCGCCTTCCGTGCCGACCATCTCGATCCACGTCGTCGAGAAGTTCGGATAGCCCGGCGGCAGGCTCCAGCCAGCGTTTACGACGAACGAGATGCCGTTGTCCAGGGTGACCGTGATGAGCTGGGTATCCGGGATATCGGCGCCGGTGGTTTCTCTCATCGCCCCATAGTTGGTCGTCGAATAGACGCGCACCGGCTTGGCCGGCTCAAGGCACCACAGAACGAAGTCGAGGTCGTGCGTGGCTTCCATCGCGGCAGGGGAGAGCTTGGTGCGGCCGGTGATCTTCTTGCCCAGGCCGCGCGTGATGTGGCGGCTCACGAGCGCGCTCACGGGCTTGCCAATGGTACCGTCGGTGATCGATTTCTTGACGTAGGCGAACTTCGGGTTGAATCGCTGGGAATAGCCGATTGTGAACTTGACCTTGTTTTTGCGCGCGATCGCAATCAGCTCGTCGGCCTCATGAAGCTCGATGGCGATGGGCTTCTCGAGAAAGACGTGTTTGCCTGCGAGCAGGCATTCCCGCGCCATTGGATAGTGGTGCGTCTCCGGCGTTGCCGAAATGATATAAGCGTCGATGTCGTCGATCTTGAAGAGATCGCGGTAATCCGCCGTGGCCGTCTTGGCCCCTGTGGCCTTGGCGACCTCGGCCAGGCGCTCGGGCTTGACCTCGGCAATGTGAAGATTATTGACGATGGGGTGGGTGGCGCAGGTCTCGGCGCGAATGCCTCCGCACCAGCCGGTGCCGATGATGCCGACGTTGATTTGCTTCACGGATACCCTCTTTGAGTCGTTCTGGCGTGATGCCAGTGGGGAGTTGCTCGCAGCCTCGCGAGAGACCTTGGATGGTAACGAAACGCAGGCCCTATTCACAAATACCAAAAGGGAATCCATGCCATGCCTATGGAGCATGGCAGGCCAAATGTGCATGCATGGCTTGGGTCCAGCATCCGGCCCTCCCATCCCGCAAATTCGTGGAGAACAAGGGATCCGTGGAGCATTGACGACCCCTCCGATTCATGCCATTTTGTTATCCCTACAGCCTATTGGCCGGCCTGTTTCCCTAAAGGGCAAACGCTGCCCCGTAACCCGATGGATCTTCGGAGCATTCGTTACTTCGTCCAGATTGCCGACTGCGGCAGCATTACCCGTGCCGCGGGCAATCTCGGCGTTGCCCAGCCAGCGCTAAGCCGCCAGCTCCAGAGCCTGGAAGACGAGCTGGGGATGCCTCTCCTGGTGCGACTGCCGCGCGGCGTGCGCCTCACGGCGCCAGGGCGCCAGTTTCTGGACCACTGCCGTCGCGCTTTGCGTGAGCTCGACCGTGCCAAAGAGGAGCTGCGCTCCAGTGCGGGCAGCCCAAAGGGGCAGGTGATTCTGGGAGTCTCCCCGACGCTTGGCCCCATGTTGGTGCCGGGGGTGGTTGAGCGGGTACGCCGCCAGTGCCCCGAGGTGGCCCTGAAAATCGTGGAGCATTTCAGCACGCTGCTGTTCGACGGGCTGCTGACCGGCCGAATCGACGTCGCCTTGCTTACCAACCCGTCCGCCACCCGGGCGCTGCGGCTGGCGCCGCTGATCTCGGAGCCGATCGTGGTGCTCGCGGCGCCGGAGCCGAGGGACCCCCGGCGGTTCTATACGCTGGCCGAGCTGTCGAAGACGCCGATATTGGTCACCGAGGCGATCCGCTCAATCGTGGACGATCAGATCGGGCGCTATGGTGCGCGGCTCAACGTCGAGTTCGAGGTCAACGCGGTGGAAGCGATAGGGCAGCTATTGCTGCGGGGAGTTGGGCGGGCCGTGATGCCGATTTCGACTTTTCACGGGGAGATCGCCGCCGGTCGGGTGGTGGCGTTCCCGATCGCCGATGTGAACGTGCAGCGCACGCTCATGCTCGCGCACCCGATGGAGCGGCGTTTGTCGGCGGCGACGGACGAAGTCTCGCAGATCGTCACCGTCGAGATGAATGCGCTGGCCGACGAGGGCGTGTTCAGCCTGCCCGTGGCTGAGAGCGGTCGCGCGGCTCGAGTAGGCGAGAAGGCCTGACCCTATCTCAAATATCGGAATTCGGTTTGTGAGGGGCTGGGTTGTTTGAAGATATTGACCTGCTTTGGTTTGCGATTACGCTGAGTTAGTGATCTTAACGATGTTCGTCGGCGGCTCTTGCCCCGTTTCTTAGATAACTTGTCATTGCCATAGACGGCTTGTTCCCGAGGAGAAAAATGAGGCACATCGATCTGCACAATCACGTCCTGCCCGAACCGATCCTGGCGGCGATGGAATCGAATCCAAAACTCTACCGCTCCGAGATACGGCGGGAGGGCAACAAGCGCATGCTGAAGCTTGGCCACAACCTGTTCGAGCTGACGCCGGAGTTCTACGACGCGGATGCAAAGGTGGAGATCATGGAGCGCAAGGGCGTCCAGGTCTCCGCAATTTCGCCCGGCCCGCAGTCCTTTTGCTACTGGCTCGAGGAGAGCGACGCCGTCCGTGCCGCTCGTCTCGTCAATGACGGCATCGCCGCCATGGTGGAAAAGCGCCCCGATCGTCTGCGCGGGATGGGGACGCTGCCGATGCGCCATCCCGATGCCGCGATCGCCGAGCTGGAACGCGTCGTCAAGGAGCTCGGGTTCAAGGCTGTCGAAATCGCCACCGCCATCGGCACCGAAGAGCTCGCGGAGCCCAAGTTCCGCCCGATTCTGCGGCGGGCGCAGGAGTTGAAGGTCCTCGTGTTCACGCATCCGAATACGATGGGGAGCACCGCGAGCCGGCTCGATTGCTACTACCTGCTCAATCTCATTGGAAACCCCCTCGACACGACGATCATGATGGCGCGGCTGATGTTCAGCGGCGCACTCGACGAACTCAAGGACCTCAAGCTGTTGGTCGCGCACGGCGGTGGCTTCACGCCCTATCAGATCGGGCGGTGGCAGCACGGGCATGCCGTGCGGCCGGATACCCGCTGCGATACAGCAACAAAGCCGCTCGGCCTCTTCGCGCGCTTCTACTTCGATGCGCTGACGCACCACCCGCAGTCGCTGCGCCACCTCATCGACATGGTGGGCTCGGACCACATCACGATCGGAACCGATTCACCGTTCGACATGGGCGAAGAGCGGCCGGTTGAACAGCTGAATGCAGTGCCGCGGCTTACCGAAAAAGAGCGCGAGGATATCGCTTACCGGACGGCGCTGCGTTTGCTTGGCGAGAGCGATTGACTCACGCACGGCCCCAAGCTCGCGGGGCTTCGCGTGCGCCAAATAAATTGAGAGCCTGCGCCTTGCGTGCTAGCATTGGCACCCTGCAATCGCGCTGATTTTCGCTCAAACAGGAGCACCTCCCGCAATGCCGTTCTACCGCTTCGAGGATATCGAATCGAATTACCTTACGCCGCACCTGTCGACCGGCAAGGCCCCGGTGATCGACGGGAAGTACATGTACTTCTGCTTGCTGCACAAGAACGCGGGCACCGGGTCGGAGCTCCATTACCATCCGAACGAGCTCCTCATCTTCCCGATCCGCGGCAAGATCAACGCGATCGTGGGAAAGGATCGCCGCATCGTGAGCCCCGGCACGTTCGTTCATGCGCCGGCCTACGCGCGGCATTCCATGAAGGCGACCGAGGACGGCAACTGCCAGTATCTGTACATCAAGGACAAGACCTGGACCGTGGTCGGGCTTGCCGAAGACGAGGCGGTTCCCGAAAAGGCGATGACGGTTGACGAAGTGAATCGAAAGTACCAGGTCGGAGATCGCGACAAGCACCAGAAGACCGAGGGCAAGTCGCAGGCCATCGTCGAGGGCCTTAATGTTTGCTTTTACCCTGTCATCGACTCGCTCGATGCGCCACGTCGCTCGGCCCGGCACATCGACTGGATCGAGGGCGAGCGGCTGGCGTTTGGTTTTTGCGAGGTTCCGGGTGGTTACGATGAGCCGGAGACCACGAGTCAGCACGAGATGTTCGTCTACGTTCTGAGCGGGCGGATGCAGGCGCGGGCCGGCGGCAACTCGAAGGCGGTCGGCAGCGGGGACATCATTCACGTGCCGCGCGGGGAATCTTATCGCCTGCAGGTAGCATCGCCGTTCGCGCGCTATGCCATAGTGTGCTCGACACCGTTCCTTGAGGGCCGGATCGATGGCATGACTCCGGAAGAAGCGGAGCAGGCGCGGGTGAACATGAAGCCTAACTGATGCGACTGTGACCGGTGACCAGGAAGCTGCCTGCGACAACGTAAAGGAGGTTAGGGATGATTAAGCGGGAATTTCTGCTGGCATTGTTCTTGAGCGTGCTCGTTGCGCCGGCCTGTGCACAAGGCTGGAGCCCCGAGCGCAACGTCGAACTGATCGTCCCGGCCGGCGCCGGCGGCTCGCTCGACAATACCGGCCGAACGATCCAGCGGGTATGGGACCAGCTGAAACTGGTGCCGGTGCCGAGCGCAGTCGTCAACCGCTCGGGCGGCGGCCACTCCAAGGCCTATGCCTACCTGCACCAGAAGTCGGGCGATCCGCAGGTTCTCTCGATTACGTCCTCGACCATTCTCACCAATTACATCAACGGTCGACTGCCGCGGACCTACGATGCCTACACGCCGTTGGGGATCATGGTCACGGAGTACATCGCATTCGCGGTCAAGGCGGATTCTCCCATCAAAACCGGCAAGGACCTGATCGAGGCGCTGCGCAAGGATTCAGGCTCGCTCTCGATCGGCATCAGCAGCGCGCGCGGCGGCACCCATCACATTTCGGTGGGAATGCCCGTGCTGTCGGCCGGCATCGACATGAAGCCGATCAAGCTGGTGTCGTTTAATTCCTCGTCCACCGCCGTGACCGCGCTGCTCGGCGGGCACGTTGACGTGATTTCGACGAGCAACGTCATCCTCGCGCCCCACGTTGCCGAGGGCAGGCTCAGGGCAATCGCGATTTCCTCGCCGAAGCGCCTCCCGGGCATATTCTCGGGCACGCCGACCTGGCCGGAGTTGGGTTACAAGGGGGTGTTCCACAACTGGCGCGGCCTTATCGGGGCCGGTGGCATGACGCCCGAGCAGACCGCGTTCTGGGTGAGCGTCCTGAAGGGCGTGGCGGAGAGCGAGGAGTTCAAGGCGTTTGCCGCGAAGAACCAGTGGGTGATCGACTTCAAGGGTGGCGCGGACGCCGCGGCTTTCATGAAGGAAGCGTACGGCGATTTGTATTCCGTGATGAAGCCCCTGGGGCTCGCCAAGCGTTGAGAGCTGACAAGAGGATTTGATGAGAAAGATCGTGTTGCGCAAACGCGTCCAGTCGGCCCGCAGGCGCCAGACCGGCGTGCCCGTCGGCGTCGTCGGCCTGGGAATCATGGGCGGCGCTTTTGCGCGCCATCTGCTGGCGGCTGGCCATCCCGTAACCGGTTATGACGTCGCGGCGCCTCGGCGGCGGGAGCACGAGGCGCGAGGCGGACGCGCGGTGCGCTCTTGCGCCGAGGTGGCGAAAGCGGCGCGGATCATCATCAGCTCGCTGCCCTCGCCAGCGGCCATCGAACAGGCGTTTTTCGGCAAGGACGGCATCACAGCCGGGGCGGCCCGAGGCACGATCGTCATCGAGGCGAGCACGATGCCGATCGAGTTGAAGGAGCGCTGCCGCAAGCGCTTTGCCCGGGCCGGGATCGAGATGCTTGACTGCCCGATCAGCGGAACCGGGGCGCAGGCGGCCGTGAAGGACATTGCGGTCTACGCGAGCGGTGAGCGCAGGGCGTTCAACCGTTGCCGAAAGGTGTTCGACGGTTTCGCGCGCTCGACTTACTACTGCGGCGAATTCGGCATTGGCTCCAAGCTCAAGTTCATCGCCAACTTGCTGGTCACGATTCATAACCTGTCGACGGCCGAGGCGATGGTCATGGGTGAAAAGGCCGGGCTCGATCTAGGGCTCGTGTACCGCGTGATCCGGGACGGCGCCGGGACCTCGAAGATGTTCGATGTGCGCGGGCCCATGATGGTCAATGGCCGCTACCTGCCGGCCACCATGAAGGGCGACGTCTACAAGAAAGACATTGACATCATTCACGCTTTTGCGCGTCGCTTGAAGTGCCCGACGCCGCTGTTCGATCGCAGCCTCGAGTTCTACACCGCGGCGCTGCGGCAGGGACGGGCGAAGCAGGACACGGCCGCAATACATGCAATCTTGAGGAAACGCGCCAAACTGCGGGGATCGGCCCCGCGGCGCAATAAGGGAAAGGGAAGATAGATGGCATCTCAGGGAGGTTTGCGACCAGGGCAGGCGAGCCAGCCGCTGGCGCTCAACATGAAGCTCATCGCCCACAACGAACTCGCCGGATTCGGCGGGGTCGGCGAGGGCATCAACATGCAGGCCACCAAGGACGGCCGGCGCATCCTGTGGCTGGCGCACGAGTCAGCGCCAAAGAATTTCACCGCGGTGGATGTGACCGATCCCAAGAATCCGAAGATGGTGATCCAGACGGACCTGCCGCACGCAAAAGTGCGCTCGAACTCGCTCGACGTCGTGGGCGACATCATGGCCGTCGCCTATCAGACCAGGGAATGGGGGCTCAAGCCCGCGGGCTTTGATCTGTTCGACATCAGCAAGCCCGAAGCGCCCAAGCTGATTTCGCATTTCGACCGCTCAGGCCCGAACTCGCGCGGCGCCCACTGCGTCTGGTTCGCCGACGGCGAGTACGTCCACCTCACCTCGGGGTCGGCCGACTTCGAGCCGAGCGACCCGAAGGACGACCAGTTCTACCAGATCATTGACGTCCGCGACCCCGCGAAGCCAAAAGAGGTCGGCCGCTGGTGGCTGCCCGGCACCCGCAAGGGTGATCCGGAAGGGCCGCTGCCGCGTCATCCCCGCTTCGACGGCGGCAATCGCCCGCACAACACCAACGTCTATCCGCAGCGCCCCGACCGCGCCTATATCGGTTACATCGACGGCGGCACGGTCATCCTTGACATCAGCGACAAGTCCAAACCGAAGCTGGTGACGCACTGGCGCCACTCGCCGCCTTTCAATGGTTTCACCCATACCGTGATGCCGCTGTTCAACAAGGACGACACCATTATCATCACGGATGAGTGCACTAAGGACAACGGCGAGGACTGGCCCAAGCTTGCGTGGGTCGTGAATGGCAGTGTCGAGACGAACCTGGTTCCGGTCGCCACGCTGCCGCTGCCACCGGCCGAAGTGTTCACGAAACGCGGCGGGCGTTTCGGTGCGCACAACCTGCACGAGAATTATCCGGGACCATGCTCCATGCGCTCCGACCACATCGTGCTTGGCACGTTCTTCAACGGCGGCGTGCGCGCTTACGACGTGGCGAATCCCCTGCAGCCGCGCGAAGTCGCCTATTTCGTGCCGGCGACGCCGGCGTTGACGCCGAAGGGCTCGGCGCAAATCAACGACGTGTTCTGGGACGATCGCGGCATCGTCTACGCCGTGGATCGTTTCACAGGGGGCTTGTATTGCCTGGAAATGAGCATCTAATTTCGGTGAATGGTGAACGGCAAGCCGTAGACGCTGAATGCTAAGCGCCGGACGGAGGTCAGCAGGCAGAACTTGATTTGCGAAACGGTGTCTATTGTTCACCGCCCACCACTTACCGCTCACCGTGATTTGAAATGCTGACGCAGGAGACGACTACCACAACGCGAGATGTTCTCGCCGGGCTCATCCCGGTCTCGATCATCACGGGATTTCTCGGCAGCGGCAAGACGACTCTGATCAACCGCCTGCTCAAGCGTCCCGAGATGAACCGGGTCGCCGTGATCGTGAACGAGCTGGGCGAGATTGGCGTGGACAATGATCTCGTCGAGGTCTCGTCCGAGCAGATGATGCTGCTCAACAACGGTTGCCTGTGCTGCGTACTGCGCGGCGATCTGCAGGAGACCCTGCGCGAGCTCTTTGTCCAGCGACGCAACGGCGAGATCATCGACTTCGACCGCGTGATTATCGAGACCACGGGCCTGGCGGATCCCGCGCCGGTGATGCAGACGCTGTTGACGGACACGCTTCTGTTGGAGCAGTTCCGTCTGGACTGCGTTGTGACGGTAGTCGATGCCGTCAACGCCATTGGGCAGCTTGGGCAGTTCCAGGAGCCGCTCAAACAGGCGGCATTGGCCGACCGCCTGGTGATCACCAAGACCGACCTCGTGACCGAGAAGCAGCTGGAGGCACTGGGTTTGCGTCTGCGTGAGTTGAATGCGCGCGCCCCAGTGCGGGTCGCGATCAACGGCGAGATCGAGCTGGCATACCTGGTCGATGTGGGCTTGCGCCGAACACGTGCCGACCTCGAGGAGGTCGAGCGCTGGCTGGGCGCAACCGACGAGCATGAGGAAGGACACGTCCACGACGAGTCGGTGCAGTCTTTCGTGCTGCGCTTCGAGCAACCGATGCCGTGGGGATCGTTCACACAGTGCCTCGAGGTGCTCACCGCGCTGCGTGGTCCCGACCTCCTGCGCGTCAAAGGCCTGGTCAACGTGGAAGGCAAAGCCGGGCCGATGGTCGTCCAGGGCGTGCAACACCTGTTCCATCCGCCGCTCGAGCTGGCGGACTGGCCAGGTGAGGACCGCAGCACCCGGCTCGTGTTCATCACTCGCGACATTCCCCGGCAGACCATCGCGGATCTTTTTTCAGCGATCGGCGCCGTTGGGTCGCGCGCGAGCTGAACCCATTTTCCGAGCGTTACAGCCACGGAATCACACGGCAACGACGCAGAAGTGGCTTTTTCGCTATAGTGCGAGGCTCGCTTCATCATTGCGCCATTCAGATTCGTGTAATTCCCCGGCTAATGAACATTGGAGCCTTGCCGCATGATTCGTTTCCTGTTTATTGCGATTTCGTTTTGCGCGGCCGAGCTGACCATGATGCCAGCGGCGACCGCGCAGCAGTCCTCGCCGGCCACAGCGAGCCAGACCTTGCGACAGCAACTCGCGCAGACCGAGGCCCGGCGCAAGAACCGGATCGCGGGCAACATGTTGCTGTCGGGGGAGGAAGCACGCAGCTTCTGGCCAGTCTATGACGAGTACCGTGGCGCCGTCGTCACGGTGCGCGGGCGGCAGCTCGATGTCATCGTGGAATATGCCGACGCCTATAATCAGGGCGGACTCGCTCCGGACAAGGCCGAGGCGCTGCTTGCGGAAGCCATGCAGCTTGAGTCGGAGCGCTATCGCCTCAAGCGTGAATACCTGCGCAAAGCGGCTGGTGTGCTTAACCCGACGCGGCAACTTCGCCTCTATCAGGTCGAAACCCGGCTCGACGCCGAAGCTCAGGCGGGCGTTCTCGCGCAAATACCGCTCGCGCAGTAACCCTCTTCCGCCGGGAGCGCGGCGCCATTCGCCGATGAGTGCCGCCTGCCGGGAAAACCGCCGCCCAGACAGCGGCCGCCGATGGTTTATCCCCAATTCAGGAATGAAGCCGTGCTCGTGCAAGTTATTTGCGAAACCAGATTGTTGCCCGGCCGTGTTATGGGCCAGGACGATCGCTCGGGCCGGCTGGGCGACGGTTGCTCCCATATTTCGGCGGCGGCTGTTCGTTTATTGCGCTGCAATATGACATTGCGAACGTGCGAATACCTGGCTGCGCATGAGCTCTCGCTCCAATCTGTCGCCGGCAAACGACAAATGAAAAATCACGACTATTTAAAGGGAGTTAAGAGAGTTTTTTCAGCGCGCCGACAGTGAAAAACCACATACCCAGCCGTCGTGAAAATCACTATGATTCAAGATATAAACGAGGGCGTTTTCCAGCCTGGACCTGGTTAGTAATACTCGTCCGTTCACGCTGGGCCGAGCGCCCCTTGCAGTGCCAGGGGAAATTGGGCCCGCCAACCGGGGCGCACCTGCTTCCGGAAGACGTGCCCGACTCCGAACCGGTGACACGCGTGCTGCGATATTCCAGTCGCGAAGCCGGGCGGAATTCGCAGGATCATGGAGGAGGATCGAGTATGAAACGCTCCATTATCGTGTGTTGCGCGCTCGCATTCTGTGGCGCGGGGATTGTCAGTGCCAGCGTGCCCCAAAAATTGCCAGGAAAAGTAGAAGCGACTGGCGGGGCGGCAGCCAAATCGAACGGGTTGGCGGGCGCGGGAAACGCAGCCACTGCCTTGGGCGCAGCGCAGGATCGCGCAGTCGCCAATTACAAGCGCAACATGGTTCGCGAGGCGGCGGCAGCAAAAAGAGAGCGGGCCAAAATCGCAGCCGCGGCGGCCGCAATGAAAAAGCAGGCCAAAGTTGCAGCGGCCAACACGAAGACGGCAACCAAACACGATGATGAGGCAAAAGCCCTCGCCAATGCGCAGGATCGCTCGGTTGTCAGCTACAAGCGCAACGAGAGCCGCAGCGTCGCGCAAGCGAAGCGAGAACAGGAAAGAATCGCCGCCGCTGCGGCGAGAGCGGCAAAACTCGCGAAGAAGGAAGCCCAGGCGCTTGCCCGGGCGCAGGACCGCGTCGTCGCCTATTACAAGCGCAGTCTGGGCATCGGCAGCGAAACTGTGGCGAAGGTGGCGAAAGGGATCGAGAAACTGGCCTGTTTTACGGGGGTTCAGGACCGACACGCACGCATCGGCGTGCAGCTCGTCAACGGCAAAGTCGACTACTTCGCCTTTTACAGCAAGCGGAAGCCCCGCACCTGCTCAATCGATGTGGAGCGTAGCGGCCATGACGGCCGCTGGGAGGATAACGGCACAACTTCCAAGGTGACGCTCTCGGAGAATAAGGGCGTTTTGCTGATCCATCGCAAGGGCGGGGCTTATCGGTTCGTCTTCCGCAATGTCGACCGCATGCGATTCTGCGGCATGGACGGAAAGATCAATGGCAGCCTCACCGTTGCGCGTGGCAAGAGCAAGTGCGTTGTACAGGGTGTCATGGACGGGCATGAGGGATGAGCGAGCGCTCATGATGTGGCATTCACGGAGGACCCGTTGCCATCGCCGCTCATCGGCCGCCGGAATTAATTGGCGAATATAGCGGTAGCGTTTTCCGCTCGGGGTGCCGTCCCGGCCTCGGTGATTAGCCAAACCCCGCCTCGGCGGGGTTTGTTGTTTTTGGGTCAGCCCGACGGGAAGAAAACACGCGTTGCGCACATCATTGCTGCTGTCGTTCCGCTCCGTGCAAATTTCACGCCGAGACATTTCGGCCTGTCGGAAATTCGGTATTGCGACGAGCTCAGCGTCAGTCACTCTCGTCGTCGAATGAGAACCAGTTGACATCGTGCTGCAGAGCTGTCGGAAGGGCACGATATAAAACAAGGGCTTGGCGCAGTAAGCAGCTACCTTCTCGTTCTGGCATGGAATCTGCAATGGTTAGGGCGAGAAAGATACTGGAACTGGAACCAAGCCATGATCATCATGCTGGATGACTACCGCAAGGCAAAAGCGACGAAGCACGTCGAGATGGCAAAGCGCTACGACGAGGAGTTGCTGTGCGTGAACTGGAACCCTGCGGTCAGGCTGATTGCGATGTCGTGCTTCCAGACCGAACAGGAGTTGAGCCCGCAGCTGCCCGAGGATTTTTCGAAAATAGACGCCGGCGTGTTTCTTGACCGCGTCTACGCGCTGGCGAGCCAGATCTAGACGAATTACCTCCCCCCGGAAGCGGGCCGTGCCCTTGTGGCCGGTCCGCTTTTTTTGTACTGCCGCGCATGGCTGCGCGGCATCGAGCGGCCTGTCCGTCAGACGCTCGCTAGGACCCGGCCCCAGCGCGGGTCGGGACGGCGCTGTATGCGGTCGCGCGCTGCATGGAGCGCGGCCCAGGTAGTCGAGAGGATGTTGAGCAGCACTGGCCGGCCGTGCTCCGCCTCCAGGAGGGGCACCGCGTGGATGGCGTACCACAGGCCGCCCGGCATCAGGAGCGCTTGCGCAGCGGGCGTCTCGCGCAGGACCTGGCCGCCAAGCTCGATGGCAAGCTGGTGATCGTCGGCCGCGCTGGATGCTTTGTTCTGAGCAAGCGAGCGTCCCCGCGAGCGGCAGGCAAGGACCTCGATGCCGGCCTCGGCCAGGTAGCCGGTCAGCGCGGCATTGACGGCCTCGGGCCATCGCGTCGCCAGCGCAATGCGGGTCGCTCCAAGGTGCTGGAGCGTGGCGATATGCGCTTCCAGATCCGTGTCGCACGGCAGCTCGGTTCGTGCGCGTGCCTCGGCAAGAATTTCGAGCATCTTTTTCCGACCGAGGGCCGAGGCGACTGGCACGCCGCTCAACGAGATGCGGTCCACCTTCTTCTTCGCAAGCAGATCGAAACGGTCCCAGAGCGCCGGCAATTCCCGCTCGACGGCCGCGAGGCTGTACTCCGCGAGGTTGAGGCCGGTCGTCACCAGCATCATGCCTTCCGGGGCGATGCGATAGAACTGATAAGCGTCGAGGTCCGTGTAGAGATGGGGAATGACGTAGCCGAGCTGATACCACGGGCTGATGATGCTCATCGGGAGTTGCCTTCGGATTAGATTTGCGCGCAAATAGTACATCATTAACACGGCCGCGCGGGCGAGTGGTCTGCGCCGCCCAGGGCACGGCGAGGCGCCCCCAAACGTCCTATCATATGCAACCATTGCCGAAATAGCGGCATAAGCGCCAAAAGATCCATTACGTTCCCGCCGTGAATGGCGCTGCGGGGCAGACGCAAACAACCGAAGGGAGAAAACGCATGAAACTGGACTGGCCGACCGACCGTCTCGACTACGCTCCCATCACCGACCGGCCGCCGCTGCCGCTGCCGGGTGGCGCCAAGGTCGTGGTGTGGCCGTGCGTCAACGTCGAGAATTGGGTTATCAGCGAGCCGATGCCGCGCACTGTCGTCAACCCGCCCGGCGGGGTCGCCAAGAGCGTGCCCGACATTCCCAATTGGGCATGGCACGAATACGGCAACCGCGTTGCCTTCTGGCGGATGAAGAAGATCTTTGACGAATTCGGTGTCGCCGCGTCGCTGGTGCTGAACGGCTCGGTGTGCGACGCTTATCCGCAGATCGTCGATGCTTGCCTCGAATCGGATTGGGACCTCGTGGGCCACGGCTGGATCCAGCGCGCGCTGCCGGCGGTGCCCGACCAGCGGAAGATGATCCACCGCGTTTTCAAGCGCCTCAGGGAATATGCGGGGAAGCCGCCCAAAGGCTGGCTCGGACCGGCGCTTGCCGAGACGCACGATACCGTGGACTGGCTCGCCGAAGCGGGATTCGAGTACGTCGCGGACTGGGTCCTCGACGACCAGCCGGTCGATCTGCGAACCCGGCATGGCACGCTCGTCAGCATTCCCTACACGCAGGAATTAAACGACCTCGCGATGCTGTTGATTCAGGGACACCGGGCAACGGAATATGCCGACCGCGCGATCGACCAGTTCGACCAGTTGATCGCGGACGCAGCCGACGGATCCTCTCGCGTCATGTGCTTCACCATGCACCCCTACATCATGGGGGTCCCGCACCGTGTGAAGCATTTGCGCCGCATTCTCGAGCACGTCTGCAACCGTCCCGATGCAGTGGTATGGACTGGCGAGCAGATTCTGGATTGGTACAAGAGTGTGCGCCCGAAGTCAGGATGGCCCCCGGCAAAAGCAAAAGGGGTTGGAAAGAAGACACGCGGGCGGGGCAGGGGAGGCGGGCGCCGGTAGCGTCTGGGCCCGGCACGGCCCTCAGGCCACGACGCGCCAAGAGATACTGGAAACGGGCGCTAGCCTCCCAGCCACCACGGAACGTCGAAAAACTGGAGCAGCACGCCCTCCGGATATCGCAGGGTCAGGAAATAGGACATGACACCCAGGAAGGCGACGCCGGCAATTCCCATGATCGCGTGCTTCAACGGCGCGCTGCCTATCTTGTTTTGCATGAAGAAGAAAATGAAAAGGGCGCATCCGAAGGGGAAACCGACCAGGCCGACGAGCGCAAACATGCCGAGAAGCCAGGCGAGATAATGGTAATCGCTGTGCGCGACCTTAAGCGTTCGTTCCCCGTCGTGGAGGACTCCCGCGGGCTTGTCGGCGCGCACCATGAAATAAATGAGGGGCGCGAATAGCAGCAAACCGACCGACGCGGTGATCTTCATGAAGATGCCGCCGTACCAGGTGTAATTGAAGCTGTCGACCAGCGCGTAGACGGTGAAGGCGAGAAAAACCGCGGCGAAAGCAAGTTGCGGCCACCTGCCGGAGGTGCCGTGTACCCCCTCTTCCTTGTAAGTTGCGCCCCGGTTCGGTGAAAAACGCCACGCGGCGTATATCGACAGCGCGGTCGCGATGACCAGGCCGATGACGATGGGCCGCTCCAGGAAGCTGAACCCGTAGACCTGATAGGCCTGATAGATCGTGGGCTCGAGGCGCGGGGCCAGGAAGTAGCCGATCAAAAGGGCGGGCCGCGACCAGCCAAAACGCTTCATGAACACGCCGAGCGTTCCCAGCGTGAAGAGTGCAAACAGGTCGGCCCACTCCCGCGTTGCCTGATACGCCGCAAAGAAGATCAGCACGAACATGAACGGCGCCAGGTACGCATAGCGGATTGTTGTGAGGCGCGCGACGTAGTTCGCGAGCAGCAGGCACAACAGCGTTGCCAGCACGTTGCCGATCGCCAGTGACCAGATCATCGTGAACGTCAGATCGAGATGCTGCGTCAGCATGGTCACGCCGGGCTCGATGCCGATCAGGATGAACCCGCCGAGAAGAATCGCCATGCTGCCCGATCCCGGAATGCCGAACAGCAACGTCGGGATGAGCGCGCCCCCCTCTTTGGCGTTGTTGGCGGATTCCGGTGCCAGCACGCCGCGCACGTCGCCGGTGCCGTAGCGCTCCCGGTTCTTGGTCGTCTGGATCACGTGACCGTAAGCGATCCAATCGACCACCGAGCCGCCCAGGCCCGGCAGGGCGCCGATGATGCAGCCCAGAACACTGCAGCGCAGTACGATCCACCAGTGCGTCAGGACGTCCTTGAAGCCCTGGATCCACCCGTGGCCGAGTTTAGCCGTTTCAGAAATGCGGCTGGTTCGGCGCAAAACATCGATGATTTCCGGCATCGCGAACATTCCCAGGCCGACGATCACGATGGGGATGCCGTCGCTGAGATAGATTGATTCGAAACCCAGGCGGAACTCGCCCGTTGCCGGCGCAGTGCCCAGGCTGCCCAAAAGAAGCCCCACGCAGCAGGTCGCAAGGCCTTTCAGTGCGCTGGTACCCGTAAGCATGCCAATCATGCTCAGCGCGAGGATGACGAGGAGGAGTTGCTCGCCAAAGCCCATGGCGAGAATAACCGGGCGGGCTGCGAAGATGGCGACGGTCAGGACGAAGGCACCCAAGATTCCGCCGAACATCGAGGCCGTGAAGGCGGCGCCGAGCGCGCGCGCGCCTTCTCCTTTCTTGGCCATCGGGAACCCATCGACCACGGTGGCCTGCGAGTTCGATGTTCCCGGAATCCCCATGAGGACCGACGGAAAGGTGTCGGAGGTGGCCAGCGGCGCTAGCAGGCCGATCATCATCGCCAGCGCATTCGACGGGTCCATCCCGAAGACGAATGGCAGCAGAACCGACAGGCCCGCGATGCCACCGAGCCCGGGAAGGATGCCAACCGTGAGCCCGAGAATGACGCCGCCAAAAAGAAAAATCAGGTGTGTAGGTTCGACGAGCTGATAGAAGGCCGCGACAAAGATATCGACCATCGTTGTATCGATCATCGCTGGCGTCTCGCTCTTATATTGTCGCGGGTTGGCGCGAGGAGGGCTGAGAGTGGCCGAACAACCGGAAAACGCCCGGCGACGAATCGCCGGGCGTCCGTGAGCTCAGCACAACTATGATGCCCTTACGAAGCGGCCGTAGTTATCTAAGCTTTGCCGCAACCGCGATGTTGTAACGATCTTTCACGTACTTGGCGAGCCACTTCGCTGCGTCCGGCTCGAGGGTGGTGCCAAGTCGGCGGATTTTGATCGCAGAATCGCCGATGATGTTTTTGTACGGCCCAAAGACTTTCTGTCCCTTCGGGCTCTTCATCACCTCGGCGTAGACCTTGCGCGCCGCTGTCCGCCAGGCCTCGATGACCTCCGGCGGTGTTCCGCGCATCAGGTTCCACGATTTTGACAGGGTCACGCTGACGGCCATCAACGATTTCCATCCCTCGTAGGCAGTGCCCGACGGCTCTTTGCCGTATACCGCTTTATAGGCTTCGTTGAAGGTTGGCACGTCCGGCGTTGCGGGATCGCGGCTGATCGAGCCGTCTTCGTTGATGACGCCGAAGGTGTAGAGCGGAACGGCCATGCCGCTCTTGATCATGTGAGCGCGATTGTTCAGGAACGACAGCGTATTGTCGTAGTTCACCGTGAACTCGCCACGCTCGAACCCGAGCGCCATCGGGCCATTGCCGCCGAGACCCCAGACGCTGTTGACCTCGACGCCGAGAATGCTGAGCGCCGTGCGCAGCGCCAATCCTCCTGAGGTCGGAGTTTTACCGCCAAAGACCAGCTTTGACTTCGGATAGCTGCGAAGCTTCTCGATTTTCGCCTTGAGCGTGGGCTCGTTCTGGATCCCCAGGTCCTTGCGCACGTACTGCATGATGCCGCGCGGCGACAGGATGATCGGAATGAAATCCTCCATGTCGAATCTCACGCGCTTGTCGCCCAGCATGTAATTCGAGTTGGACGTCGTTGAAAGTGCGACTACCCAGGTGCCGTCCTGCGAGGCCCTCGCGGCGTAATAGTTGATACCGCTCATGCTGCCACCACCGGGTCGGTTGATGATGACAATCTTGGGGTTCCCCGGCAGGTACTTTTCGAAGTAGGGCGCCATGAAGCGGCTGTAGCTATCTGTCCCGCCGCCCTCGCTGAAGGGAACGATCACGGCAATTCGCTTGCCCGAAAAGTCCACGGCGGCCGCGCTCGTGCCAGCGGTCGCGACGAGTCCGAACGTGGCCGCTGTAACAGCCAGCGTCGTGACTGTGCGGAACAGCCTCCGTCTGCTTAGCCTGGTAACTTCATTCATGCTGATTTCTCCTCGGATGGTTGTGAAGAACCCTCGATAATTTCTGATCGTCACCGTAGGGCGATTTGCCGGGCCGCATTGCAGTCAAAACTGTCTGTACGCTAATCCGCGGCGGTTGCAGTTGTTCTGCCCCGCTGCGCCGCCCCGGCAGCGACACTTGCGAGACCTCGGGGTTGTCGTCCCGTGCTCGATCCGGGGCGCACAGCAGCCGTGATGGGCTACGTATTGCCTGTTACCGGCGCGGGTGATGCAGCGCACAAAATTCGATCGCTTATTCCAGCCGGAGTTATCTTGCGCACTGGTGCAAAACAAGCGATCAGGTATTGGGATTACCTTTCTCAGTTAGCGTTGCGCGCCGATAGTGCAACATATGGACGCGTGGGGGTCAACCCCCACGTTTCTGCTGGCTGCAAGGGGCCAAGGCCGGTAAAAATATCAAGTGCCTGCAGATCGCGGGACGCTGATAATCGCTTGCAGCGCGCTGCGCTCGGGCCACGACCCTCGGAAGTCGGGGATTCGAAATCGTCGTGAACCGGTGATCCTGTTTGCCCTGATGTCAGACCCCGTTCTGGGCCGCTTGCTGCATGTGAGTGCCGTCTTGGCCCTCAAGGCGGGCGCTGCGCTCGGAGGATTTTGTGCCGGCGAAGAGAAGGGGCGACAGCACACAAATATTGATTATCTATGGCCGTCCGTTCAGTATAGGCATGACCAGAAGGGGAAGTTTCGAGCCATCAATTGGAGGATGAAAGATGAGACATTCGACGATGTCCAGGAAGGCAACCTATCTCGGTATTTTTTGCCTGGCTTTCGGCGCCGGCATGTTTGGTACAGCGGCCGAAGCGGCGGATGCACCCAAGAGAATCACGTTCGTGGCCGGGACCGTAGGGGGCGCCTGGTACAACTCCGCTGCGGTGATGTCGCAGGCGATCATGTCCGAAGTAAAAGGCTTGAACGTGACGGCCACCTCAGGGCTGAGTCTTGGCAATATCCGCCTGATTAACGAGGGGCAGGATGCGCAGATGGGCTGGACCTACCTTGCTTCCGTGTTTCAGGCGCGGGAAGGGGTCAAGCCATTCAAGAAAGAACTGAAGAACGTCCGGATCGTGCTTCCCGGAATGCTGGGCAGTCCGTATTTCGTGTGCAACAAGAAGAGCGGGGTCAAGGACTGGGGCGACCTGAAAAGCAAGCGTGTCATCACGTCGCAACTGGGCGGCCAGAACGAGAACCTCACGCGCAAGGTATTCGGCCTTTACGGTTTCGACTACGACGATATCAAGAAGAACGGGGGTTCGGTGAACCACGTGAAGTTCACACAGGCGGTAACCCTCATGAAAGATAATCGTGCCGATTGCGCGCTGGCCCCCGCGCCACCCAACAATCCGCTGGGACTGGTGCTGGATCTTGAGAACAGCATGGATCTTGTCATACCCCCGATCCGGGACGACGTTATCAGCAAGTTCGTTAAGCAGAATCGCGGCTACATGGGTTATCCACTGTCGCCGATGTACAAGAGCCTCAAGACGGCTGGCCCGCCGGTAAAGGTGATAGCGGGAGTCGGCGTGATTATTACCAACAAGGATCTTCCGGATGATTTTGTGTACAACGTGACCAAGGCGATCCTGAAGAACCGCGAAAAGCTCTACGAAGTAAACAAGATGTATACCTACATGAAGGATTCGAAGAACCTGACCCTGGGAGTCGATGAATCGCTCTTTCACCCAGGAGCGCTGAAGGCAATCAAGGAAGTCCAGGGCAAGTAGGCCCGATAGATCCGTTCGTTGCAAAGTACGGTCAGGGGATGACGGCAGTCGGCCCGTTGGACGGCTGCCGCGCATCCTTGATTTTGTCGGTGCTCGGTCCTGCGGCCGGACGCTTGAAGCGCGGCGAATTTCTTGCAGGACCGACAACCAAGGAGCAGCCGCCTGCGCCGGGTAACCCCGGCGTATGCCCTTTTGCGTAACGCTTCGAAGTAATTTGTCAGGGGGGAGAGGATCATGCAGGAGCGGGGTCCGGGAAACGGCGCCTGGAGCAGAATTTCCCAATATCTGACGCCTCTCGTCCTGATGAATGTCGTGGCCTTTACCATGGCCGCGTACCATCTCTACAAGGCTTATTTCGGGGTCTACGAGATCTGGCGCCACCGTGGCATTCACCTGGTTTTCTTGCTGCTCCTGGCGTTCCTGAGTAACGGATTGTGCGTGCAGGACCGGTCAGCGTTGAAGAAATGGTGGGACGTTCTGCTCATTCTTCTCACCCTGGCGATCGGCACCTACGTTCTCGTCGACTATGAGGACATCGGGCTGCGGGCGGGAATACCGAATCTGCTCGACAAGATTGCTTGCGTGGTGCTGGCGCTCCTCGTCGTGATATCGGTCAAGCGGACGCTGGGTTGGCCCATGACCATAGTGACGATTTTCTTTGCCGTCTATGTGACATTCGGGCACTACCTGCCGCTGAGCTTTGTCCACGGCGGCTACAGTTTCAACCGGCTGGTCGATATTGGTTTCAATTCGACCGACGGTATCCTGGGTCTCCCCACCGGTGTTTCAGCCGTGTACGTGGCCATTTTCGTCTATTTCGGAACATTCCTGCTCAAGAGCGGCGCGGCGGACTATTTCAAGGATCTGTCCTTTGCGCTGGCCGGGTCGCGCGTTGGAGGGCCGGCGAAGGTGGCGGTCCTGGGGAGCGCTCTGGTCGGCACCATGATGGGCAACGGCATTGCCAACATTGTCACCACCGGATCGTTCACGATTCCCATGATGAAGAAGCTGGGGTACCGGCCTCATTTTGCTGGAGCGGTCGAGGCGGTGGCGTCGATGGGCGGACAGCTCATGCCGCCGATCATGGCATCCGTGGTCTTTCTCATTGCCGAGTACACCGGGGAGCCGCTCTACAAGCTGATGATCTGGGCTTTCGTTCCGGCGCTGATGTATTTTCTGTGCCTGTTCTGGGGGGTTCATTTCGAAGCGCTGAAGAGCAAGCTGAGCACCATTCCCAAAGAGGAGCTTCCGGAGTTCAGGACGGTTCTGTTCAAGGGGCCTTGGTACTTGCTGCTGCCGCTGCCCACGCTTGTCATTCTGCTGTTTGTCGGCTTCAGCCCCTTCTATTCCGCTTTTCTTTCGATTATCGCCATTCTGGTCTGTGCCTCGTTGCATCCCAAGAGCCGCATGGGCCCCCGCAAGATCATGGAAGCAATGATCGAAGGATCGCTGGCGTGCGTTGTTATGGGGCTTGCCTGCGCTGCCGCCAGCATCATCGTGGCGTCCATCGAGGTCACCGGGCTGGGTTTGAGCTTTTCGAGTCTGATGATCGCAATTGCCGGTGGAAATCTCATTCTGTTGCTGCTCCTGGCAATGGTCGCGTCCATCGTGCTGGGCATGGGAATGACGACGGTGGCGGCGTATATCATCGTAGCGACCCTGACCATCCCCGCCCTGGTGCGCATGGGCGTCAACGAAATCGCCGCCCACATGTTCTGCTTCTATTTTGCGATCCTTTCCGGCATCACGCCGCCGGTTGCCATCGGTGCATTTGTCGCGGCCGGAATTGCGAAAGCGAACGAACTGAGGACGGCCGTAACGGCGATGAAACTGGGTCTGGTGGGGTTGGTGGTGCCTTATCTTTTCGTCTACGATAATTCATTCCTCTTGATGGGCGATTTGTGGGAGACTGCGCTGAGGTTTGTTTTGAGCATCGTGGGCGTCTACGCCCTTTCTTCGAGCCTTAACGGTTACTTGTTCAGCAACCTTTCGCTCGTCGGGCGCACAGTCATATTCGCAAGTGCCGCAGCCCTGCTGTGGCCCCAGGTCTGGGCCGTCAATTTCGTGGGATTGGCGGTTTTTGGAGCATGTTATGCGAGTTTCAGCGTTGCCAGACGGCGGGCCATGGAAGGACCTGCCGCTGGAATTTGAGGAAAATGGTCGGTCAGTGACGGCGGTCATCCCGATCCCGTAAACCGGAAACTGAAGGAGATGCAGATGAGGGCGCTTCTAACTGCAAAGGACATCAAGGGTATCGTTGCCATCATGCCGACGCCCGTCAAGGATGGTGCCGACTCATGGTCGAGTCGTAACGTGGTCAATCTCGATGAGGCCGCGCGCGGGGCCGATAACCTCGTAAAAGACGGTATTGATTGCCTTTTGATAAACGGGACATTCGGCGAAGCTGCCACGCTCATGTGGGACGAACTGAAGAAATTCAGCGAGACCGTGATGCAAGCGGTCGCCGGGCGCGTTCCCGTGTTTCTCGGCGCGACGACCCTCAACACGCGTGACACGGTTGAAAGGGGGCGGTATTTTCGGGACCTGGGGGCGCACGGGCTTTTTCTGGGACGACCCATGTGGTGCACGATGTCCGACGAAATGATCGTGCGGTTCTATCAGGACATTGCGGAAGCTTTGCCGGATATGAACATTTTCGTCTACGACAACCACGAGGCGTTCAAGGGCAAGATCTCGACCAAGGTCTATGCGGAAATCGCGAAGATTCCCAACGTCGTGGGCTCCAAGTACCGCAGCGTCCTGGCGGCGATGAGCACGGACAACCTGGTCGCGGATCTCAAGGCGGTGAACGGGAAGATGAAGCTTCTTCCTCACGATGCCGACTGGTATTACGCAGCCAGATGGTTTCCGGAAGAGGTCGATGGTTGCTGGTCGAGCGGGGTCGCTGCCGGACCCGAACCGGTGGTGGCGCTCAAGAACGCCATCAATGCCGCAGACTGGAAACAGGCCAAGCAGATTGCCGACGACATCTATTGGGCTTACGAGAATTTCTTTCCGCAGGGCAGCTTTACCGCGTTTCACACTTATAACATCGGCATTCAAAAGGCGCGATTCGACGCGGCTGGCTATATCAAGGCCGGCCCGGCCTTGCCGCCGTACCACGTGACGCCGGCCCGCATTCTCGAAAATGCCCGAGAGTGCGGACTGCGCTGGAAACAGCTGAGGGAAAAATATACGGATAAGGCGTTGCGGCTGGTCAGCAGCCGCGATTGATCGTTGTCCATGACTTAAGAGTTGAAGTGAGGTCCGGCATGGCAAGGTTGCCGCTTGTTCAAGACGACGATGCGACAGAAGACGTGCGCGCTGCATTCGAGGCGGCGAACAGCTTCAACGGCCGCGTTGCCAATTCGATGCGCATGTTTGCCCATTCGCCCGCAATTGTGCGGTTTCTTCTGCCGCTGCAGGCCGTGCTCCAGAAGGACGGTCTTGGCTGCAAGCTCGACGCTAGGACCCGTGCGCTGGCAATGATCAAAGTCTCGGCGCTCAACGAGTGCCGCTACTGAATAAAGCACAATCGCCTGGTTGGGCGAACGGCAGGATGGACCGAGGAGCAGCTCGACGCTCTGAGTGCCGACGGCTATCTCGAGAGTCCGCTTTTCGGTGAGCGCGAGAAGGCCGTGATCAAATGGGCCGAGCTCGTCACGTGGAACAAGGCCCGCTATGACGACGAGGCGTTCGCGCAATTGGCCAAGCACTTCGATAGCACGGAGATCGTCGAGCTGACGACCGTTGCAGCCTTTCGCGGGCTGATGAACCGTTTCATGGACTCGCTTCACATCGAGCTCGAAGGGCCGGAGCTTCAGGCCAGAGGAGGGCGCGCCGTTGCGAGCCAGGAGGACCTTCACGCCTACCTCGAGAAGCTGGTCAATCTCGTCTAGGCGCGAAGCGTTTGCCCAGGCTCTGGGGTGGCCCCGGGTGCGGACCGCTTGGCGCACGCCGTTTCAAGCTTTCGAAGCTTGCGGTGGGTTTGGCGCGCTTAACCTGTTGTGACCGGACAATCCTTCGCGATCAGCGAGCCGTAGCGCATTGTCATGCGCTCACTGAAGCCAGTCCGGCCTTTTGCCGCCGCCTGCCGCCACGCCGAGCGCGGCACCGCGTGGACCGATGCCTGGACCTTCGCGCTGGAAGTTGGTGCAATAGGCAAACGACAGATTACGGTCGCGGTCGCACCAGGCGAAAGCGCCGCCGGTGCCGGTGTGCCCAAACGCTTTCATGTTCTCCCCCATGGGCACGGTATTGGGCTCATTGTGCATGAAGCCGTAGCCCATGCGGATACGGCGCTGCGTCATGATGCAGTCGTCTTCCCATACGAGCCGGGCAGCGCGCTCAACCGCATCGGTGCTCAGCAGGCGCACACCATCGATGATGCCGTTCCCGGCGAGCATCGCGTAGATGCGGGCCATTGCCCGCGCGTTGCCGTGGCCGCCAAAGGAGGCCACCTCGAGCTCGCGAATCTCGCGGCAGTTCTGAAAATATCCCATCTTTGGCGCGGACCGAAAGGCGCGGCCCAGCGGCGTGGACTCGTCGGAGGCGATCTTGAAGAAGGCGTTCTTCGGGTTGCGATGCATGTCTGAGACGCGCGCGATCTCGTCGGGCCGCAGGCCGATGTGGTAGTCCGCGCCCAGTTTCGAGGCGACTTCCTCGCGCAGGAACGTGCCGACGGTCTTTCCGGTCACGCGCCGCACGATTTCTCCGAGGATGTAACCGATATTGATGGAGTTGTAGGCGCCCTTCGTCCCCGGCTCCCAGGCGGGCGCCTGCTGCTCGATGGCGTGGATATGCACCTTCCAGTCAAACCACGAGCCGGGCGGCGCGTGGTCGCAGAAGATCACGCCGCAGGTGTGTGACAGGACATGGCGAATCAGGACGCCTTCCTTCTCCGCGGCAGCGAACTCGGGCCAGTAGCGCGATACCGGTGCGTCGAAATCGACGAGTCCGCGGTCAAGGAGGATGTGCATGCAGAGGGCGCACATGCTTTTTGCGACCGAGTTCATGATGACGATCGTGTCTTCGGCCCAGGGAACCGTGCGCTCCGTGTCCTTGTGGCCGCCCCATAGGTCCACCACCTTCCTGCCGTCCTGGTACACGCACACGGCGGCGCCGATCTCGCCGCGTTCGCGGAAATTGCGTTCAAACTCCTCGCGCACGGCGGTGAAGCGCGGATTGCACACGCCGTTGATGAGAATCGGTGCATTGGTCATAGAAGTTCCTGCGGACATTTTTGAAAATTGCTGGCGCGATCTTGTCCTCTCGAGCGCGACAAGCTTCACAAGGGCGTTGACGAAGTTGGCGGAGTCGCCACCGTGTTTGCCATGCGGTCAACTCTCGTTCTGGTCAGGTCAATGGCCAGGGCAGAACGAACCACTCCTGCAACAGGCCGGGTGGGAAATCCCTGTGCAGTAGCCAGGCCATGAAGCACATGAAGACGATGCCGCAGGCGGTGTAAAGGGCCGACATCCGCTGGGTGAGGCGGACCCTGAAGCGCATGAACAGGAAAAGGAAGATGCATAGCGCGAGGATGAAGCCGATCAAGGACGTCAATATTAGCAGGCTCGCGAACCAGGCCAGCGTGGACCAAAGGCTATAACGTGCATTGGCGTCGTCACCGTAGACTTCACGGTCGGCAAAGAGTATGTCGGTTGGGGGTTTGCGGATCATCGAGACAAGGCATGACAGGCAGGCGACGATGGCCACCGCGGAGACAAACAGGGGGAAGATCTTGTCGCCAAGCAGCCGGTTGCTGATCAGCGAGGCATTCCAGAAGGAGACGACGAGGTACGCGAGGACGGCGAGCAGGAAGATCATTGGTGCCCGCTTGGACTTGGACTGGACGTCTCCCTCGGCCATTATATGCTTGGCCTGGCGGATGCCGACGACGATGGAGACCACGGTGATGACGATCAGGACGATGACGATCGGGCTGAAGATATAGGCCAGGCCGACATCGATGCCTTGTCTAAACTTGAATTGCGCGACCTGGTGGACCTGGTTGGTGAACGCCTCGGCGGGATTCGACAGCACGAAACCGATCAGGAACGCGGGCCTGGACCAGTCGAATCGGCGCAGCAGAATCCCGATCAGGCCGATCGCGAACAGCGCCACGAGATCTCCCAGGTTCTGCCCCGACTGGAACGCGGCGAACGAGATCAGCATGAATAGAAAAGGCGCCAGCAAGGCGAACCGGATCGTGGTCAGCCTGGCGATGGGGCCCGATACCACGATGCACAAAACTGTGCCCAGGACGTTGGCGAGGGCCAGCAGCCAGACGATCGCGTAGGTGTAGTTGAGGTTGTTCTTGATCATCGCCGGGCCCACTTCGATATCGCCGGAGCCGAGCAACGCGACCGCGCCGATGAAAATGGCCATCGATCCCGATCCCGGGATGCCGAACAGCAGTGTCGGAACCAGGCCGCCACCCTCCTTGGCATTGTTCGAGCTTTCCGGTCCGATGACCCCGCGAATTTCACCTTTACTGAAATTCTCCTTGTTCTTCGTTGTCTGCACGGTGTGGCCGTAAGCGATCCAGTCGACCACCGAGCCGCCGAGCCCCGGGATGACACCGATGACCACGCCGATCAGCGCGCAGCGGACCGACAGAAAAAGGTTGGCATACCAGTCCTTGAGACCTTGCGCCCAGCCCGCACCGAGTTCGGCGGTTTTCGAGATCATCCGGTCCTGCCTGAGCAGTGCGACGATTTCGGGCAGCGCGAATATGCCCAGACCGACGATCACCAGCTTCAGTCCGTCGGTCAGGTACGGTATGTCATAGGTCGCCATGCGCAGGCTGCCGCCGGCATCGGCCTCGCCGATGGTGCCCACCATCATTCCGAGGCCAGCCGCGGCGAGACCCTTGAGGGGAACACGGCCGGCGAGTATCGCGACCATCGACAACCCAAGCACCGTGACCATCAACATTTCAGGCAAGCCGAACTTGAGCACCAACGGCCGTGCGATCACGATGAAAAAAGTCAGGAAGAACGCTCCGATAACTCCGCCAAACATTGATGACGCGAAAGCCGCGGACAACGCGCGCGCTGCCTCACCCTTCTTGGCGAGCGGAAAGCCGTCCAGCACGGTTGCCTGGGACGCGGAAGATCCCGGAATGCCCATCAGCACCGAGGTAAAGGTATCTGACGTCGGCACCACGGCGACCATGCCGATCATCAATGCAAGACCAAGGATCGGATCCATGCCGAACATGAAGGGGATCAGCAGGGAAAGACCGGCAATCCCGCCGAGACCGGGGAAGACCCCGACCGCAAGGCCCATGGTGACGCCGAGGAACAGGTAGCCGAGGACCGCCGGACGAATGAGCAGGTTTAATGCTTCTGATAAGGCCGGCCAAACTGTCTGTAACTGTAATAGCTCCACGGCCGCTCATTCTCCAGCAGGGCGATTGATCCCTTGAATTCGTGATAAACGGCGGGTCATGCGGAAGCGCTCCGGTCAGGAGCGCTTCCGCGGTACCGATGCCGATCGCGCAACGCCAGCAGCCGTTGCGGCCGGTCGCGTGCCGGTAGAACCCCTATTTCAGCTTGGTGCCGTAGTCGGCGTTCAACCACTTGATGACGAACGCCTTGGCGGACGGGGTCACCGTGGTGGCCTCAACCGTAGCCGATGCCGCTTGCTTGCCTACCAGCATCGGGTACTCGCCGAGACGCTTCGACGACAGTTTCTTGAAATCAGGCCGTGCACGTATCTTCTCGAATGCCTTGATGTAGGTGTCAACGATGGCCTGATCGGTGCCGGCCGGCAGGAAGACGATCTTCTGTACCGGGAAGCCGGCGCTGAAAAAGCTTTTCCAGGCGTTCCATGCATCACCCGAGGTAGAGCAACCGTCAGTCTTCTCGCAGACTTCCTTGAAGGTCGGCAACTTGGGAAAGGTCGGGTCGCGAATGACCTTGCCGTCGTCGTCCAGTGAGCCCCAGGTCATCATCGGCACCGCCTTGCCTTCCTCGACCAGCGGCATCGAGGCCTGAAGATAGGCGGCGGTAGTCTGGTAATCGATGGTCGCCTCGCCGCGCTCGAACATGAGCCGGCCGTTGCCGCGGCTCTTGATGCCGAACACCGGCTCGACCTTCATGCCTAGCATCTTCCACGCCAGCAACGGGATCAAATCGAGCCGGGTAGCGCCCTGCGAGCCGAAGATATGTTTACTTCCCTTGAGCGCGTTCCCGGATCCGTCGAATTTTTTGCCATCCTTGGCGTTGATGTAGGCTACGCCGCCGGTGCCGGTCGCCATCACCGGGATCCAGTCCTTGATTTCGTACTTCACTCGTGGATCGCCCAGCAGGTAAGGAAAGTGGGTCGAGCCGGACGTACCGAAGACCAGGGTGCCGTCGCCGTTCTTTTGTTTATGGAACCAGTTGGCGCCCTTCGTGGAACCGGCGCCGGGCATGTACTTGACGATCACAGTCGGGTTGCCGGGTAGCGCTTGGGACATCAACGGCGCGAAGAAATTGGCCCATTTCGCCGAACCGCCTTTTTCGCTGAACGGGATGACGAACTCGACCGTTTTTCCGGCCAGGTCGATTTCAGCCACGGCTGGAAGCGACAGTGCCGCGCCGCAAATCATCGCTGCACCTACAATGAGTTTTCGCTTGAATCTCTTCATTGAGTACTCCTTGCTTGGCATGAAAAATTTACCCCCTCGCAGCGTGGCAGTAGCTCACCCTGCAGCCCCTCGCCGTTCTTGTGCGGTATTGGGCGCTAACGGGCATCGGAGGCTCGATTACCGTTTGCGCTCAGAGGGATAGTTTTACGAGTACCATGACAAAGGGCTGGATACGTTGACTTAGATCAGATCTAGGGCCGATCGGAGAATTTTCTGTAAATCTGCGAGCGGTTCGGCGGGCGCCAGCGGGCTGGGTCGCGCTTGAACAGTCTGAGAAGAGGTATTTCGGGCCGAATACGCAGAATCGCGCCCGCCCCGTGCGCTCAGTCGGCGGCACGAAGACACCAATTCCATGGCATGAAAACAAAGGGGCTAGCAGAAAGCCAGCCCCTTTGTATCAAGTGGCTCCCCGAGCTGGGCTCGAACCAGCGACCTGCGGATTAACAGTCCGTCGCTCTACCGACTGAGCTATCGGGGAATAAGTGAGGCCGTGAACTATCTACCTGTCGCGGCCCCGGAAAGGCGCTTATATTAATCGCCAGGGCTTTTCCGGTCAACGCTTTTTGCCGAAATTCTTCGATTTATGAAGTGGTTAAAGGTTAGCGGCCTGGCTCTCGGCGGGCTCATTTTGCTGCTCGCCGTGGCGCCGCTTTTCATCTCGCTGAACGACTACGTGCTGCTGGTCGAGGCAGAGGTTTCCGCGAAGCTCGGGGAACCGGTCAAGATCACGGGGTTGCGGGCAGGCGGGCTGCCGTTGCCACACGTGGCGGTGGACGGAATTTCGATCGGGAAGACTGGCGCGATTACGGCGGCAAACGTCACGATCACACCTGACTTGTGGTCGCTACTCGGATCGACCCGGGTGATTCGCAGCATCCGGATCGAACAGCTCGTGTTGACCCAAAAAGCGATCGAAAAGATTCCCAAGTGGGCCAAAGCCGAGCCGCTCCCAGCCGGGAAGCAGGCCCCCGCCGCGACGGTCAGGGTGAAAAGCGTTCAGCTCGAAAACGCCATGGTAATGCTGCAACAGGCTCCCTTGGGTCCGTTCCACGGGAATCTCACGCTGAATGACGACAACAGTCTCGATGTCGCTTCGATTGTGACGACCGACGGCAAGCTGAGGGCACTGATAAAGCCAGAGGGCTCGCATTATCGGGTGGACGCGCAGGCCACGGACTGGATCCTGCCGATTGGTCCCGCGATCCATTTTGATGAGCTCGCCGTGCACGGTATCGCCACAACGAAGCATGCGAAATTCAGCCGGGTCCAGGGCGAGCTCTATGGTGGGGCAATCGCGGGTGAGACAACCCTATCCTGGCACAAGGGCTGGCGCCTGAGCGGCAAGGCCAGCATCGACAAGGTGGAGCTTCGCTTGTTGCTCCAGGCGCTTGGCAAGCCGCCGCGCATGCGCGGGAAGTTGAATGCCACACCAGTCTTTTACGCCGATGCCGCCAGCGGCAGGGGGCTACTCAAGGCGCTGCATCTGGAAACGCCCTTCGAGGTGCAGGATGGCGTGCTGCGGGGGGTTGATGTCGAGAAAGCGGCGACATCCATTTTCCGCGACAAGAGCCCGTCTGCCGAAACACGCTTTGACCAGCTGTCGGGACATCTCGTCCTCGACCGCGGCACACGCCGTTTCACGAAGCTCAATGTCGCGGCAGGCTCGCTCTCGGCCGACGGCAAGGTGACGATCTCTCCCGAGGACGAGCTGTCCGGGCGCATCAACACCAGTATCGAATCGAGCAAGCTTGCCAGCATGCCGCTCAACGTCACGGGAACGGTGGATTCTCCGGTTCTCCTGCCGACCGCTGCGGTGGCGGCGGGCGCTGCTGTCGGAACTGCCATCCTCGGACCCGTGGGCACCGCGATCGGCACCGCGATTGGGTCCAAGCTTGAGCAGCTCTTTGGCGGAGACAATTCCAGCCAGTGACCGGTCACGGGGCACTGGTCAAAGCCATTAGACCAGCACGCTCGCGATTGCCTGCGCGACGTAGTCGATGTTGCGCGAGTTGATCGCGGCAACGCAGATACGCCCGCTATCGATGGCATAGAGGGAGTACTCTTCGCGCAGCCGCTGAACTTGCGCCTTGGACAGGCCCGAGTAGGAAAACAAGCCGCGCTGGCGAATGACGAAGCTGAAATCGTGGTCCGAGCGGATGGCCCGGATCTTTGCCACCAGCTCGCCGCGCACAGCCTTGATGCGATCGCGCATTTCACCGAGCTCTTTTTCCCATAGAGCGCGCAGCTCGGGCGTCGTCAGCACGAGTTCCGTGGCTTTTCCGCCATGGGTCGGGGGGTTCGAGTAATTCGTGCGGATCACGCGCTTGAGCTGGCTCAGCACCCGGCCCGCTTCCTCGGCGCTCCCGGTCACGATGCTGAGCGCCCCAACGCGTTCGCCGTAGAGGGACAGCGACTTCGAGAAAGAATTCGAAACGAAAAATGTCGGGCACGTCTGCGCGAAGCGTCGCACCACATGCGCATCAGGGTCGAGGCCGTCGGCAAAGCCCTGGTAGGCGATGTCAATAAACGGCACGACGCCCCGGGCATTCACGGCGCCGATGACCTTCTCCCACTGTTCCGGCGTGAGATCAACACCGGTCGGGTTGTGGCAACAGGCGTGCAGAACCGCGATCGACCCGGCCGGGAGTTTCTGCAGCGTGTCGATCATCGCTTCGAATCGGACCCCATGCGTGCCGGCGTCGTAGTAGGGATAGCTGTTGACCTTGAACCCGGCGTATTCGAATAGCGCCTGATGATTCTCCCAGCTCGGGTCGCTGATCCAAACCTGCGCCTCCGGATTCAACCGCCGCAGAAAATCGGCGCCGACCTTGAGCCCCCCGGTGCCGCCCAGCGTTTGCGCCGTGACGACGCGTTTTTCCTTCAACACGTCGCTGCCCGCGCCAAAAAGCAGCTCCTGCACCACCCGGTCGTAGGTCTGCAAACCGTCGATGGGAAGGTAACTGCGCGGAAGAGGGGTTTCAGCGAGCTTCTGCTCCGCGCGGCGCACGCATTGCAGCACGGGGACTTTGCCGCCGTCGTCGTAGTAGATGCCAACCCCCAAATTGACCTTGTTCGGGTGGGTATCAGCGTTGAAGGCTTCGGTGACGCCGAGAATCGGGTCACGCGGCGCCATGGCGACGCCAGAGAGGATGCTGGAGCTCATGGTTGAGGAGGCCTCATGCAGCGGAGTAGGGGTCCAGGAGAGGAGTGGATTGAATCTCAATCGTGGATTTTACCCGCTCAAGTGCGGCGGAAGCGAGCGGAAGTCAGGCCCGGACCGTACAGAGTGGCGTCGAAATCCATCGATGTGGGAAAATCAACCGTTTAGCCCAAGCGACCACTGCATGGCCAAAAGCTCGTCGACCGATACTGCACGTGTAACGCGCCCGTCCCCCGTCCCGCTCACGTTTCCGGACAGCCCCTACCGGCTGCACCAGACGTTCGAGCCCGCGGGCGATCAGCCCGAGGCGATTGAAAAGCTCGTCGCCGGCGTGCGCGATGGACTGGCATTCCAGACGCTGCTTGGCGTGACCGGCTCGGGCAAGACCTACACCATGGCGCATGTGATCGCGCGGCTCGGGTGCCCGGCGCTGATCATGGCGCCCAACAAGACACTCGCGGCGCAGCTCTATTCCGAGATGCGGGAGTTTTTTCCCGAGAATGCCGTCGAGTATTTCGTATCCTATTACGACTACTATCAGCCCGAGGCATACGTTCCGTCGCGGGATCTCTACATCGAGAAAGACTCCAGCATCAACGAGCACATCGAGCAGATGCGGCTCTCGGCCACGAAGTCGCTGCTCGAGCGGCGCGACGCCGTGATCGTGTGCACGGTCTCGGCCATCTACGGCATCGGCGACCCGGTTGACTATCACAGCATGATCCTGCACCTGCGGGAGAACGAGAAGCTCGCGCAGCGCGAGGCCCTCAAGCGGCTCGCAGAGATGCAGTACGAGCGCAACGAATTCGAGTTTCGGCGTGGGGTGTTCCGTGTTCGCGGCGACGTGATCGACATCTTCCCGGCTGAGAACTCGGAAAATGCCGTGCGGGTGACGCTCTTCGACGATGAGGTGGAGTCGATCCATCTGTTCGATCCGCTGACCGGACACCTCCTGCAGCGCATTCCGCGATACACCGTGTATCCCTCGAGCCATTATGTGATGCCGCGGGCCTCGACGTTGCGCGCGATCGAGGCGATCAAGGAGGAGCTCCGGGAAAGGATCGAGTGGTTTCAGAAGGAGGGCAAGCTGGTGGAGGCTCAGCGCATTGAGCAGCGCACGCGCTTCGACCTCGAGATGCTGGCCGAGTTGGGATTTTGCAAGGGCATCGAAAACTATTCGCGGCACCTGTCGGGGCGCGCACCGGGGGAGCCGCCACCAACGCTCATCGATTACCTCCCTCCGGATGCGCTCATGATCATCGATGAGAGCCACGTTACCATCCCTCAACTGGGCGGCATGTACCGCGGCGACCGCTCGCGCAAGGAAAATCTTGTCGAATATGGATTCCGCCTGCCTTCCGCGCTCGACAACCGCCCGTTGCGGTTCGACGAGTTTGAGAGCGTGATGCGACGCTCCGTCTTTGTGTCGGCCACGCCCGCGAACTACGAGGCAACGCACCAGGCGCAGGTGGTCGAGCAGGTGGTGCGGCCAACCGGACTCGTCGATCCGCGGCTAGAGGTGCGTCCCGCCGCGACCCAGGTGGACGATCTTCTGTCGGAGCTTAACGAGCGGGTGAAGAAACAGGAGCGGGTCCTGGTGACCACGCTTACGAAGCGCATGGCGGAGGACCTTACGGAGTATCTTGCCGAGCACGGGATCAAGGTGCGCTACCTGCATTCCGACATCGACACGGTGGAGCGCGTCGAGATCATCCGCGACCTGCGCCTCGGCCAGTTCGACGTCTTGGTCGGGATCAATCTGCTGCGAGAGGGACTCGACATTCCGGAAGTGTCGCTGGTGGCGATCCTGGATGCGGACAAGGAAGGTTTTCTGCGCTCCGAGCGATCGCTGATCCAGACCATCGGGCGCGCAGCGCGCCATATCAATGGCACGGCGATCCTTTACGCGGACGTGATGACCGAATCCATGCGGCGGGCGATCGACGAGACCGACCGCCGCCGCCGGAAGCAGACCACCTACAACGCGGCGCACGGCATCACGCCGATGGGCGTTTCCAAGCGGGTGAAGGACATCATCGAGGGCGTCTACGATCACGAGGCGGCGCGCAACCAGCTCAAGGCGGCCCAGAACCAGGCGCGCTACGAGGCGATGAGCGAGAAGGACCTCACCCGTGAACTGAAACGCCTGGAGAAGGAGATGCTCGAGGCGGCCCGCAATCTTGAGTTTGAGCGGGCGGCCGAGCTGCGCGACCGGCTGAAGAACCTGAAGGAGCGGCTGTTCATAGAAGCAGCCTGATGCACCTGACTTCGGTTCGGCCCGACGGTTTCCCTGTGATAGGAAGCCAGGGATTCCTAAAACAAAAACGCCCGGGTTGATAACCCGGGCGTCGAGCGAACATTTGGCGATTTACGCAACCGTCGCCTTGGCCCTGAGCGTAAAGCTCTGGCTGTTGC
>Ga0209536_100000170_pt1 | contig 99250 bp, 81 predicted proteins | sample DeeMarSeWOR28_12_FD_187461 | JGI IMG/M metagenome (GOLD analysis project Ga0209536, IMG submission 187461) | Marine sediment microbial communities from White Oak River estuary, North Carolina - WOR-2-8_12 (SPAdes) (version 2) | ecosystem: Environmental > Aquatic > Marine > Intertidal zone >... | reverse complement strand
GGCGGCCGCATCGGGCCAGGTGTTGTAATGCGGGCCGTTGTCGGTCGAATAATGCACAATGGTGTTGTCGGCAATGCCCAGCTCGTCGAGCAGCTTGAGGAACTTGCCGATGTGCATGTCGTGTTCGACCATGCCGTCGGCGTATTCATCCTGTCCGGAGATGCCGCGCAACTCTTTTTTGACGTGGGTGCGAAAGTGCATGCGGGTGCCGTTCCACCACACGAACCAGGGCTTGCCGGCTTTATGCTGCTCTTTGATGAAGGCAATCGCACGGTCTGAAGTCTCGTCATCCACGGTTTCCATGCGTTTTTTGGTCAGCGGGCCGGTATCCTCGATCTTCTGCGTGCCGTCCGCCTGGGCCCAGGAATGCATGACGCCCCGTGGGCCGAACTTTTGACGGAATGTCTGACCGTCGGCCAGCACCGCATCACCAGGGTAGTCTTCGTTCTCGGGCTCTTCTTCAGCATTGAGGTGGTAGAGATTGCCCAAAAACTCGTCGAAGCCGTGATTGGTGGGCAGGTGCTCGTCGCGGTCACCGAAGTGGTTCTTGCCGAACTGGCCGGTGGCATAACCCTGGTCTTTCAGCAGCACGGCAATCGTGGGATCCAGGACGTTGATGCCTTCTTTGGCACCAGGAAGCCCCACCTTCGAAAGCCCGGTGCGGAACACACTCTGGCCCAGCATAAAAGAGGCGCGGCCCGCGGTGCAGGACTGCTCGCCGTAATAGTCGGTGAAGATAATGCCTTCTCTGGCGATGCGGTCGATGTTGGGCGTCTTGTAGCCGACCAGACCGCGGGTGTACGCGCTGATGTTGCTCTGGCCGATGTCATCGCCCCAGATGACAAGTATGTTAGGTTTTGCCTCTTGAGCACAAGAGGGCACAGCACTAAATGCGATGAGGAAAACTGCTAATACGGATGAAGCAATGATACAGAATCTGTTTGTTTTCACCTTGACCTCCTTTCTTCGGTTTAGGGTTAACCGTATATGGTTCTGAGAACAACTGCGAGAAGAAATAACGATGTAAATTTTAATACGCAAATAATTTGATTACTGATTAGTAAATCCAAAGGTCAATTTTAGTTGTTTTATCTTTTGGTTCACCACCACTGAACAAACTATTTATTCTCAAGATAATAGGTGCTCATCCTTATTAGCCTTCCGTTAAAATAAAGGCTTCTTTCAAGTAAAAAATCCTCACCTGCCTTTTTGATGGTGGTGACTGTCTCGCGCATTTCAGACGCTCCGCTTCCGCTTTTACTTTGTCTTTTTTCAACATAAGCCAGTTCACCCGATGATACTGAAATCAATTCAATATCCGAGACTGAAATATTGGGTTCTGATGCTAATTTTTTGGGATCCAAATAAAGACGAAGATTTTCATGGTGTGTTCCCTTCTTTTCTTGAGAATGCAAAGTCGCTTTCAAATCAAACTCCCCGGTTGAATGCATTTTGCCTTCAGACTTAACTGAATAATTGTCAACCACTTTACGGACGTTATCTTGGGTTCCTTCGCAAACGAGCACCAAAGCATTTCCCTTCCAATTACCCTCTAAACTCTGGAACAGTTTCTGGAGATTCTGGTACTCGCCTTCCATAAGATCCCTTGGAATAATCGCCTCATTTACACCCTTTCCCTGTTGAATGCTATAAGATGGACTAAAACAGTCAGAGGCGGACAAAGGCGGTTGAGTTTGTTTTGTCTCTGTTAATTTCTTTTGCTCCTCTTCTAGTTTCTTTTGCTTCTCCAAACTGGCTTGCTGTTCTTCTGTTTTAATTTCTTCAGTGAGCGCATCTAGTGTTTTTTGATCGGCCTTAACGCGTTCTTGATCCGCGGCTTCATCATGTCGATATTCGCCAGACACTATTTTAACACTCCCAGCATCGGCCGGAGGCATGTTGCTGTAATGTTTTACGCCTTCTTCATCAACCCATTGATAAATTTCGGCATCCAGTTGCGGGGCACAAAGCAAACCCGTCAATGCCAGGATTGCCGAAAACATAAGATTGCGCCAATGAACCTTGTACTTGGACGGCATCTTGCCTTTGGGGTGGTAGTGCTGCGTTGTGGTTTCCGCAAGGATGCCTGCGGGAAAAGTGATCGAAACCACCGAAAGGATGAGCGTCAGAATATTTCTGAACTTAAGATGCATTTCATTCCTCCTTTCTTTGCTGGTGACACGACATTTAGCGCCTGATCCACTGTAATAATTGTAATTTGGCGGGTTGAGACTTAGCATTCATCCAATGCATTCGCTAAAGTTTGAATACCCTCCAGGTCAAAATCCTCGGCCATTTGAACAATCTTTTGACCGAGCGGCACACAGGAATCTGATTGGGTCTTTATTTCCGCTGCAATGGCATTCAGTGTCATTATATCTCCCATTTCTGCTGCCTGGCGAATGCGTTTGGCAATATCCTGAGCCAATTCTGCGGGGATAGCTGCAATCTCTTCATCGGATAGTTTAGCAACGTTTTCTTCAGCAGATGCACCAAGGCTCTGAGCTGATTCCAGCGCTTGATTGAGGGCATTTTCAAGCTCCGAGAATTTCAAATTTAACTCTTTTGCCGGAGGGGTTTTCTTTCCAACTCCCTTGACGAGTTTCTCCAGATTAACCGCTGCAGTCTGCAGTCTTGTGGCCGCGAGATTACCGGCCAATCCCTTGATATTATGAACCAGGCTGTGTGCACGCTCAAAATCTTTTGCATCCAGCGCGGTCCGGATGTCGTTAGTTGATTCACAGTAGTCCGTACCAAAGTTTAAAAGTAACTTTCGATAAAGCCTTTTGTTTCCCTGCAACCGTTTCAATCCATCTGACAGGTCAAATCCCGCTAAAGATTCCGGGAGCTTCTCTTCTTCCGATATCGACTCAACATCCTCGGCGGTCTTATCAATAACTTTTGGTTGTTGAACTTGAACTCGTTTGTCACTCGGTTTTATCCATTTTTGTAAAGTTGAAAACAGCTGGTCGGGATCGATGGGTTTGGTCACATGGCCGTTCATACCAGCCTGCAAACTTTTGTCCTCGTCGCCGGCCATGGCATGCGCCGTCATGGCAATGATGGGCACATTTCGGATTTCGGATTTCAGATTTCGGATTTCCCGCGTGGCGGTGTACCCATCCATCACCGGCATCTGCACATCCATGAGCACCGCGTCATAATTGTTTTCTTTTACGGCGTCGACGGCCTCCTGTCCGTTGCTGGCCAGCGTAATATTCAGGCCAGCGCCTTCGAGGATCTCTTTGGCCACCTGCTGGTTGATTTCATTATCTTCGACCAAAAGTAGCTGCGCCCCTCGAATATATTTTAAAGTCTCGGCTTCCTTTTCTTGTCTTTGCGCCACCCGTGAGATTTCAGGCACTGCTTCTCCAAAAGCCTGCATGATCGCGTCAAAGAGCATTGAGGGATTGACCGGTTTAATCAGAAAACCCTCGAGTCCCACCTCCCCCGCTTGCTGCATGACCTCCTCTCGGCCGTAAGCGGTCACCATGACGATGGCCGGAGTTTTGCGTAAACCCTTATGGCTCTTAATGCGCTTGGAGGCCTTAATGCCATCCATGCCCGGCATCTGCCAGTCCATGATCACCAGCTCAAAGGGTTTATCTTTACTGGCGGCTTCAAGTTCTGTGATGCCCTCCTCCCCGGACGCCGCCAATGAGACCTCAAATGAAAAAGATTCGAGCATTTCCTGAAATATGCCCCTTGAAGTGGCGTTGTCATCGACCACCAACACCTTCATGCCCCTCAGATCTGATGAAGGCTTAAAACGCTTTTTAGCCTTTTCTTTTCTCAGACCGAAATTGGCGGTAAAACTGAAGTTGCTTCCCTGTCCGGGTTCACTTTCCACCCAGATTTCTCCGCCCATCATTTCTGCCAGCCGTTTGCTGATCGTCAGCCCCAATCCGGTGCCGCCATATTTTCGGGTTGTTGAGGAATCTGCCTGCATGAAGGGTTGAAACAGCCTGGCAGCTTGCTCAGCAGTCATGCCAATGCCGGTATCTTGAACCGAAAATTTTAAGGTCACTTGGTCATCGCCTTTTTTGACCGATTCGGTGGAAATGACAATCTCGCCCGAGTCTGTGAACTTAACGGCATTGTTCGATAAATTAATCAGAATTTGTCCCAGGCGCAGGGGATCACCGACCAGCGCTGTGGGCACGGATGGATCGGTCTTAAACAGCAGTTCCAGCCCCTTTTCCTGGGTTTTGATGCCCACCAGCGTGGAGATGTTGTCGAGGGTATCTTCCAGTTGGAAGTCTACGGATTCCATATCCAATTTGCCGGCTTCGATCTTTGAAAAATCCAGGATGTCGTTGATAATACCCAGCAGGGACTTGGCGGAGATATCCACCTTTTTCAGATAGTCGTATTGCTTGGGAGTCAAATCGGTTTTCAGGGCCAAATGCGCCATCCCGATAATGGCATTCATGGGGGTGCGGATTTCATGGCTCATGTTTGCCAGAAAATCGCTTTTGGCCTTTGTGGCATCTTCAGCCTGATTTCTGGCCTCATCGAGATCTTTCATCATGTTCAGCATGGCCAGGCGCGCATCAGCCAGCTCATTGACACGAACCTCAAGAGCTTCATTTACGGTTTGCGTTTCCGTGAATAAGCGGGCATTTTCAAGAGCAATTCCCAAATTCGCGGCAATTGTACTCACCAGACGCACATCATCTTCCGTGTATCGACCGCGGTCGGGGTGTTGCACACTGAGAACTCCGATCGCCTCTTTTCCGGTCATAATGGGCACGCCCAGATACGTTTCGCATTCACCAGTCGCAATTATCGCGCTCTGGTCGGCCTGCTGCTGCAACGTTTCACACAACAAAGGTTTTGCCGATTGCAGAATCCTTGAGGTCAATCCCTGACCCAATGTTATCGCTGGCTGCTCTCTTTGGCGATTGCCGGCTTTATAGTAGGGGAAACTGATCTCATGGGTTTGCTTGTCATACAGTGCAATGTATAGGGTGTGCGCTTTTAGCAATTCGCTGAGCGTCTCGCTCGCAAGCTCAATTATCTTTTGAAAATCAAGCTCTCCGGTCAGTTCCTGCACCACATGATTGATGATGGCAAGCTCGGCGTTGCGCTGCCGTGTCTCTGTTAGCAGACGGGTGGTTTCCTGTTCCATCTTTTTGCGCTCGGTTATATCCGTGAGCATTCCAAAGGAACCGATCATATTCCCCTCCGCGTCTAAGAGGGGCGCCGCGTTGTTCAAGCAGGGAACAACCGTCCCATCGGGTCGCAACAATGAAATTTCATACAAGCTTTGCTTGCCCTTTTTGCGCAGCCGATTCTGTTCACTAACGATTTTTCTGCTTTTCTCGTCGAGAAAGTTCAAAAAATTACCGCCCACGATTTTTTCTTTTGGCAGATCAAGAATTTCGCACATGGCCTCATTTACGTCCATTATATTGTCGTCTTTGTCATTGAGCCAGAATCCCTGGGCGGTGGTTTGCAAAATCATGCTCAGTCGCTGCTCACTTTTTCGGATAGCTTCCTCAACTTCTTTGCGGTCTGTAATGTCTCGGATAGCGCAATAAATAATAGTCCCCTGCTCGGTCTCAATCGGGCTGAGGTTGACTTCGATTGGAATTTCCCGGTTGTCTTTGGTCAAACCCGTCAGGTCCAGGCCTGCCCCCATATGACGTATCTTCGGATTTTCCATGAACCGTTTCCGGTTGGTCACGTGATCAACGCGAAACCGATCCGGCATGAGGACTTCAATTTTCTGACCGATCATTTCTTCTCGGGTGTAGCCGAACAGTTTCTCCGATTGCTTGTTGGCCATCCGTATCACACCATCTTGATCGGTTATGATGGTGGCGTCGGGAGCTGATTCTACCAGGGCGCGGAACTGCTTTTCCCGCTGGGTTAAAAGATGCTTTTGTTCATCCAGTTCTTCGATAACCTTCTGATAAAGCTTATCGAATCGGTCTTTGGCCTCTTCGAGATTTGTTCGCGCTTGCTCAGAACGGGACAGCTTTTTTTTGAGAATACGATTTTCGCGTTCAAGTTTCGCAATAATTGATTCAAAGTCCTCGTTCATTGCTTGAGTCCTCTCTTAAAATTGAACAGGATATAAATAGATAGGAGGAAAGCCAATCCCCGATTCCTTGCAAACTTTATTTTTGTTATGTTCCTAATAAAAGAGAGATGAACGTTTCATTGTGAAATTTTGCGTTGGCACTGCTGGCTTTGATCGGACCGATTTCTCCATATCCATAAAAGCCGCACATGGGCACGATCGGGTCGATTTTCTCCTTGAAAATCTGATATTCTTCACTAATCTGAGTTCCAAGTAGAAGTTTTCTTGCGGCGCATGAAAAGAAAACTGCTACATCGGGTGACTTGCCTTCCGGATAACGCTGTATTGCCATATCAAGCGACTCCCGGCAGCCGTTGAGGATCGCATCCCGGTCCGCTACCGTAATTTGGACCCTTGCTCCTTCTGGAACATCAGCAAAATATCTGATGTCACCCTCTGCTTCGATAGAGAATCCAGCTGGGGCTCGCAAATACTGAATTTCGTCTTTATCATTGAGAACAGCCAGGGGGCATTCCCCGCTCGGTTTCGCGTCAGGTCCCAAAAACTTGCGGTAAAAATCAATAGCCGGCGAACCGTCAATTTCCTGTACCGTGGTGGCCTGGGATCGCGTCACCTGACCCGGTTTACCGATTGGTTTCCATCCGCTAGCCACACCGAAAGCGTACACCAAAGGACCCGAAAACAGTAATATGGGGATAGCGTCCGACAGAACCTCATGGCAGTAAAACTGATAGGTGCCTTTAAAGCGTAATTGATCTGCTGCCGTTGCACCGAGCACCGGAACGTCATCCCCCAATTCATTATTCAGGGACCTGATAACCTCTTGGCCGCTGGTTGTCAGACTTTCGGGATTGGCGATACAAAGACTCGGGTGAAGTTGGGTCTTGGATCGCGCTTCTTTTACAGCCTGACGGCAGGCAACCGTAATATCCTGGCTAACTTGGCGCCCAATCCCTGCCGTGATGTCAACCGTATCAGACCCTATAAGCAAAAGGGTAACCGAGTCCTCCTGAAATCCGATGTCAGAGGAAAGCTCACCATCTGTGGTGCATCCGATCAACTGGATCCCTGGCCAGGCCTTGTTAATTCCATCTAAAAGCGCCTGATGCTCTGCATCAATACCTGCAAATAGCAATCCGGCTTTGGGCGTCTGACCTGACAATCTTTTCTGACACTTTTCGATAATCTCATTAAGAGCCGAAGCAGTGTCAATATCTTCACTGTGTGCTGATGCGGCATAGAGCATTTTGTGTACCTCCTTTTCATTTCTTCTTTTCATTCAACAATCTCGTACTTTTCACCTTGGCCTGATTGCCGTAATAATTCATTTATTTCTTCTTTAAGCTGGATCATTTTTAGTTCACGTCCGATTGCCAATTTGCTAAATTGCTCCAGTTCTTCCATATTCCGCCTCATCTCCTCTTCCAAGTGTTTACGTTCGGTAATATCCTGGGCAAAGATGGCCACTCCGATAATAGCGCCGGTCTTATCCTGAACCGGATAATAAATATGGTGTAAGACCATTCCGTTTCGAATATCCTCAAAATCTGCAGGTTTGCCGGTTTGCAGGACGTTGTTAAAATGGGCTTTTCGTGATTCACGCAGATCCGGAGGTAAGATATTAAACCTGTTTTTTCCGATGAGTTCTTCCGGTGTCTTTTTGTGTCTGCGTGCAGCGGTCTGGTTTACCGCGATAATAATGCCCTCTTTATCCAGCAGAAGAAGGGATTCCTGGGTCGCATCCAACAGCCCCCTGGCCGTCGCTCTGCTTTTTCTCAAGGCCTCCTCAGCTTCTTTGCGTTCGCTAATATCGCGAAAAACGACAACAGTGCCGGCAATATCACTATTCTTGCGAATCGGAACACTGGTGTATTCTACGGGAAAAGAGGTGCCATCTTTGCGCCACAGTATCTCGTCATCCCGGCTGCCGATTACGCCATGGGTCAGGCTGTGGTCCATCGGGCACTCTTCGCTCGGATAGGGGGTGCCATCGGGCCGGGTATGGTGAATCAACGGATGGATCTTTTGTCCGATCACTTCCTCGGATTTAAATCCGAGTATTTTCAGCCCGGCTGGATTGATGAAGTTCACCAGTCCATCCTCACCTACGCCAAAAATACCTTCTTCTGCGGATTCGAGCAGCAAACGACTGCGTTCCTCGGCCTGCTCCAGACGCGCTTGATTCTCCTTGAGTTCGGCCGTTCTTTGTTCAACACGAAGCTCCAATTCTTCATGGGATTTCTGTAACGCCCGGTTCGCGCGCACGTCAACCAACACCGAAAGCATCAGAGAGCCCAGCGCCAGAAAAACCGTAATTCCCAACACGGTTAGGATTACCGTGCGGGTGGTGAAATAGGGACTAAGCGCATCTGCCTGATCGATTTCGGTGGCCAATCCGAAACCCAGCTGGTCATCCCATAACCAGGCGCCATATACCGGCACGCCCCGATAATCCCGGTATCCCTCCACATTTAGACCGGATTCACCCTGGGTTGCCTGCTTGGCCATCAGGGTCAGCGGCTGCTGGTATCTGGGCACTGAAGGGGAAAAGCCCTTGGTCATATCACCACCGGGGTCACGCAGGCTGACTTTAAGAATGCTCTTTTCGCTCTCGGCGATCAATCCGGCTTTGCGCAAATCTTCATCAAAACGACTCTGGGAAAGCAGCTTGCCGTAAGGGCCAAAGGCATATGTTTCCCCGGTTTTCCCGATCCGTCCCAGTTGAATGAGTCTTGTAAAATCCCACGACGGGTCGATCTGTCGCGCGACCGTTGCGATGATTTGACCCTGGTTATTTTTTACCGGTGCCACGAAGAACAGGCTCGGGATGGCACCTACCTTATTACTGGGAGATGACGCTAAATCTACATCAGCCCAAATTGGCGGAACCATAACAGTCTCACCCCTAAATGCTCTGTTGAGACGATCCAGGGCTTGTGAGGCAATACGATTTTTAGTCCCTATGCTTTTATCACCCATCGATGCGATATTGATAAAATCAGGGGTAATAATAAAAAAATTTGCCTTGCCGAATTGATCTTTATTAATTTCGAAGAATATGCGCAATTCTCTTAATGCTGGGCTTTTCAGCAAATCCTTTTTGTTGCGGGGCACTTTGAGTTGGTTCTCGGTCAAAATGACGATTCGTGGATCTAACGCAAGTCGGGTCAGATCAAACTTATTGGATTCTATCCACAAATTCAGTGACTCCTGGGTGGTTTGCAGAACGATCTGAAGAGCTTCGCCCGCGTCCGTCCTAATTTTTTCTTCGACCCGGCCGAGCGCGAACCTGGCAAGTAAGATCACCAATGCGATGAAAGTGAAAGCGAATAGGATTAAAATGGTGTGCTTGGGAGTTAATCCGAATTGCGACGACAGAAAATTTTTTCTGAAACGATTTGACAGCCATCGGGACATCATGTGTCTCCTGAATTTAAGAATAAGGAAAGGCAACCAAATTTTCTTAGCAAGTTATTTAAGTATCTGGTTTGATTCGCATATTCATAAGCCAATATTCATCATAGAGCAATAAATTTATTCCCCTGCGGGAAGTTTTACATGTTTCAGATACCTTTTGCATGCCGGAAAGTTTTCATTTTCGATCGGTAAGTTGTCAGTTCATCCGCTGACATTTCATCAGGAAACTGCAGATCAACCTGAGTTAAACAATCCAGAATATTATTGGCGTAAGAGGCCAGCTCAAGCAAGCTCACCTTCGTGCCCAGCTCCAGGCTGATTTTTCCCAGAATGAAATCTGTGACAAAATCGCGCTTTTTTCTTAATATCTGTTTCCATGTCCGTGGTGTTGCTGCCATCAGATATTCGGCAGCTTGAAAAGCTTCATCTTCTGCAAAAAAATTTAGGGTCGTCAGTTCGCCTTTTTCGAAAAAGGAACAAAAAATGATATCTTCACTGATACCCCAATTCAGGTCGGATTTAACACGATAACAAAGCGTTGCCGTCAACTTCTTCAGCTTATCTTTGGCGCCTGGCGTCGCCTCATAAATTCGTGCACTTTCTTCCAGCCATTCCGGTGTACAAAACTGATGCATGGTCCTGGTTATCCTTCGCAGCCTGGTTGAATTATCGTGTCATGTTGTCGATTTTAAATGGCAAAAGGCATGCCAAGTCATTGAAAAATAAAATGTGCTTATATATTAGGTGGTTAAAAGAAATTGATGATAAGGGAATCATATGTCTGCTGGAGAAAAAAACTGCCGATAATGACAGTTATTTTTGATTTTAATACATTAATAATTGAAATTATTAGAATTATTAAATATGCCAAAAATGGCATATTTAATGCCATTATAGGCCGTACTTTTTTATTTTTCGGTAGAATGTGCGTGTGGGGAGTTCAAGGCTATCAGCAGTATGTTCCCGATGCCACCGGTTGGCTTCCAGTGCTTTTACCAGAAGATTTTTCTCGAAATTCTCTGTAGCTTTTTTAAATGATATCTTTTCCTCATTGGCAAATGCTTTGAAGGCCTCAGCAGATTCGGGGCCTTCCGTTTCAAGTGAGGCGTTGATTTCAAACTGGTTCAACGTGACATAACGATAAATAACATTTTGAAGTTCCCGAACGTTTCCAGGCCAATTATACTTGAACAAGGCCTCATGCATTTTCCCGCTCAACGGAGGGGTTGATTTTTCTCTAGCGAAAAGATTTATAAAATAATCTACCAACAAGGGGATGTCTTCTTTGCGTTTCCTTAATGGAGGCAAGTTAATGGGTAAAATGTGAATTCTGTAAAAAAAGTCTTCTCGCATTAATCCTTTATCGATTTGTTCCCGAAGGTTGCGATTGGTTGCGGCGATAATGCGGACGTCGGAGCGCTTAACTTGATTTGCGCCAACAGGCGTATATTCTTTGCTTTCCAAAACCCTTAAAAGCTTAACCTGCATGCTCAGGCTGATTTCACCCATTTCATCTAAAAAAAGGGTTCCGCCATCAGCAATATCAAAATAACCGCTTTTGTCCGCAATCGCTCCAGTAAAAGCGCCCTTTTTGTATCCAAAAAATTCACTTTCCATCAGGTTTTCCGGTATAGCGCCGCAGTTAACGGGGACAAATTTTTTGCCCTTGCGGTCGCTCATTTCATGAATCGCACCGGCTACCATCTCTTTACCTGTTCCTGATTCGCCGTACACGATGACATTTGCGTCTGTGGCCCCTGCCTGTAAAATAAGGTCATATACTTCTTGCATGGCTGGGCTTTTACCGATAATATTACCAAATTTATATCTGTCTTTAATGTTCGATCGTAAGCGAATATTCTCTTCCCGTAGATATGCTTCCCGCTGCTTTAATTCTTCCGTCTTTAGTTTTTGCTTGGTGATGTCGGTCACGATCCCTTCGATGAGTATCAGCGTTCCTTCCTGATCCAGAACAGATCGCGCATGCACCGACGCCCAAATCTGACTTCCATCTTTACGATAAAACTGGGTTTCAAATCCTGAGACCTCCTTTTGGGTTTTAATTATTCGTATAAAATCATCCCTGGCTTCTTTTGAGACATAAAGCTGTTTTTTTATATTTTTAACCTTTGCCATCAATTCCTGCGGTGAATTATATCCTAAAATACGTGCCATGGCCGGATTAGCGCTAACAAAGCGTCCCTGCGGTGTTGTCTGAAAAATGCCCTCCACCGCATTTTCAAAAATCTGTCTGTATTTTTCCTCGCTTTTACGTAATTCCTCTTCCGTCTTTTTGAGCGCACTCAGGTCGGTACCCATGCCCAGAAGGTATTTCTTTTTATCGACAATCATTCGCATGGCAGTAAAATAATACGGCACCCTTTCCCCACTTTTGATAATCAAATTACCTTCTGCATCAGATTTTCCTCGATCAAAAGTCTCCTTTACTCTTGAAGCGATGTGTTTTTTTTCTTCTTCGTCGAACCAGTCCAGTATTTTGCGGTCAGATATCTCCTCAGCGGAAAACCCGGTTAGAATTTCATGATTCCTGTTCCAGCGAATATTATTTCCATCCTCATCATAAAGGTAGAAAATACCTGGAAGACTGCTGAGCACCTTTTCAGAGAACTTCTTTTCCCGTTCAAGATATTTTGTCACCCGATTACTTTCTTTAACGACCCTCTCTAACTGCTTGACGCGTTTTAATAACTCTTCATTTGTTGGCTTTTTACCCATTCCGGCATCCTTCCTGAGATTCTTATTGAATATAAGTTTCGCTGATAATTTTTATCAGCTTAAGGAATGTTTTTCGAAAAATAGATCCTCACGTTTGACGGCATACTTCAATTTCCAGAGTATCCGAGAAGAGCACTATGATTGCCACTGTTATCGAATTGGATCATTGTTTATTTCATATGGAATTCCACAATATTTTGCAAGGGTTCGAATTGTGGCTTTCGTGCCTTCCTCCACAATCGGATTTTATTGATAATTTTTATGGACCGACCGGAAGGGCTGCCAAGCGGATGAGTGAGGCCACCGACCATGAGGCAAAGACAATCCACCGCATGCTCGAATACAGCATACAAAAGGGCGGTTTTTAAAGAAATGAAGAAAGCCCGCTGAAATGTGATCTTCTGGTTATTGACGAAGCTTCGATGATTGACACCATCTTGATGCATCACCTGTTAAAGGCAATTCCAAAGGAGGCCACCTTTATCCTTGTCGGTGATGTCAACCAGCTGCCTTCAGTTGGCGCCGGTAATGTTCTAAATGACATTATATCCTCTGCTGCATTACCAGTGGTGGAGTTAAACGAGATATTCCGCCAGGCCAAAGAAAGCCAAATTATTGTTAACGCCCACAGGATAAATAAAGGTCAGATGCCAAAGCTGGGTTCTTTTTCTGAGGATACTGACTTTTATTTTATCGAAAAAGAAGACCCTGAGGATGTCTTGCAGATCATTCTTGAGCTTGTCGATAAGCGGATTTTACATAAATTCGGCTTTGATCCCGTAGATGACATACAGGTGTTAGCCCCCATGCATCGGGGCACAGTAGGTGCAGGGAATCTCAACAGCAAGTTACAGGAAACACTAAATCTGGGGGAAGGGGGACTGCTAAGAGGCACTCGTATCTGCAGGGTAAACGATAAAGTGATGCAGATTAAAAACAACTATGACAAGGAGGTTTTCAACGGTGACATCGGAAAGATCTCTCACATAGATTTTGAGAATCAGCAGATCAGCATCACATTTGATGGCAGAAGCGTTGATTACGATTATACAGATTTGGATGAAATTGTTTTGGCTTATGCGGTATCGGTCCACAAGTCACAGGGCTCAGAATATCCGGCTGTGATCATTCCTATCTTAACCCAGCATTACATGCTTTTACAAAGAAACCTGATATACACAGCAGTCACCAGAGGCCGCAAATTGGTGGTGATTGTTGGTACCAGAAAGGCGCTTGCAATTGGTGTAAAAAACAACAAAACTGAAAAGAGGTACACTTACTTAAGGTACCGATTAGGCTGATACTCTATTGGTTAAAACAAGATATTACCTTTGAGTCTCAACCCCCTATGGGTTGGATTGAGCGCCAGATAAATTAAAAAAATGGGTCTCTTCTGTGTGAGAATCTGTGTGAGAAAAACTTTCCAAAATCTGCTAAAATCAGCAAAAGTTAGCTAAAATCAGCAAATATGAGAAAATTTAAAATTAAGTCATTTCAAATAGTTATAATAATTTGAGGAGGTTAGGAAACTCAGAGGTAGTGACTGAAAATCCCCGTGTCGGCAGTTCGATTCTGTCCCTCGGCACCACATATACACAGCCCGGGTAAGCATTCCCCGGACTTTCTTTTTTTGTTTGACATGTTCAAAATATTTGGTTAAATTATGACTATAATTTTGGTTGACTATAATGGAGGTCATAATATGGAAACCTTATCTTTATCAGAAGCGAAAATGAAACTGAGTGAACTAATAGAAAAAGTTCATTCAACCGACACAGAAGTTGTCATCACCAAAAATGGACGGCCGGCGGCGGTTTTAGTGAGCCCGGATGAATTTGAAGGTTGGAGGGAAACCCTTGCAATAAAATCCGATAGAGATTTGATGGCCGAAATAAAAAAGGGCCTTTCAACTTTGAAGAAAAAATCCAAGGTATATACTTTAGAGGAGCTCTTTGAGTAGATTATGGCTGCAACAGTCCGTCCCCAACTAAAGCTCAGAGTGCCTGTCGAGATCGTTGCCTTTATCAGAGGTTGTCATCCACAGTTAAAAAGAAAAATCAGGGCTGGGTTACAACATATTGTGACTGAGCCTGAGTCTGGCAAGTCTCTTAAAGATGCGCTGGAAGGATTAAAGAGTTACCGGATCAGCAGATTCAGGATAATTTATCGTATATCTTCAAAAAAAATCATTGACGTTGTAGCTATTGGACCACGCAAAACTATCTACGAAGAAACGTATCGGATCATCAAGAAGGAATCAAATCCATAATTAAGACCGATTGTGCCCAAATTGTGCCCGTCAAGGTCAAATATTTCCAAACGCTTCCAAATGAAACCAAAAATACGATTAAAAACTTGAATAGAATCAATTGGAAAGGAAAGGGGTCAAGTCTTCGGTTGACCTTTATTGGCAAGTAAGGTCAACCGAAGACTTGACCCCTAATCAAAAAAATTGACATCGTTGAGATCCCTTACACCTAGAACCCGGTTTGTCAATTCGGTTCGGCCGGGCCGCCTTTCAACAAACAGAATGTGGATTCATATCTGTTCAGGAGAGATGTTTCTTAAAGAACGATATGGTACGTTCCCAGGCGATTTTTGCCTGCCCTTCATTATAGCGGGGAGTTGAATTGTTATGGAAGCCGTGACGGGTACCTTCATAGGTATACATTACAAACGACTTCTTGTTTTTTTCCAGAGCGGCTCGGTATTCCTCGCGTGAAGCGTTTATACGAGGGTCATTTTCAGCATAATGAATCATAAGTGGTGCTTGAATCTGGGGAACATCTTCAGTTGCGGCGGCTTGACCGTAAAACGGGACACCGGCATTCAGGTCCTTTCCCATACGCACTGCAAGATTATTGACAACACCACCACCATAGCAGAAGCCGGTTGCTCCGATCTTACCGTTGGACAACTTATGGCCTTTTAAGAATCTGGCACTGTTCAAAATGTCGGTGAAGAGTTTGTCTTTGTCCAGAGATTTTTGCATGACTTTTCCATCGTCATCGTTTCCGGGGTAGCCGCCGATGGGAGAGAGTCCGTCAGGTGCAAGTGTGAGAAAACCTTCTACAGCGGCACGACGTGCAACATCTTCTATATAGGGGTTTAAGCCTCTATTTTCATGAACCACCAGTACAGCGGGGAAAGGTCCATCACCAGCAGGCTTTACCAGGTACCCGCGCATCTTGCCTGATGTACCCCCGGGAGAGTCATACTCAACATATCGGGCCTTGATCCGTTTATCTGTAAAGGAGATTGTTTGAGCTTTAAGATAACGTGGCAGCATCGCTTCTGCCATAGCGAGAGCCGACCCGCTAACGACAGCCAGTGCCGAAGCTTTTGTCATGAAATTACGCCTTGTCATCTGGGTGTGGCAGTACTCATCGTATAAGTCATATACCTTGGGATCGATAGTGTCCCTTGCCATAATGGCCTCCTTTGACATGGTTAAATGAAGAATTTTTGGGTCACCGGGTAACATTCCTTATATATATATCATTCAAGATTAGGAACTCTATTGATCTAAATTATAACAATGTGGCACCTTGTCAACCAAGTCGAATTTGCAATTTGTCCGGCCGGGAACAAAAGTTTCAAAATTTATATCGCTGGAAATTTATAACCTACAATTTCAGCAGCATATAATAATTTGAGGAGGTTAGAAAGTTCGGAGGTTGTTACTGAAAATCGCTGTGCCGGCAGTGGAAAGTGAAAGGGGTCAAGTCTTCGTTTGATTTTTATTGCCAAGCATTAACGCTGAAGGTGTGAGTTAGTCACTCTGGAAAGGTCAACCGAAGACTTGACCCGTACTCCCGTACTTAAATCTTTTGAAGGGCCTGGATCTTCCGCCCGATAGCGATAAACAGTTTGTATCCTTGATAATTGTGGTTTTTGATCACGTTCACGATAAAATCTTTTACGCGTTCATTTATACCAACAAATTCTATCCCGCAACGGTACATCTCGTTGGATTTTTTTACGGAATAGATTAAATTGCCTTTTACTTCGACCAGATTTTTTTCCCAGTCAATTGCTGCTAATACGATTGGCCCTGATTCAACAAAGCAGGGTGTTTCAAGTAATATCCCACCTTTGCTGATGTCCAATGCGACACCCAGGCCATGCGAGATCAATTTTCCGGATTCATCAAATGAATAGTAGGAAATCAGATTACTGGTCTTGATCCTTGGGTGTTTTCTCCGCTCGCTCGATTGCGGTGGGTAGACCTTGAAGATTTTTCCACATTTTGAACACTTGACCCTTGTTCCGGTGGGTTTTGCCAGGTTGCTGTCTAACCTAAAGGTGGACTGACATGATTCACAGGGTACTATCAATTGATAAACCTCACATATTTACCCTAAAATATCTATCTCGTATCGTGGTGGTCTTCACCAAATGGGTACTGTCGGGTAATTTATGTTTTTCTTGACACGCTATATCCTTCCAATAAAGCTTTAACATCCGCTTCCGTCCACTCAAGGCTTCCGTAAAAGGGCCCCCATTTTTGTAAACCCAACGCGGCCGCAATTATGTTGCGGTCTACCCCTAAGCTGTTCAGCGTCCTGACCACATTTAAAATTTCTTTTTCGTGCGGATAAAACTGCTTGAGGGCATCCCAAATCTTAAATGGCGCAGAATTTAGCATATTCGTATCTGATCTATTTCCTGAATCCCGTCTTTGTTTCCTGGTCCTCTGATGTTTCCTGTTTTGCGTCTTCACAATTCATGCCTCCTGCGGATTATGGTCTGCTATTTCTATCCCTGTTACTTGTATCGGCAAAGGAGCGTGTCGGCTTAAGGAAAAGAATTTACAGAATAGGCACCCCCGGAGCTCTGCGCCGATATGGCCATAAAGAGTCTTATGTTTTTTTCTCATCAACATGGTGAATACTGAATTACACACTTTTATTACAATATGCTAATGCTGGGTCAACCAAATGCGGATCGATCGTAAATCACGAATCCAGATGCAACCCTTAATTCTGATTTGAATTAAATGATCCTGGCTGATATTGTATTTACAAATGAAGGATGTGTTGCGCCTGGTGGATTTAAACATTCAAGGAGGATTCATGAAATTTACGCTGATTTCCGTAGTAGTTGTTTTAACGGTGTCTTTTGCCGCAATTGCAGAAGAGAGCCCCAGGGTCGATCTGGAGACCTCCAAAGGGAAAATTGTACTGGAGCTGTATGCGGACAAAGCGCCGCTGACCGTTAAAAACTTTCTGGCTTACGTGGACGCCGGATATTACGACGGCACCATTTTTCATCGCGTCATCCCCGACTTCATGATCCAGGGCGGCGGATTTACGGCCGAGATGAAGAAAAAAGGCACCGAGCCGCCGATCCGGAACGAAGCCGACAATGGCGTGCGCAATGAACGCGGTACCGTCGCCATGGCGCGCACCCAGGACCCGCATAGCGCCACGGCCCAGTTTTTCATCAACTCCAAAGACAATGATTTTCTGAATCACAAAAGTAAATCCACGCAGGGCTGGGGGTATGCGGTGTTCGGGCGCGTTGTCGAAGGAATGAACGTGGTGGATGCGATCTCCAGTGTCAGGACCGTTACCCGCAGCCGTTACCGCGATGTGCCGGACGAGGCAATCGTCATCACCCGTGCCAGACGGGCGAAGTGAGATTTAAAGCTTGCTTAGCGGCAGGGGATGCTGCTTGAGGTCAGTCAACTTTGGGGCAGGGATCTGCGCAACTGCACCAATGTGGCCCCCCAACCACCGGCCTCGGGGGGCGCATCGCCGAAGCTTAAGACCAGCGGATGCTTTTTTAAGATTTTATGAACCTGCCGCTTTTGAATGCCCTTGCCTTTGCCGTGAATTACGCGCACGGAAGGTATGCCGGCCTTGATGCATTCGGAGAAATATTCGTCCAGCAGATCCGCAATATCCTGCGGTCGAAATGTATGCAGGTCCAGGATATCTTCGATGGGTATGTGTATCGGGTCCATGTCTGTAATCTAAGCTATATCAAAATTAGCAGCTCATCTTCGAAGACCGAGAAAAAAAGTCCTTAATGCGCTCCAAAGTTAGAAGTGCCTTATATGCCTATGACGAATCATAATTCCGAGATTTTATTCGGCGGACTGCTGTTAGTGGCCTATCTGCTGGGCGCCATCCCCTGGGGCCTGATTTTAGCCCATGTATTTTCCGGGCAGGACATCCGCTTAAAGGGCAGCCGCAATATCGGGGCCACCAATGTCGTACGGGAAGTCGGCGTGCTGCCGGGTTTGTTGACGCTGGCCGGCGATTTTTTAAAAGGGGCCATTCCGGTTTATCTGGCGCTTCTGTCATTTGGCTCCGCCGATGGATCAGCCGATATCTTTGTGGCGGGCGTCGCCCTATCAGCATTTTTAGGTCATCTTTATCCCCCGTATTTAAAATTCCGCGATGGCGGCAAAGGTGTTGCAACTGCCGCCGGGTGTTTTGCGGTGGTCTCCCCCGCGGCCGTTCTGGTGGCACTGGCCATTTTCATGGTGGTGCTGATTATGGTGCGGCGCGTTTCCGTTGGATCGCTGGCTGCCGCGGCTGCCTTACCGGCGGCGATCTGGTTAACCACCGATTCCGTTTTGATGCTCGCCGCGGCCTGCATTACGGCCTTTTTTATTTTTATCCGTCACCAGGACAATCTAAAACGCCTGGCAGCCGGAGAAGAACCCAAATTTAACCTCAGGAAAAAATAACCTCCCAAATCAGCCTGCATGGTTTGCACGAGCCCACCGGCAGGGCAGATTGTTTGCTGTCTTCTGACATCTGACCGCTGTTTTCTGAAATTTTAGGTGAACAGAATCCATAAGAATGAAATGATACCTGCCAAGAAAAACTGGGTTTCAATCAAAAATTCCAATCGAATACCCGGAAACATCAGGGCGCGTTCATAACCCAGAATAATTATCAAAATAAAAATAGGGCAGATCGTTAGGGCAAATCCCAGGCTTGAGGTCAATTGAAAAATGCTGGTGAGAACCAATGCGACGGTCAACCCGACCAATATTATTTTGAGGTAACGCATTGACCGTTTTTCTCCCAGAAGAATCGCGATGGTCTCTTTGCCCACAATCCGATCGCCCTGCATGTCCAGGATATCGAAGAAGGCCGTTCTGACGAACACAATCCCCACAGCCCACAACGCCACCAGTACATTAATCCAATTAATGGTTCCGAATTTGGACAGGGGGGGCAGGACGGCGGTAACAATCCCCCAGGCCATGGCAATCAAAAGTGTCTTTGAGCCGGGAAGATCCCGCAACCGGCGATATTTGATGTTTGTCAGCCACTGCGGTACAAGCCTGAGGTTGTAGGAGAGACCCAGCAGGCTCATAATCAACAACGTCAAAAAAGGAAATACACCGATACGATATGCGATGATCAGCCCGGACCCGCCTGCTAGGGTCGCTAAGACTGCGAGCAGGATTTGGTTATTATCGTAAAAATTGGCTCTATCCGGATCGTTATACCGGTCGGCCCGGGTGTCGGTCAGATGATTGAGAATGTGCATGGATTGAACATACAGCATGGAGATTAAGATATAGGGAAAGGTCTGATGAATTCCCTGAAGCTTGGCACAGGCATAACACAGTGCACCGGCGCCGAGTGACACATAAATATTGGTAAGCAATAGCGCGCGTTGAACCTCAAAAAGAAACCGCCGCCAGCCCTGCTTGCGCTTGAACAGTAACGCTTCTAAGGCCCGGTAGACTTTTTTGATGACCCAGTTGGGTGTGGATGCGCCGGCCGTTATGCCGATATTGCGGGCCGAGGACAGGGCCTCCAGATCTATTGCGGTAAGATCGGTTTCGCTTTCGATGTGAAAAGCGGGTTTGCCGCTTTGGCGTGCAATTTCAACCAATCTTTTCGTATTGCCGCTATTGCGGCCGCCCACCACAATAACCGCATCCACCGACTCGGCCAGTCGTTTAACTTCGGCCTGGCGGCCTTCGGTGGAATCACAAATCGTCTCAAAAATTTTATAGTGCGGGTGGTGATCGGCCATCCACTTTTTTACGGACTGCCACAGGTTCGTATTGAGAGTGGTTTGCGCGACAATGATGGCATTTTCAAAATCAGGAAGCGCCTGCAGTTCATCCAAATTTTTAACGACATATCCCTTGTCGCCGCCATATCCGCGCAATCCGATAACTTCCGGATGATTCTTATCACCCACGATAATGGTCGCATAGCCCTTTTTAGCGTGCTTATTGATAATCGTCTGGACTCTGATGACCCGGGGGCAGGTTGCATCGATGACGTTGAAACCGACTTCTTCGAGCTGGTCTTTTGTTTGCGGCGGAACCCCGTGCGCCCTTATAAGTACCGTGCCGGTGCCCTGCTGCGGGATTTCGGTAAAAGCGGATATGCCTTTTTCTTCCAGTATTTCAATAACCTGAGGATTATGGATCAGTGAGCCATAGGTTGAAATCGGATTGGGCCGTTCCACGGGAGAATCCAGCACCATTTCAACGGCTCTGCGAACGCCCATGCAAAATCCTGAAGTTTTGGCAATTACGATTTTCATTTCAGAGCTTTTTTATTTTTATTCGGTTGCGACGCTGTTTCTTGGAAAGTCTGCGGGAAGGGCCCTTTTTTTTGGTGGTCGGCGTCCAGCCCTCAAAATCTTCGGCTTCGATTTCCAGACCGTCGAGCTCAACGGCCATCCCGATTTTACCTTCAAACTGGGGCGCACTGATCGTTACCGCTCCATGGGCGGCGGCCGCATTGGCAACCTCCAGATCCGAGCTGACCACCAGGGCCTTTTCTCTTTCCTTGATTGCCATCCGCTTGATCAGATCATCAGCGGATTCGCCCCTGCGGGAAAATCGAATGGCAATGCCCTTTTTCTGGTCGCGTTCCTGTGAAAAAACCGGGCTGTGGCGGCCGTCAAAGACCACCGTAATGCGATGCGGTTTTACCTTCCGGTAGGCCGCCAACATGTCCACCAGGGCATCTCGGCCCAGCATGATATCCTGTTGGTCCAGCCTGCTCAGTGCGGTTGATTGGCGGATAAGATTATATCCATCTATGATGATATGAATGGACATCTTTGGAGTCAATGCCTATAAATTTGCTAATTGTGAGATCGCCGGGCGTTCGCAAAGCCTTGTAATAGCATGTTGAAGCTGAAAGCTCAAAGCGATTGGCCAAATCCTTTTTCCTTTCAGCCTTTGTTGGGCATTCTAGACCGAGCCGTAAAAAACGAGGAGCGCTTAGCCTCATATCTGAGATGAGTTCTATAATCTGGTTTGTCGGAGACGTTCGATCAGGCGGTCCAAATCATCGTTGCTGTAAAATTCGATTTCAACCTTACCCCTCTGGCCCCGTTTTTTGATCGTGATTTTGGTGCCGAAATGCCGCGAGAGATCATCAGCAAGATCCATGAGGTAACGGTCCTCAGAGCTTTTTCTTGCCGCTTTTGGTTTTTTCTTCTCGTCTTTCAGGGCGCGGATAAGGTTTTCGGTTTCTCTGACCGAAAGTCCTTTTTTGACCACAGCCCGCCATGCCTCTAACTGCAGGGCGGAGTTTTCGATGCCCAGCAGTGCTCTGGCATGGCCCATTGTCAACGATTCGCCCAGTATGCTGGCTTTGATTTGCTCGGGCAGCTGACGCAGTCTCAAAAAATTGGCGACCGCCGAGCGGCTTTTTCCAACCCGGGTTGCCGCCTGATCCTGGGTAAGATTGAATTCGGTGATTAACCGGTGGTAGGCTTCGGATTCTTCGATGGGGTTAAAATTGGCGCGCTGAATGTTTTCGACAATCGACAGCTCCAGTAATTTGGAATCGCCGATGCGTTTGATAATGACCGGCACCTGGGCCAGTCCGGCTTTTTTAGCAGCTCGCAAACGCCTTTCGCCGGCAATCAGCTCGTACCCGTCATCCTGTTCACGGACTAAAAGCGGCTGCAGAATGCCCTGTTCTCTAATCGACTGGCTAAGCTCATCCAGTTCATCTTGGGGATACTGAAGGCGCGGCTGGAATCGATTGGGGCGAATCAGCTTTATGTCGCAATAAAAAAAATCCCGGGGGCGCTCGTCGGCTTCTTCAATTTCGGGAATGAGAGCACCCAGCCCTCTTCCCAGAGCCACTTTTTTGCGCCTGGGTTCGCCTGCAGACGTTTCGGTGGTTTTTCTCTTCGGCATTTGTCTCACCACAAAATTCGTGAGTTAATTGTTATCCGTTATTCGAATTTGATTATCACCTTCGGCTCAGAGAACTTAATTTTATCCTCTGATGATGAATAGCATATAAAATCGGATTCTATTCCGCGTCAACGAATAACCAATAACAAATAACGAATAACGCCGATTGAGTTCAAGTCCAATCGGCCTGTTAATTTCTTAATATTTCTTTGGCCAGATCAAAATAGCTCTGGGCGCCCGCGGAGGTGGCATCATAGAGCAGTATGGGCTTGCCAAAACTCGGCGCCTCGCTTAATCGGACATTTCTGGGGACCATGGTCTTAAAAACCAGATCCTTGAAATATTTCTCGGCTTCTTCCGCAACCTGATAGGCGAGGTTGGTGCGCTTATCAAACATCGTCAGTAAAATTCCGGCGATGGTTAAATCCGGATTCAGATTGCGCTTAATGCGTTTTACCGTGCTGAGGAGTTGTCCCAGTCCTTCCAGGGCATAGTACTCGGCCTGCAGCGGTATCAACAGGGAATCGGCGGCGGTGAGGGCATTTACGGTAAGAAGACTCAGAGACGGCGGGCAATCCAGAAAGATGTAGTCAAAAGCGTGGTGCAGGCCGGAGACCAGGTTTTTTAAGGCCTTTTCGCGATTGGGATCGGCTATCATCTCCACTTCAAACCCGATCAATTCGACACCGGACGGAATCACCTTCAGGGAGGCTATTTCGCTGTCTACAATCAGGTTGGTAGCACCGGCACGGCCCAGCATACCGTGATAAAGTGTTTTTTCTATTTTAGACCGATCGATGCCCAGTCCCGAGGTTGCATTTGCCTGCGGGTCGCAATCGATTAAAAGTATTCTTTTTTCGGAAACCGCCAGGGCGGCCGACAGATTGATTGCCGTGGTCGTCTTTCCGACGCCTCCTTTTTGGTTGGCTATGCAGATGATCCGTGCCATAATCCCGGAAAGCTAACATAAAATATAGTGTTTGAAAAGAATTTTAAAATATGGCATTTTAGATGATACCAGGATATCGGAATTTAAATTTAATGCAGGGGTGGCATGTTTTTTTCATGGATCCGTGCGCGTTAACGCTTAAAAACCATATATACCGGAGTCGGCATGCGTGTGTTTCAAAAATTGATCGGTGTGTGGCTGACCGCCATTTTGGTGGTGGGCCCTTTGACACCCCGGGCCGCTTTTAGCCTGACGGTCAAAGAAGAAGAAAAGATGGCCCGGTCTTTCCTTAACGTTATCTACAAGCATTATGAAATTGTCGAAGATCCTGTTGTTGTAAATTACGTTAACAAAGTCGGGAAAAGAATTGTTGCGGGTTTGAAGGAACCGTTATTTAACTACCGGTTTTTCGTTATCAATACGCATACCTATAATGCCTTTGCGATTCCGGCCGGCTATATTTTTATCAACAGCGGTTTATTGATGGCCATGGACAATGAAGAGCAGCTGGCGGGAATTCTGGGCCATGAAATCGCCCATGTCAATGCGCGCCATATTTCCCAACGAATTGAAATGTCGAAAAAAATCGGATGGGCGGGCATGGCGGGCATGGCGGCCGGCGTACTGATGGGTTTGGCGGGTGCCGGAGGCGACGCATCACAGGCCGTGACAAAAGGTTCCCAGGCCGCTACTAAAACGGCCGAACTGTCTTATAGTCGCGAAAACGAAATGCAAGCCGATCAGCTGGGGCTGATTTATTTGTCGGACGCCGGATATGGCGGCGAAGGGCTGCTCAAAATTTTAAAGACGATGCGTGCCAAGCAGTGGTATGACGCCAATCAGGTCCCGACCTATTTAATGACTCACCCGGCTATTGATGAGCGCATTGCTTATATCGACGGCCAGCTTGACTCTGCACCCAAAACCCCTAAGCCGCCGACGCAAAAATCCGCCGAAGAATTCGAAAGGGTTCGCACCCATCTGATGATCCATTACGGTAATGAAAATCTGGTATTAAAAGAAACTGAAGCTGCCGTAGAGGCCGATCCTGCAGATCTGCGGGCGCGTCACCGCTACGGTCTCATTCTGGCCCGGCTCGGCCGGCGTCAGGAAGCTATTGATCAGCTCAGAATGGTATTGGAAAAAAGAGCGTTTGATCCTTACATATTAAGGGATATCGGCCGGGTTTATTTTTTGGATGGGAATTATGAGCAGGCGCTGAAAATGTTAAAAACAGCCTGCAATCGGATCCCCGATGATGCGGAATGCGGCCTTTACCTCGGCGAGGCGCAACTGGAGTCCGGCGCATATGATGACGCCTCGGCTGTTTTTTTAGATATAGTTAAAAAAAATCCCAACTATACGCAGGCCTACTATTTCCTGGGACAAAGCCTGGGTAAACAGGGCGAGCTGGCGGACGCCCATTATTATCTTGCCGTCTTTCATGCGCGCCAAAGAGACTACCAGACGGCTGTTATACAGTTGCGGCGTGCCCTGACACACGCGAAAGATCCTGAAAAGAAGGCCAAAATTGAAAAGTCGCTTAAAAAGCTTGAGGGCTCTTTGGACAAAACCAAGAAAAAAACAGAATGAAATGGGCTTATGGTTGCATCCCGCAAGTAATTTGCATAACTAGATTTCAGGTATTAGCCGCCTTTTTTAAAAGTTTAGGCGGGCGACTGGCTGCTTGCTTCTTGCTGCTGGCCGACCCAGGGGCAAACAGTCAGGAACCAGTGACCAGAAGCCAGTGGCCAGCGGCCGAAAACCTGTAAAAAGCTTGTCTGGATTATAATATACTGCACGACTTTGGTAACACCTTGGTAGGACATGACACTAACTGCGGTCAAAATGAGAAAACTGCATTGAAAAGGTTCCGCGCCCCTGGCTGGCAGACCGTAGGGTGGTCGAGTAGCCGAACATTTGTGACAGCGGCACGGTTGCACTGATCACCTGGGCGCCGGCCTTGTGTTCGATGGATTCGATTTTTCCGCCCCTGGAATTCAAATCGCCGATGACATCCCCCGTAAAAGATTCCGGCACAAAAATCTCCACCGTCATAATGGGTTCGAGCAAAAACGGATCTCCCTTGGAGAGGGCCTCTTTGCATGCCATTGATGCACTGACCGTATAAGCCAGTTCGGTTCCCATAGATTCCTTGTAGGCGGCACCGCTAAGCCTGACTTCCACGTCAACCACCGGATATCCCATTAGGGCGCCGCTTTCCAAAGATTCCATTACCCCCTTTTCAGCGGCGGCAATGAACTCCTGCGGCAGGATGTCGTCTGAAATTTTGCTGGTGAATTTTATGCCTTCCCCCCGGGGCAATGGCGCCAGGCTTAAAGAAACCTCCCCGAAATGACGCTGGCCGGTGATCTCTTTATCAAATGTGGCGGTGGCCTTTGATATTTTTTCAATGGTTTCCCGGTAAACCACCTGGGGTTTCCCGACATTCACATTGGTTTTAAATTCACGCTGCATGCGGCTGATGATAATTTCCAGGTGCAACTCTCCCATCCCCGATAAGATTGTCTGTCCGGTATCTTCATCTTTTCGCACGGTCAGCGTGGGATCTTCGGCCATGAATTTTGTCAGGACCTCATCCATTTTTTCCTGATCCGCATGGGTTTTGGGCTCTATGGCGATGGATATGACCGGTTCATAGAACTCAATTTTTTCCAGCAGGACCGGATGCTCGCGGGTACACAAGGTTTCGCCGGTTGAAGATCCTTTTAAACCCACCACTCCCACAATGCTTCCCGCACCTACCCGGTCCACGCGCTCCCTTCGGTTGGCATGCATATGCAGCAAGCGGGCAATCTTTTCCTTTTCATTGCGGGCCGGATTAAATACCTCCTCGCCGACTTTCAACTGTCCGCTGTAAACCCTGACAAACGATAATTTGCGGCCCTCCATCATCGCTACTTTAAAAATCAGTGCCGCTAGGGGCTGGTTGTCTTTAGGCCTGCATTCGATGATTTCACCGGATTCAGGATGCTCCCCTTTAATGGGTGGGACGTCAATGGGGCTTGGTAAAAATTGGACGATGGCATCGAGCAGCGGCTGGATGCCTTTATTCTTTAAGGCCGCGCCGCACAGGACCGGTACGAGCTTCAGATCGATGGTGGCTTTGCGTATGGCAGCCAGCACTTTGGCCGTATCGATCGGTTTTTCCGCCAGATAGGCCTCCATGATGTCATCGTCATATTCGGCTATGGTCTCAATCAGTCGCTCGCGGTATTCCTCGGCGGTGGCAAGAAATTCCGATTCGATTTCCCGCATTTCGTAAGCTGCCCCTAAAGTGTCATCATCCCAGAAGATCTGTTTCCACTGGATCAGATCAATGATCGTCTGAAAATTATCCTCCATGCCGCTGGGAACCTGAACTATAAGCGGTTGGGCCTTGAGACGTTCCTTCATCATCTCGATGGTACCAAAGAAATCCGCCCCGATGCGATCCAGTTTGTTGATAAAAGCGATTTTGGGAACCTTGTATTTGTCTGCCTGACGCCATACGGTTTCAGACTGGGGTTCGACACCTTCCACGGCACTAAAAACGCCGATAGCGCCATCCAGCACCCGCAGGGATCGCTCCACTTCAATGGTAAAATCCACGTGTCCGGGGGTATCGATGATGTGGATTTCCGTATTATTCCATTGGCAGGTCGTAACAGCAGATGTAATGGTAATACCCCGCTCCTGTTCGTCCACCATCCAATCCATTACGGCCTCGCCGTCATGGACCTCACCGATTCTATGGGAACGGCCGGTGTAATACAGGATCCGCTCTGTTACCGTTGTCTTGCCGGCATCGATATGCGCAATAATCCCGATGTTTCTTATATTTCCGATTTTTACATTTGTACTCATCGTATCAACAACATATTCGCTTTTACCGGAACCTGTAAATCAATATGGCCCGCCAGGGTCGCTGATTCATCTCCGTTGATTAGAATTTTGACCGCTTCAACTTCCGGTACATTTAACACGACCGAATTGACGATTGAATATACGCTGAACAGTTCTGATTTTATACCGCCCGGGTGTCTATCTGTAATACTGGCGGTTAAATCCACATAACAGATACCTTCCCGGTCGACATACGTTGCCCGCACACCGGTATCTGGCGGGATGGTACGGATCAACCCCTTCTGGGGGCCTCTTATCAGGGCTTCAACAATGCCGCGGGCAAAATAGGCCGGGTTTTCAGGGTGCTTCAATATGCGCTCTTCGGCAATTAGAAACTGGCCTTCCTTGTCTAAAAAATACAAATGCGCCAGCGTTGTTTGCGATGGCTTCAGATTCGCCGGTCGCGGAGACGCCCCGGGTGCCTGTCGATCGGGTGAGTCGACCGATCGGACGGCAATGACCCCAAGCGCCACTGCACCCCCGATCAATACCAGAAGCAAAAAAAATATATATCGTTTTGCGATCATGATGAGGGTTTCAGAAATTAGGTTAGCGTTTAGATCATAGCAACCGGTTGAAATTAGAACCGCTTTTTATGTCAATCACCTGATGATGTCAAGCAAAAGGACCTGGATAAATTTAGTGTGCCGGTTGAGGCAGGGCCAAAATGCGTAAACCGCTTATTTTTCGATTTGACTTGTTTGGAACGAGAATGTTATTAGAAACGATTTTAAAGCCCATAAAAAAAGGTTAGTCATCGACTAACCCTTTTGGTGAATGGGTGGTGGAGCTGATCGGGATCGAACCGACGACCTCATGACTGCCAGTCATGCGCTCTCCCAGCTGAGCTACAGCCCCACGTTGTGCTAAAGGTGTTACAGGCGCAAGTAACAAAAACCACCATAAGTGTCAACATTTTATTGGGTGTTTTTTAGCCGGGTGCTTTGCATGTGTTTTCACGGATCGGCCGTGTTATTGGTGCCGTGCCTTTTATTTTTTCCCGGTCATGTAAAAAAATCCAAGCTGCCCGCTCCACCGGCGGTCGCTGACGCCAGCATCGAAGGCCCAAGCTTGCGGGGCAACGATAAAACCTGAGGGCATGCGGGCATATCGGTATGGGTTGACAAAATTTTGTATAGTAAATATTATTAATATGTTACATATGGTTTGGCCATTGGCGTAATTTGCCCGGCAACATGACAAGATATTGGAAAAAAATAAAAGCAGGAAGATTTAAATGAGACGCATTGACAAACCGGCGGCGGTATTCTCCCGCCCGCAAAACGGGCCGGATGTCTATAAAGAGTTTGATGCAACCGAGCTTTATTGCCCGAAATGCAAACAATCCGTGCCTGTTCGCAAGCGGCTTCTTCTTGTTTTGCCGGAAGGTGATAAATACGAATATTTGTGCGTGTATTGCTCCGAAACAGTTGGAACCAAAATTGATAAGGAAGAGAAACCGTTGACCATAATTACTTAATTTGGGGTGTTCCTTCTTTTGTGTTGTCGGCGTATTTTATCTAAACATGAAAAGTTATAGGTTCAAAGGTTCAAGGTGCCCCTTCAAGGTTATTTCAACCCTGAACCCTTGACCCTGAACCTTCAAGGAGAAAAATTCAATGCTGAGTTTAATGCGGAAACATGCCCATACCTGGATGATTAAGGTGATCCTGGGTGCCATTGTGGTCGTATTTGTTTTCTGGGGGCTCGGAAGCTACACATCCCGCAGGTCGGGACGGGTTGCCAGTGTAAACGGAAACATCATTACGCTGGATGATTACCGGGTTTCCTACAGCAACCTTTTAGAGCAGGTGCGCCAGCAATTTGGCAATAATTTAAGCGAAGACCTCATTCAGATGCTTCAAATACGAAAGCGGGCGCTGGATCAGCTTATCGATCGATCGCTTATGCTGCAGGCGGCCGAAAAGTTTAAACTGACAATCTCGGACGAGGAATTATCAGAATCTATCCGCAGCATCAGTGCTTTTCAGACAGCCGGAGCCTTTGATAACCGGCGTTACCTCAATACGCTAAACCTCAATAAGCTTACACCTGAAACCTTTGAGGTCCAACAGCGGGACGCCCTTATCATCGATAAACTTCAGGCATTTGTTTCCGGCAACATCAAGGTGACCGACCTTGAAGCCGAGCAATGGTATATCTGGAATAACACCCAAGTTGACGTTGACTATTTCATGTTTGAACCGCAGCGTTACCAAGATATCGAAACGACAGATGAAGAGATCCAAAAATACTTCGAAGAGCACAAGGATGCCTATAAAACCGACCCCCAGATTAAGGTGCGCTACCTTTATTTTAAAGCCGAGGACTATGCGGACAAGGTGACCGTTTCTGAGGATGAGATCCAGGATTATTATGAAAGCAACCCGGAGGAATTCAAATCCCCCAAAACCGTTGAAGCACGGCACATTTTAATAAAAGTGGATCCCAACGCCGATGCTGAGGAAGTTGAAAGTGCTCGCAAACGAATTGAAACTGTCCTTGACAAGGCCAAAGAAGGCCAGGATTTTGCCGAATTGGCCAAGCAATATTCTGAAGGCCCCACCAAAGACAGAGGCGGAAATCTGGGAGCGTTCCGGAAAGAAGCCATGGTGAAACCGTTTGCCGATGAGGCGTTTTCCATGAAGGCCGGCGAGATCAGCGAACCGGTGCGGACCCGTTTCGGCTGGCATATTATTAAAGTTGAAAAAGTGAATCCCGAGAAAACCGCCTCTTTGAGCGAGGCCCGGGAAGAAATTAATGAGAAGCTCAAGGCGGATTTTTCCAAAAATCTGGCTTACGATGAAGCCGAGGCCGTGTACGATGAATCTTTTGAAGGCCGGGATCTAGAGGGCATCGCCCAAAATCGCAACCTGAAGATTCTGACGACGTCTTTATTCAGCCAAAAAAATCCACCCAAGGAGATAAAGGATAACGCTCAATTTACATCCTTTGCATTTAGCCTGCCGGCCAACGAACTCAGCGCTGTTCAGGATTTTGGCAGCGGTTATTATCTGATCGAGGTTATCGAAAAGGTGCCGGCTGAGAATTCCGAATTGGAGAGCGTAAAAGCAAAAGTTAAAGAAGATCTGGTAAATGAAAAGCAGGACGCCAAGGCCCGCGATGAAGCCGGAATGCTTCTGACCGAACTTGAAGATGGCCAGCCCTTTTCCGAGGTCAGTGAGCATTTTAACCTGACGCCCCAAAAAACGGGTTTATTCAAACGCAATGATTCCATACCAACCATCGGCTTTGAGCGCGAGATTGCGCGTGCCGCCTTCAGACTGTCTGAAAATGATAAACTGCCCGAAGAAGTGATCAAAGGTCAAAAAGGATATTATGTTATCAGTTTGCGGGAGCGGCAAAAGCCGTCTTTAGAAGGGTTTGAAAAAGAAAAAGCCCAAATCAAGGAGCGTCTGATGCAGCAAAAGACGGCTATAACCTTTGATGCCTGGCTGACACAGTTAAAAAATGAAAGCGAAATAACCATCGAGGAAGCATTCGCGGGAGCCTGATTTTGGAAACTGCGGTCGACTGTTTCACGCGATAACTAAAGGAGGGTTGAAAATGGCCGAAGAAGGCTATTCTGGCGTTACCGGCAGCGGCAGCCGCCGCTTTGTAACGAAAAAATGCCCCGAATGTTTTACATATCTTCCTTTGCATACCAAAAAATGCCCTTCCTGTAATACCAAGTTAGGTGACGTGGATAAGCTCGGGTTTGCCAAGCGACCCTTGGACTGGGTGGGGTACTTAACCGCAATTTTATCCATCGTGGGATTATGTGTATTTATCTGGTGGGCATTTTTTAGGGAATAACGCCCTGCATCCAATGGTCCATTCTGAATTGTCGGGAAAAAACGGCGGACCCATTTGTTATTTTTCTTTTTAAACGAAAAACCCAATTAAAACCTGACGGGATTAGTCGCGGTATTCAAATCGTTTTTCGAGGATATGATCGGAGATACCGTCAATGTAACGCGATGGCTGGTTCAGTACCAGGCCGGTGCTGCGATCATAGACATTGCCGGGATAGGTAAAAAATAAATTCTCCTGGGCTCGGGTCGCGGCAACATACATAAGCCTCAACTCTTCTTCGAGCTCTTCTTCTTTATGCAACGTATGCACGGATGGGAACCTGCCGTCTAAAGCCCAAATAACAAATACCGTGTGCCATTCAAGGCCCTTAGCGGAGTGAATGGTGGAAAGAACCAACTGATCTGAATGCGCTTCCCCGTTATGCAGGGCGGATTCGAAACTGGTATTGGGTGGCTCCAGGGCCATGTCGGTGAGAAATTGATTCAGGTTTTCGTAGCGTTCCATAATTTCGATCAAATGTTCTAAATCTTTAGCCCTGCGAGGGTGATCGTCATACCTGTCTTTTAAAATCGGCATATAATAATCCATTATGGTTTCGCCCATCTCGGAGACGGTCATAGGATGGATATCAAGGCCTGCAATCAGATGCTTTAAGCGCTCAATCCCTTTAATGTGTTCAAGTTTGGCAGAAAGGAGACCGCTGGCACCCGATTTTTCTTTTTGGGTGGCTTCGTAAATTCTTTGAGCCGTTTTGGGGCCGACTTTTTCGATCAGAAGTAGAATCCGGTACCAGCTGATGCGGTCATAAGGGTTGGCGATTACCCGCATGTGGGCCAGAAGATCCTTGATATGGGCGGATTCAACAAACTTAAACCCGCCCATTTTAATAAATGCAAATCCTTCGCGGCTGAGCTCAATTTCAAGATCGAATGAATGAAAGCCGGCGCGAAAAAGAACGGCGATCTGGTTTAAGGCAACACCGTTTCGATGAAGGTCTTTAATCTTATCAACCACGAATCTGGATTGGCTGTATTCATCTTCGGCATTAACCAAAACCGGTATGGTATTTCCTTTTTTGCGGGTAAACAGCTTTTTTGAATATTTTTCCCTGGCGCGGTCGATGATGATATTGGTCAGGTCTAAAATCGGCTGAATGCTGCGATAATTCTCTTCCAGGGTGATCACACGGGTCCCGGGAAAGATATTGGGGAATTCAATAATATTTCTGAAATTGGCTCCCCTGAAGGCATAAATGCTTTGTGCATCGTCTCCGACCACCATAATATTTTTGTTAACATCGGTTAAAAGATACAATATCTCCGCCTGAAGCGTGTTGGTATCCTGGTACTCGTCCACCATGATGTACCGGTAAATCGACGAAATACGGTTTCGTATTTCAGAATGATCATTTAAGAGACGATGCAAATAGATGAGCAGGTCGTCGTAGTCAAGGAAATGGTGATCGCGCTTGCGGGCTTGAAAATCCTGATGAATCCGGGTGATGACCGCCAGGTGAGACACGAAATGAGGATAGTCGTAATCGATGATATCTTCGATGGCCAGGCCCTTGTTGACCGCCCGGCTGAAAATGTCTGCCAGGGTTTTCTTGCGGGGAAACGATCGCTGTTTGGTTGCCGGCTGCATTTCTTTTCGCAACATGCCGATCAGATTCTCGGCATCGGTGCGGTCCAGGATTCCAAAAGCCGGATCCAGACCCATTTGGGAGGCATATCTGCGCAGCATGGCATTGGCAAAGGAATGAAAGGTTCCTCCTGCGATCTTTTCACAGCGGGCATCCAGCAGGCGGGTGGCCCGACGGAGCATTTCCTGGGATGCTTTGCGGGTAAAGGTCAAAAGAAGAATAGAGCCCGGTGATATGCCTTTTTCAACCAGATGGGCCACCCTGTAGGTAAGGGTTCGTGTTTTTCCGCTGCCGGCGCCGGCAATAACCAGGAGCGGCCCTTCCGTACAGGTAACCGCCTCGAGCTGAGATGAATTCAGCGCCTTTTCAAAGTACTGCCGAAAATCATTTTTGCTTTTCGCAGTGCCGGACTGCTTTTTTGCCTGACGATCCCGGTTATCTGTCATTCTTATATTTATAAAGCGTTGCCTGCCGTTAACAATCGGATGGCAAAACGCTGCCTTTCCTTTTCTTTTTGAACAATAAAGCCATCAGGTATTTGGGGTCTGCTTTATTTTTCACAGGGGCAATCTTTTGTCAACCGCGGGCTGCTGTTGCGTGCCGCAAGTAATTTACATAATATGGCTTTTTTTAAGCTTCGAGCTACTGGCTGCTGGCCGCTGGCGACTGGTTGCTGGCCACTGGCGACTGGTTTCTAGTTGCTTGTCTCCGGGTCAGCCAGCAGCTGGAAGCCGGCAGCCAGCAGCAAGATCGCGACTTTTGCAATATATTTGTGGAAAATAGCACCGGAATACTTATCTTCTTGACCTTCGCCATCATTGACTTTTAATGATGCTGTCTTACTCTTCTTTTTAGTTCTCCATCAAGATTAAATACTTCTAACAGGGAGGGATAAGTAGAATGAAGAAAATACAGACTCAATTAAAAGCAATTTCCAAATCGCTTACCGGTCTTTCCAAGCAGGTGGAAAGAATTTCCAAACAGGTAGATAAACTTCAACCTGCAAAGAAGGCACCTGCCAAACGTAAGAAGGTGGTACGCAAAGCCGCCGTGCGCAGAAAAACAGCTCCTGCCAAGGGTCAAACGGTTCTGGACACCGTATACGGTGTGATTAAACGCAGTAAAAAGGGTGCGACCATCGCCACCTTGAAAACAAAAACGGGTCTTGATTCCCGGCAGCTCAGCAATGCGCTATATAAGCTTTCCAAAAAAAGCATGGTGCACGCCAAATCACGCGGTCTCTATGTGAAAAAATAAGTCGTTTCTCATCTTTACCCTTTAAAGGGAGAACGGCCTTACGTGCCGCAAAAGAGTCTTCCGCCTGTCGGCCATTCAAAAGGGCAGCGGAAGACTTTTTGTTTCAAGGCCCTAAGTTTTCGCTGTTGCCTGATTCAACATCATTTGATATGTAGATGGATTCAAAATTTTGGGTCTTCCAAATCCCGCCACGGCGGGATTCCGCCCGCAACGACTGGGGCACTCCGCGTCCCTGTCTTTTACCGCCGATGGCGGTAAAATCCAAGCCACCCGCTGTGCGGGTGGTCGTTGACTCAGGAAAGGATTTCGCATGAACTCAAGTGAGGTCACATCAGATCTCTTACCCATAAACCGATTATGGAAAACCTTTGCTTCCGTAAAATTAACCATCGTTCTTTTATTAACCCTGGCGGCCACTTCCATAATCGGAACCCTCATCCCTCAGAATGAAACCCCGGTTGCGTATGTTCAAGCCTTTGGTGAATTTTTATATCGTCTCTTTGCGCTGCTGGGATTATTCGACATGTACCATTCCTGGTGGTTTCGGACATTGATTCTATTGCTGGTGGGAAACATTGTCATCTGTTCAATAGACCGGCTGCAGTCCACCTGGAAAATCTTGTTTGTTCGCAATCCGCGGTTTAATATCGCTCGATACCGCCAGCTTAAAAACAAAGTGAATTTTAAAGATGATCGTGATGCCGATCAATTGAAAAACCGCTATCAGCCCGTTATCTCCCGCGGCTTTCGATACCACAGAGTCGAGGACACCGATGAGGGCTTTGCCATATACGGTGAAAGCGGACGCTGGACGCGTCTGGGCGTGTATGTCGTTCATTTTAGCGTTGTGCTTTTACTGATCGGCGGGCTGATCGGATCCATTTTTGGTTTTGACGGCTTTGTCAACATTCCTGAAGGTGAGAGCGTAAGATCCATTCAGCTCACAAATAGCAGCCAAAAAATGCCTTTGGGTTTTGAAGTCCGCTGTGACGATTTTAATGTCGAGTTTTATGATTCCGGCACCCCCAAAGAATTTCGTTCCCGCTTAACGATCCTCAAACAGGGCAAGGAAGTCGTTCAAAAAGACATCATCGTAAATGACCCCTTACGGTATGAGGGCATCAGTTTTTTTCAGTCCAGCTACGGGAACATGACCCCCAATGAAGTTATCTTAACGTTTACCAGTCAGACCACCGGTAAGATACACAGTCAAAGGGCAGCGATTGACGAGCCTATTGTCATTCCCGAAAATTTGGGAACTTTTGTATTAAAAAGATACACCCAGCAGGCGAATTTCAGAGGGCAAAACATCGGTGAGGCCTTTATCGGGACCCTGACGCCTGCCAACGGCAGTCCGATCGAGGTAACGCTGCCGCTGCGCTTTCCCAGATTTGATCGCATGCGCAAGGGCGAGGTGGTTGTTGCAATCGCCGATTTCCTGCCGCGCTACTATACCGGATTACAGGTAAGCAGTGATCCCGGCGTCTGGGTGGTATATGCTGGATTTATTCTGATGATCATCGGAATTTATATTACATTTTTTATGTCCCATCAGCAGATCTGTGTCGAGGTCGTCAGCACAGGCAAAAAGAGCCAGGTGATGGTCGCCGGGACTTCAAATAAAAACAAAATGGGGATGCAAAAGAAGGTGGCCAGAATCTCCGGACGCCTGGCCGGCCTGACCTCCGGTGAATAGCACAGCTTATATTGGTGGTAGGTAATCCATCGCGGAGGGCTTCAATTTTAGGACTATTGGGTTCGCCTTTTACTTGCGAGTTACGAGTTGCGCGTTGCGCGTTATACGCAGCAGAGTCTAATTTGCAATATTTTAACCCGCACTCGAAACGCGAAACTCGAAACCCTTGAATGAGGAAAATCATGAACAGCTCACTTATTTTATCCGTTATTACGTTCATATACGGACTGGCCGGGTTTTTATACGTCCTGTCTTGGGTATTTAAAAAACCATCCGCCGGCAGACTGGCGACCTGGGTGGCCCTGATCGGCTTAATTGGCAACACTGCCGGTATTTTAATGCGCTGGCTGGAGTCCTATCGCATGGGCATCGGTCATGCGCCTTTTTCCAATTTATTCGAGTCGCTGGTCTTCTTTGCCTGGTCGATTACCCTGATCTATCTGATCATCGAGCGCAGGGCCAATAATCGTATTATCGGTGTATTCACGATGCCGATTGCCTTTCTGGCAATGGCCTACGCATCCTTAAAACCCGGTATCACCAATGAAATCCAACCCCTGCTTCCGGCTTTAAAAAGCAACTGGCTGATTGCGCATGTGATCACCTGCTTTATCGGTTATGCCGCGTTTGCCCTGGCTTTTGGCATCAGCGCGATGTATCTGATGAAACAGGCACGCGACGAGGAAGAGGTTACCTGGATGAATTTTGCCAAACCGTTGACACTTTTTGTATTCGTCCTGCTGTTCAGCAGGGTTCTTCTGGTGGGCGACTGGGCGATGTCGGTCGTTGTGGCGGTGCCGATCTGTGTCCTATTTTATATCTGCGTTTTTCTTGTGCGCCGTTTGCCGGCAGATTTTAAAGACCGCTTGCTGGCCATGTTTCCGGAGCCGCCTATTTTAGATGAGCTCGGTTATCAGATGACATTGTTTGGCTTTCTGTTTTTATCAGTGGGCATCATCAGCGGCGCCGTCTGGGCCAATTCAGCCTGGGGCCGGTATTGGGGCTGGGATCCCAAGGAAACCTGGTCCTTGATTACGTGGTTCGTCTACGCCACTCTGCTGCACGCAAGGTTTGCACGCGGCTGGCGCGGCAAGCGCATTGCCTATTTGTCCCTTGTCGGATTTGCTGCCGTTTTATTTACTTATTTTGGTGTCAATTTATTGCCCGGCCTGCACAGCTACGGAGCGTTTGGCAACTGATTTTCGCTTGACAAAAACCGGATCGATAGGGTACACAACCGCAGGCTTAATCCCTGTATCCAGACCCGGAAGAAAATCCTAATCTTCTGAAAATACTCACTTTTCAAGCAGTATTGGTTTTTATGTGTTCTTGGATTCTGCCGAAGCGCACGTATTAAGGGCATCAGCCCTCCCTAACCACCATATAATCTTTTATTTAACGGAGTTTGTATGAGTACCGATGAGAAAGCCAATGGGGTATCAGCAGAAGCAGTGGATGCACATTCGTTAGCGCCTTCCTCTAAACCACCGGGGCCAGACGATGATACTGGAAATGGGGCCGCGATCCCGATTGTTTTGTTTTTCGCCCTCGGGTTAATTGCCAGTCTTATTGTCGGCTGGGTGGTTTTTCCCAAGGTTCTCTACTCCCAGAAAAGACAGCCCGTCGATTTCAACCACGTCCTTCATAATGAGGAAGTCGGCGACTGTGACAGCTGTCATTTTTTCAGGGAAGACGGGACGTTCTCCGGGGTTCCCAAACTGGCCCAGTGCATTGATTGTCATGAGGAGGTCAACGGTGAAGATCCGGAGGAGGCAAAATTCGTGAACGAATATGTTGCCAAGGCACGGGAGGTTCCCTGGTTGATCTATTCCCGGCAACCGCAAAACGTATATTTTTCGCATGCCGCCCATGTCATCATGGGCAAAATGGAATGTGTCACCTGCCACGGGCATATCGGCGAATCCGAGAGCCTGAAGGTTTATGAAGAAAACCGCATTTCCGGTTACAGCCGGGATATTTGGGGCAGAAATATGGCCGGCTTTAAGCGCAACACCTGGGATCGCATGAAGATGGATGACTGCTCGGAGTGCCATGTCAAAGAAAACGTCAACCAAAACAGTGTGCAGACCCATCGGGGCGGCTGTTTTGTGTGCCACAAGTAGGCAATAGCGACCGATGCCGTAACCGGATTTGTTGAAACTGGCTTTCTCAACTGTTAAATGTGCTTAGCTTGACGGGGAAAAATAAATGAAAGTAGACAGAAGAAGTTTTTTAGCATTCGTTCTTGGCGGTGCCGCAGGGACGGCATTGACACCCTTGCCCTGGAAAATAACCGATGATCTCGCAATTTGGAGTCAGAATTGGCCCTGGACGCCGGTTCCGGCAAAAGGCGAAACCAGCTATGTCACCTCCACCTGTGCGCTGTGTCCGGGCGGATGCGGCATTTCGGTCAAAAAAGTGGCTGAACGCGTAATCAAAATAGCGGGATTGCAAGGGCATCCCGTAAATGACGGCGGCCTGTGTATTTTGGGAGCCGCCGGTGCGCAGTTCCTGTATGGACCGACGCGCATCCAGACACCCATTAAAAAGATCAACGGCCGCTGGCAAAAAATTTCATGGAACGATGCCATAACCGAACTGGCGGCCAAGCTTAAAGAATTGCGTGCCAATGGTTCGGCTCATACGGTGGCCTGCGTGAGCGGCACCGACCGGGGCACCGTTCCAGAGCTTTTAAACCGCTTTTTAACGGTTTACGGTTCTCCCAATTTTTTCAGGACCCCGTCGATCTGGGACTCCTATGAACTGGCGCTATACCTGACCCAGGGTACGCGGTCTATGACCGGGTTCGATATCGAAAATGCTGATTTTGTCCTGAGCTTCGGCAGCGGCCTGATCGAAGGCTGGGGGTCACCCGGGTATATGTTTCGGGCTAAGGCCATGTTGCGGGAAAACGGCGGCCGCATGGATCAAATTGAGCCGCGACTATCCAAAACAGCGGCCAAATCCGATCACTGGATTGCGATCAATCCGGGCACCGAGGGCGCGCTGGCATTTGGTCTGGCCCATGTGATCATCAAAGACAAACTCTATAACCGAAACTTTGTCGATGGTTTTACCACGGGTTTATCTGGTCGATTTCAAGGTATAATTGGTGGTTTTCCACCGGAAATTGTTTCCAAGATAACCGGCATCAGCGCCGGCACGATTGTGGCCCTGGCCAAAGATTTTGCGAGCGCCCGCAAGCCGCTGGCGATTTGTGGGCAGGGACAGGGCCATCAGCCCGGCAACTTACAGGAGTTTTTAGCGGTCCATACATTAAACGCCCTCGTGGGTAATATCAACCAGCCGGGTGGCGTCTGGGCGATACCCGAGCCGGACTATATCGACTGGCCGGAGCTGGAAATGGATGGCGTCGCCTCGGCGGGGATGCAACAACAGCGGGTGGACGGTGCCGGTAGCAATCGCTATCCCAATGCCCGCTATTTATTACATAATCTGCCGCAGGTCATAAACGCCAGTAAGGAGTCGCCGGTTCAGGTGCTCTTTGTTGCTGGTGCCAACCCGGCGTATTCTTTGCAGGATACCGAATCGGTGAAAAAGGCGTTTGAGAAGATTCCCTTTGTCGTTAGTTTTTCATCCTATATGGATGAAACCGCGGAACTGGCGGATATGGTACTTCCAAACCACGTCTTTTTGGAACGGTATGAAGATGTACCGGCGGCTACGGGCTTTCCCAAGCCCTTTATCGGATTAGCGCAGCCGGCCGTTGAACCTCTGTATAACACCCAATATACCGGGGATGTGATTATTCAACTTGCCAAAGCGCTGGGTCACACCATTGGCGCTGCCTTTCCCTGGGATGATTATGTCACCTGCCTGGAAGAAACCCTGGGCGATAAATGGGACCCCCTGGTTGAAGAGGGGTACTGGGTGGATGCCGAATATAGCGGCATGGATTGGGCCGATGCATTTGAAACCGATTCAGCAAAATTTGAATTCAGCAACAGCGAGATAAACATGCTGGCCGACTATAGTCCGTTAAAGCCCGAAGGGGATGAAATCCTCTATCCGCTGACACTAGTGCCCTATGACACCATGCGGCTCACCTGTGGTTATGTGGGTTCGCCACCGTTTCTCATCAAATCGCTTGAAGATACGATTTTGCAGGGCAAGGAGGTTCTGGTGGAGCTCAACCCCGAGACAGCCGGGCAACTTGGTTTGGCCGAGGGAAAGGTTGTTAACCTGACCACCCTCAAGGGCTCTGCGCGGGTTAAGGTCCATCTTACCAACGGGATAATGCCCGGCCTGGTCGCCCTTCCCCGGGGCCTGGGCCATACGGCCTATGACAGATTTTTGGCCGGCAGGGGTGTCAATTACAATCAGCTCAGCGGTCCGATAGCGGACCCTGCGTCCGGCCATAATGCGGCCTGGGGGATACAGGCCAAGATTACAAAAGCCTAGATTGATTATTTGAGGAATTCTAGCTTTCTACCTGAAGGATTTGAAGATCAGTCGACAATTGAAATTATAAAATAATTATTGCCAAGGGGTACAGATGGAAAAGGAAAACGCCAAGAAGTATGGAATGGTTATTGATCTGGATAAATGCACAGGTTGTGGCGCCTGTATGGTTGCCTGTATGGCCGAGAACAATGTCCCCTTTCGGGAAGATGAAACCGATAAGCTGCTGAGCGTTTCGTGGATGCGCGTTTACAGGTTAACAAACCGCAAACCTTTTCCGGACACTGAAGAATGCTTTCTTCCAAGACCTTGCCAGCATTGTGAAGGACACCATGGACATTCTCCCTGTGTATCCGTCTGTCCAGCGACCGCCACGGACTATGATATGGATACCGGAATCGTCAGTCAGATTTATCCCCGCTGTTTCGGGTGCCGATACTGTATGGCGGCCTGTCCCTATCATGTGCGCCAATTCAACTGGTGGGATCCGATCTGGCCGGACGGAATGGAAAGAATGCTGAACCCGGGTGTATCGGTACGCATGCGGGGGGTGGTCGAAAAATGCAGCTTCTGTATCCAGCGTTATCAGGCGGCCAAGGAGCAGGCCTATATGGAAGAGCGCCGGGAAATAGAAGAGGATGAGTATCAAACTGCCTGCACCGAGGCATGCCCGGCCGGAGCGATTATATTTGGTGATTTGAATAATCCCGAACATGCGGTTCATCAAATCGCACGGCCGGATCCCAAGCATGAAGGACGGTCCAAAAATCCCAGGGCTTTTCGTTTATTGGAACGGCTGGGGACCAACACGAAGATTTATTATCTTTCCAGTCGTGATTGGGTCAGAAAGGCCGGCGACAATTATTTGAAAGACGAACTAAAGGGCAAAACACACAGCTGATTTAAAAACGACTATTTTATTCCAACTCTGGTAATCTTTTCAATCTAGGAGCACGGAACTTATGGATTCTGCATTAATTCCCAAAGGGGTTAAGCGCTGTCCGATCGGGCAATTCCTCCTATGGATTGGCGCCAACGGCGCCGTTCTGTCCTGGGGGGTCTTTGCCATGCTGCTTATTTACATAAAAGGGCTCAATCAGACCAACATGAACAATGCTTACGGGTTTGCATTGTGGATCTGGGCGGATCTGGCCGTGATCGCCCTCGGTGGCGGGGCCTTTTTTACCGGGTTTTTAAGATACATCGTCGGCAAAGATGAAATTAAAAACATCATTAATTTTGCCGTCCTGATCGGGGTTATCTGTTATACTTCGGCACTGCTGATTTTAGGTTTCGATGTCGGACAACCCTTGCGGGGATGGTATATTTTCTGGCATGCCAATGTTCACTCCATGCTGACCGAAGTGGCCTTCTGCCTCTCGGCCTACTTGATTGTGCTGATCATCGAGTATGTCCCGGTTGTTCTGGAAAATCGACAGATTGACAAGGTACCCTTCTTCCACAGACTGGGCCACAACATGCACGAAATCATGGCGGTGTTTGCGGCCACCGGTGTTTTTCTTTCCTTTTTCCACCAAGGATCTTTAGGCGGTGTTCCGGGCGTTCTTTTTGGCCGTCCCTTTGGCTATCGCGAAGGCGTTTTTATCTGGCCCTGGACCTTTTTTCTGTTCACCTGGTCAGCCGCCGCCGTTGGCCCCTGCTTTACGATCCTCATAACCAAGCTGACTGAAAAAATAACCCGCAAAAAACTCGTTAAAGACAATGTAATCGAGCTCCTGGCTAAAATTTCCGGCTGGATGATCCTGTTCTATATTACCGCCAAGATCGCAGATACCGTTTACTGGGCCACTGTCACGGCGCCGTCAAAAGGGTTCACCTTTATGCAATTTTACACCGACAATCCGGGATCGTTATATGGTCTCTGGATCCTGATTTTAGAAATCGGAATCTGCGGTGTCCTGCCGGCGTTTATTCTAATTACCAACAAGGGTCGCAAAAACCAGGCAACTCTGTTGCTGGCGGTCTTTCTGGCAGTGCTGGGCGTCTGCCTCAACCGCTGGGTGATGGTATTGCAGGTTCTGGCCATTCCGGTGCTGAGTTTCGAGAGCTGGGCTACCTATTTGCCCAGCTGGCAGGAAATTGCCACCACCATCTTGCCGGTGGCATACGGCGTTATTATGATTTCGACATCGTATCGGTATTTGCCGATTTTTCCCCAGGAGCAGGAATTAAATCCCATCGACGAACCGGCATCCGAAGCCCAGTCTGCCGAGCCGGAGCCGGAAACGACCGATGCCGGTCCCGAACCGGAATTGAGCCCGGCTGAATCATAGCGAGCGTAAGCCTCTTTAAGAAACCGTATGGAGGGAAAATATGTTGCCGTTTAGTTTTGAATGGATTTGGGATCCAAGCCATTTGGTGTTTCACGGCGGGCTGTGGTATGCCCTGTCAATCATCGGCCTCGGGGTGACCTATTGTGTCATCAAGGCTGTATATGATATCACCAAAGGAAAAGGCGGTCAGCACCACTGATCTCAAAACCGCTAAATGTCAAAAAGCGCTTCTGCCGCCATGCTCGGGGAGCGCTTTTTTTCTTTGTGTTCTTTGTGCCTTTGTGGTTATCTAAGGCGGTCATCATTATAGCCGGATAAGGGGTATGGATGGATAAGATCTTAGTGGAAGGCGGGCGCCCGTTGAAAGGGCAGGTGCGCATCAGCGGCGCTAAAAATGCCGCGCTGCCGATTCTGGTCTCTTCCCTGTTAACCGAAGGGGCCAATACCTATTCCAATGTGCCGGATCTAAAAGACATTGAAAGTATTAAATTGCTGCTCTCAAATCTGGGCGCCCGCGCTGAGGCGCACGGCGATACGGTTCACGTTGATACGGGGCGCATCCTCAGCTACGAGGCGCCTTACGATCTGGTTCGAAAGATGCGGGCGTCCATATTGGTTTTAGGACCCATGGTTGCCCGCCTGCAAAAAGCCAGAGTTTCCCTGCCGGGCGGATGTGCCATCGGTGCCCGGCCGATTAACCTTCATTTGAAAGGGCTGGCCCAGCTGGGCGCCGACATTCAACTGGAACACGGCTATGTCCATGCCGAAGCCAAAAAGCTAAAGGGCGCTGAGATTTACTTCGATACTGTGACAGTGACCGGCACCGAGAACCTGATGATGGCCGCTGTTTTAGCCGAAGGCACCACCGTTTTGCGAAATGCGGCCCGGGAGCCTGAAGTCGAGGCTCTGGCCGATGTCCTAAATCAAATGGGGGCCGATATTCAGGGGGCCGGAACCGCGGCTATTGCCATAAAAGGCGTAACCTCGTTAAGGCCGGTATCCGTGAAGATTATTCCGGATCGAATTGAAACCGGCACATTTATGATTGCGGCCGGACTGACCCACGGCGACATTACCCTGGTAGATTGCGAGCCGGATCACGTCAGCGCCTGCATCCACAAATTACGACGCGCCGGGATCAAGATCCGTACCCATCAAAACAGCATCCATGTTGACGGAAATGATGAAATTATCAGTGTGGATGTTAAAACCCAACCTTATCCGGGATTCCCCACGGATATGCAGGCGCAATTCATGGTGCTGATGAGCATTGCCAACGGCACCAGCATGATTTCCGAGACCATTTTTGAAAACCGCTTTATTCATGTCGGTGAATTAAGGCGCATGGGTGCGGATATCAAAATTTCTGGCAATACCGCCATGGTTAAAGGCGTATCCGGCCTGTCCGCGGCCCCCGTGATGGCCACGGATCTCAGGGCCAGCGCCTCGTTGATCCTGGCCGGCCTGGTGGCCGAAGGCAAGACCGAAGTCAATCGCGTCTACCATCTGGACCGGGGTTATGAGGCCATCGAGCAGAAGTTCTCCGCCTTGGGAGCTGCGATCAAGCGCGTAAAATAAGCGTGTAGGCATCAGCAAAAACCAACCCGCCATGACTGACAACGGACCCAACCATGCTTAGGCAGGTTTATTTACGCCCGATTGTGCCGCTGCTGATAGCGCTGATAAGCGGTATTGTTCTGGGGAGCCGATTTCCGGGCCATAAGGCCGGTTTGCTGGTGCTTGTCGTTTGCGGCCTCGTTTTAACCGGTATCCACATCCGGCGCAAAAAAGCGACCGTATTGACGCCGATAATTCTTTTTGCACTCCTGGGATATGGCGCCATCCAGCCCTGGGTATCGCCGAACCTTTCTCCCAATCACATTCAGCATTTTTCCGATGAAACCCGCTGGCAGGTTGCCGGCGTGGTGGATTCCCATCCGGTCGAACTTAAATATATAAAAAGATTTGTTTTGCGTGCGGAAACGTTGAGCCATAAAAAAAAATCTCATCGGGTTACCGGAAAGGTTCGGGTCACGGTAAGTGGTCCCGGTCCGGAGCTTGCCAAGGGAGATCGAGTGGTGTTTCGCAGTCGTCTGCGGGCAATCCGCAACTTCAACAACCCGGGGGGATTCAACTACCAAAGATATATGACTTTTAAAGGCATCTGGCGCACGGCCTACACCAAGGGCAGCGGCCTGGAGGCTGTCCCCCAAAAAGGATCAGAGAATTTGCCGCAACGGCTCCAGGACACCCGTCGCGCCGTGGCAGCTCTCATCGAACGGGCCGGAAACGGTCCTTCCGCCGGGGTGCTAAAGGCTTTGATTATCGGCGATCGTACGGCCATACCATCGAAGTTGCGCGACACGTTTAATCGAGCCGGTGTCGGCCATATCCTCGCGATCTCGGGGCTTCATATCGGCATTGTCGCCACGGTGGCCTTTTTCTTTTTTCAAAAACTACTGTGCTTTGTCAAGCCGTTTCTCTGGCGGGCATGGACGCGCAAAGGCGCTGCAATCCTTTCCCTGGTTCCGGTTTGCATTTACGGTCTGATTTCCGGCATGTCGCCTTCGACCCAGCGGGCGGTTATCATGGTCACCGCTTTTCTAATGGCATTTCTGGTCGAACGCGAGCAAGATGCCGTCAATACCCTGGCACTGGCCGCTTTTATCATCCTGGTCGCACATCCGCCTTCTGTTTTTTCGATCTCCTTTCAGCTTTCGTTTATGGCCGTGCTGTCTATCCTATACGGATTGTCGCGCACTCAGCCGGCGCTGTCGATCAGCGCTAACAGCACCAATACCGGATTTCCTTTTCAACTGCTCCGAAAATTGTTGATTTTTTTTCTGGTGTCCTTTTTTGCCATTTGCGGCACCCTGCCGCTGGTGATGTTTTATTTTAATCAAATATCGGTCATCGGGCTCCTGGCCAATGCGGTTGTTGTTCCACTGGTGGGATTTTTCGTAATCCCCTGCGGGCTTTTGGCCCTGTTTATATTTCCGGTCAGCAGCCAGGTCGCCTACGGCTTTGTGCAAATCTGTATCTTCGTGTTGGATTACGGGCTGGTTGTTATAGAATTTTTCGCCGCGCTGCCGTTTGCCGCGTTTAAAACCATTACGCCCAGCTTTTTTGAAATCGTATGCTATTATATTTTGGGCGGGGTTCTGCTCAACCTTTTAAGCACAAAATTAAATCCGGCTGATCTCCGTGTTGACCTCAGTAGGGGGTCTGACCACGATGCAAGTCCCATCCGGATGCGGGGGGGCAGGGGACAGCGTATCTCCCGTATTCTTGCTTGCCTTACTTCAAAGATTGCAGATCTGAAGGCCGGCTTTCGCAGTAACCGAGACGCAATTGCGGCAATTGTGGTAATTATGGCTCTTGCCGGGGATGCCGGCTATTGGATTTATCAGCGCTTTTGGAATGATCAGCTCCGCGTCACCTATCTTGATGTCGGCCAGGGCAATGCAGCACTTTTAGAGTTGCCGGGCGGCCATACGGCCCTGATCGATGGCGGCGGCTTCTCGGATAATTCGGTCTTTGATATGGGCGCGCGGGTGATTGCGCCATTTTTGTGGCGCAATAAAATTCGGACTGTTGACACGCTGATCCTTTCACATCCCAACAGCGATCATCTTAATGGTCTTATATTTATTGCCCGGCATTTCAATGTAAAAACAATCTGGACCAACGGCGAATCCAGAACCACCTTAGGTTATAAGCGCTTTCGGAATATCGTTGCCGAAAAACATCTGTACCAGCCGGATTTCACCCAAATGCCCCGCAAACAGCTGATCAATGGGGTGGAATTTTTATACCTGTACCCACCGGCCGATTTTCTGGATAAAAAAAGGGCCGGGCAGAAATGGCGCAATGCCAATAACAATTCTCTGGTTTTAAAAATATCCTTTGGCGGGGTTTCATTTCTTTTTCCGGGAGACATAATGGCCGAAGCTGAAAAGGAACTGGTTCGCCTATCCGGGACCGATTTGGCCTGCGACGTCTTGCTGGTCCCGCATCATGGGAGCCGAACTTCAGGCAGCAAGCCTTTTTTGGCCGCAATAAAACCGGAAGTCGCCGTAATCTCGGCGGGCTGGAAAAACCGATTTCGATTTCCGCATCCAACCGTATTGGAAGCTTACCGGCAATTAGGAAGCCGGATATTGCGTACCGATCACAACGGCGCGATTTTCGTCACCACCGACGGTAAGCGTCTATCCGTAAAATCGTTTTTCTCAACAACTGACTCCCCTTAGTCCCTATATCTGCAGTTATTTGTTAATTGTTATTCGTTATTAGAATTTGATGTGTTGTGATGAATAAAGGCAAACTTATTACCCTTAAACAAATAACCAATAACAAATAACCGATAACACGTATTGAGCGCTTCGCGCTCAAAACGTTTGCTTTGCCCTAACTATTTGTATTATAATAAAAAATACATAAAGATGTGCTGGATTTTGCCGATATTAGGATAAGGCGGGCCCTGCGTCGGGTCGGATGATCCCGCCAGACCGGGATTACATTGGAGGCCTTTTAATTATGAGTACAAAAGCCATTGAAATTTTAAGCGATGCCATCAGGGAATATTACGGCAACTACGAACTCGAGGAGCTTTGCAACCAGTTTAATGTCGACGTGGACTATTTGGGCGTAAATCTGAATCATGGCAAGCTTGCAGATCAGCTGGTTAAAAGGGATGATTACAACCATCGAAAATTGTTATCAAAGCTGCTTGAGGATCTGTTGCAGCGCTGCAATCATCGGATTTTAAACACCACCTGGGAAAGCAATGTCTTTGACGAGCAAATGCAACCCCAGCTTAAGCGGCTTCAAATCCTTCTGGCCAAAGAAGAGAGACCGATTAAGGTTGCCGAGCCTAAAAACTTCCAACTAAAAACCATATCAGCAGCTGCAAAATTTTTCAGCAACGCCAAAACTGCGGTTACCCTTGTGGATACCCATCTCGGCAATACCACTTTCGAATGCCTGAAAGATGTGCAGACGCCTCTTCGTCTGCTGACCAGTCGGGAACCGCAGGCATTGGTCGATGGATTCGATAAAATTCTAAGGGGGTATTGCGCCAGTTGTCCCGATGTCGAAATCCGGCGCCATGTCATGATTCATGATCGCTACATTTTCTTCAACGGTCGCTGCTGGCTTGGCAGCGCATCGCTCAATTCAATAGACAGCCAACCGTTAAGCATTATTGAGTGTGTCGACGCCAAGTCTGCGATTGCCAGGGGAATCGAGCGAAAATGGCGGGAAGCTGAGAAGTATATGGTGTGAGAAGCAGAATTGGTTTTAAAGGCCCAGATTGTGTTCGAGGGCAAGGCGCAAACCGAGTCAAAAGCGCAGCATACACGGTAGTATGTGAGCATTTTGGGTCGGTTTGTAACGCAGCCATCGGACACTAGAGGGGCTTTAAAACCAATTCTAGTCCATTGCCGCGATTACTTCAAACCGGTCGTTTTCCAAAGCCTTTTTTATGATTTGCGTCTTGCACGCCGACAGCCGAAAATAGTAGACGCGTTTGCCTTTTCGCTGCGGCGTCATACTGACGTTAATAATATCACCGCCGTTGTCGTTAATAATCTGCATGGCCTTTTTAAAAGCGGCGGGCTGATCCCCTAAAACCACATCGATGCGCGATGTCGTCGATAAAATACCCATCATATCAATAAAGGTACGCAACATATCCGTGGCCGTGATTATACCCACCAGCCGATCACCTTTGACCACCGGCATCCCGCCGATTTTATGTTTATAAATCAGTAGGGCCGCATATTCGATATCGTCATCGGGACTTACCGTTATGGGCGTTTTGATTATCAGGTCGTCAAGTGAGATATCGCTCAGCATGGAAGGAATCAATCCCTGTTTCAGATCGGCCAGAGTTAAGAATCCATAGAGCTTTTTACCTTTGGTAACTACCGGAAGATGTCGGATGGAGTTGGTTTTCATTAGCTCAATGGCTTCACTGACGGAAGCACGGGGCCCGATGGTGATGGGGTTTTTAATCATCTGTGATTCGATTTTCATTTTATCTCCCCTTCTAAGCGACTGCTTGCGTGTTGCAGGAGCCGGCAGCTTTCATCTGCTGATCCCAGAAATAATTTTAGCTTTTTATTAACCTTGATGCAAGTTTCAGATGCGAAAATGATACCAGCTTCTGCTAGCAAGTAAAGGAATTTGCTAAAACGTTTAGATTAAATTTTGGCGTTTTCGGCCAGCAGGGCGCGGCACCATTAAGTATGACGGCTGGTCGGATACCGTTGAGATTAAGAGGTTGCGAAAAGACGGCTACTTTTTTGAACGGGGCTGATAACTGCAGAGGGGTTCCTCACTCATAAAGTCACCGGTGGCCTCGTAGGCTCTTGCCCGGCAGCCCCCGCAGACCCTTTTAAATTCACAGGGTCCGCATTTGCCCTTGAGCTTGTCGAAATTACGCAACTCCAAAAAAATATTTGAATGGTTCCATATTTCGGCAAATGAAGTTTGCCGAACATCACCACTATTTATATCCAGGTATCCGCAAGGCTGTACAATGCCGCGGTGGGATATGAAGCAAAAACCGATGCCGCCCAGACAGCCACGGGTGACGGCATCGAGCCCGTGGGTCTGAAAATTGACCGATAGGCCGTCTTTTTTGGCCCGCTGTCTGAGGATGCGGTAATAGTGAGGCGCGCACGTTGCTTTTAGCTGCAAAGGCGTAATTTTTCGCTGGTCATAAAACCAGTTGAGGGTATTTTCATATTCGGCGGCATCAATTTCCTGATCGACAATATATTTGCCACGTCCGGTGGGCACCAGGAGAAAGATATGATGAGCCACAGCACCGAGATCGATGGCCAGCTCCTGTATTTTGGGGATCTGTTCCAGATTGGTCTTGGTTATGGTCGTGTTGATTTGAAATTCCATGCCGACTTTCTTAAGCAGCTCAATGCCCCGCAGCGTGCCTTCAAAGGCGCCTTCGACCCGTCTAAAACGGTCATGGGTTTCTGGAGTTGAACCGTCGAGGCTGACGCTGATGCGTTTAATGCCGGCATCGATCAACCGCTGCGCCACTTTTTCGGTAATCAGGGTGCCGTTTAAGGCCATGACCATTCGCATCCCCAGATCCGTACCGTAGCGGGCAATTTCAAAGATGTCCGAGCGCAGCAGGGGTTCGCCACCGGTAAGAATGATAATCGGCTTTGCCACTTCGGCAATCTGGTCCAAAAGGCGCAGGGCCTCGGCGGTGCCCAGTTCGCCTTCGTGGGGTCCCATGGTTGCCGAAGCCCGGCAATGCACGCAGGCCAGGTTACAGTTGCGTGTGGTTTCCCAGGCAACCAGGCGCAACTCGTTGGGCTTGTTTTTACTGTAGGTGTGAGGATGTTTTGGATTCATGCGATGTTATGAAGTCCTTAGCGCTTCAGCTGCTTCCAATGCGAAATAGGTCAGAATCATATCGGCACCGGCGCGCTTGATGGCGGTGAGGGTTTCCAGCATCACCTTTTTGCCGTCGATCCAGCCCATTTTTTCGGCCGCTTTTATCATCGAAAATTCGCCGCTGACATTATAAGCTGCCACCGGCAGGTCGATTTCTTCTCTTACCCGGCAAATGATGTCCAGATAGGCGAGCGCGGGTTTGACCATAATGATATCGGCCCCTTCTTCAATGTCCATCGAAACTTCGCGGATGGCCTCCAGGGCATTTGCCGGATCCATTTGATAGGTGCGCCGATCGCCAAACTGCGGGGCCGAATCAGCGGCACTTCGAAAGGGTCCGTAATATGCGGAGCAATATTTGGCCGCGTAGGACATGATGGGCACATGACTCAAGTTGTTTTCATCAAGGATATCACGGATTTCAGCTACACGGCCATCCATCATGTCCGAGGGTGCCACCATGTCGGCACCGGCTTTCGCATGTGACAGGGCCGTGCGCGCCAGAAGATCCAGGGTGGCATCATTGTCAATCGTTTGTCCTTCGACAACGCCACAATGGCCATGATCGGTATACTGGCACAGGCACACATCGGTGATGACGGCCAGATCCGGAAACCTCTCTTTTACGGCCCGGGTCGCTTTCTGGACGATGCCGTCATCAGCGTAGGCGTGCGTTCCCAGGGGATCCTTGGCCTCCGGTATGCCGAACAACATTACTGCCGGAATACCCAGTTCAGCTGCAGAAGCGGCCGTTTTTAGCAAATTATCAACGGATAGTTGAAAATGCCCGGGCATGGACGGAATCGGATTTTGAACGTCTTGGCCGTTGATCGCAAACAGAGGTAAAATAAAATCATCGACAGATAAATGGGTTTCACGGATCATGCGGCGGAAGGCTTCATTTTGCCGCAGTCGCCGGGGCCGATAGTCTGGAAATAGCATGCAGTCTCCTTATTGTTTTCGAAGTGACTAAAATGAGCTAAAGTGAGCTAACGTGCCTAAAGTTAAGGAATTCTAACGCTTTTAAAAAATAATAGATGATAGAGCGTAGCGATTCATTAACTTTAGTCACTTCAAACTTTAGTTCACTTTAGCTCACTTGATTTTGTTGGCAATCGCCTCGCTAGGATGCCCATGCGTCAGGGCAATTTCCTCGTCCGTTAAATAGCAGGCCGGATCCGATGCCCACAGGTCTCCGGTGGTGGCTTCGGCACGGACCCTGAAATTGCCGGCGCAAATATCCAGCCAGCGGCAGGTTGCACAGCGGCCCTTAACGTGCTGTTTTTTCTCTTTGAGTTTTTTCAGCAGGGGGATTGAAGTGTCGGTCCAGATCTCAGAAAACGGCCGCTGCAGTACGTTGCCTAAACTGCAGTGGCGCCAGAATTGATCGGGATGAACTTCACCATCCCAGCTGACACAACCAATACCCCTTCCGGAGTTGTTACCTTCATTCCACTGCAGCAGTTCCAGCACCTCTTTGGCCCGTTCAGGATCCTCTTTGAGCAGCCTTAAATAGAGGTAGGGTCCGTCGGCATGGTTGTCGACCGTTAAGACTTCCTTGGGTTTGCCGATTTCGTGCAGGCGCCGGGTTTCATCTATAATTAAATCAACGGCGTCGCGGGTGCCCGCATGCGTCAAATCCTCTTTGACCAGATCAGTTCCGCGGCCGGCATAAACCAGATGATAGAAACACACCCGGGGGATATCCATTTCCTCGATGAGGTTAAAAATATGCGGTATCTCGGCGACGTTAAATTTATTTATCGTGAATCGCAGTCCGACTTTTATACCGGCATCCTGGCAATTTTTAATTCCCTCCAATGCCGCTTGAAAGGCGCCTTTGATGCCTCTAAAGCGATCATTGATTTCTTGCATTCCGTCCAGGCTGATGCCGACGTAAGACAGCCCGATTTCTTTTAAGGTGCGGGCGGTTTTTGCGGTAATCAGGGTGCCGTTGGTCGAAATCACCGCGCGCATGCCCTTTGCGACCGCATACCCGGCCAGCTCGGGAAGATCTTTGCGCACCAGCGGCTCGCCGCCGGAAAAAAGGATAACCGGTGCACCGAATTGAGCGAGATCGTCAATCAGTTCCTTGCCCTGGGAGGTGCTCATTTCATTGTCATAATCCATATCTTTGGCGTGAGCATAACAATGTACGCACTTCAGGTTGCAGCGCCGCGTGACGTTCCAGACGACCACCGGACGCTTGTCTTTGGAGAATTGTAACAGATGGGACGGCAGCTTGCCCGAATGACGCCCGTAGCGCAGGGCATCGGAAGGCTCGACCGTGCCGCAGTAAAGTTTGGATATTCCGATCATTTTAGGTTTTACCTTCGGCTGAATCAGGGTCCAATTTATTCTGGATCATCCGGCGGATGTAATCTTCCGGGCTCAGTAATGCGTCACGGGTGATAAAAAAGCGGCTGCGGCCGGTCTTTTCGCGCACCAGCTTAAGGCCGTGCTCAAAATCCGCATTCACTTTTTGATAAATGTCTTTCAAATCGATGGGCGCTTCGATCAATTGCTCCATAATAAAATCGATCGCATCTTCTTCCAGGACAATGTTAATATCATGATTTTTAAAAAAGTACAGTTCTAACTTCTTTATTTCATCATAGTTGGCCTTAATATGCCTCACCAGGTTTTCAATATCCATGATGTTTTTGGCATAGGACAGGGCCACAATATTCATCCGGGCGGGCGTCATGGTGAGGTTATATTTATCTGTCAAATGCTTTTGATTTAATTTCAGGTATTGCTTGATTCGCTGCCGTTCTTCCTGGGCCAGCTTTTCGAAGCTGTCGCTGATACCCGCATCATTGGGTGCGGCCGCCATTTTTTCGCAGGATTTCTCCGGGTTATTAATAATGGCTTTCGTGGCCGGAAATTTTTTAATCTGGGTGGAGGGTAACCTTTTTTCAAATTCGAGCAATGTCTTTTCAACGGCACTGACCAGGCCCCTGGCACCGGTATTTTCAGCAAATGCCAGCTCCGCCAGCATTTTTAGCACCGCGTCTTCAAACTTGATCTCGATGTCGTAGGCCGCGAAATCCAGTTTTTTGCCGAGCAGGATGGGATTGTTGGGGTTTTTCAAAATATCATACAAATCTTGCTCGGTTAAATCTTCAAATACCGCGCGCACCGGCAGCCGCCCGACAAATTCGGTCTCAAATCCATATTTAATTAAATCTTCGGATTTGAGCTGCTTGAGGAAATCGGTTTGTACCTGGGAGTTTTGAATGCGCGCGCCGAAACCGATTTCCTGTTTGGCCAGGCGTTTTTGAATGATCGGCACCAGATCCGTAAAGGCGCCGCTCATGATAAAGAGAATATTGGCGGTATTGACCGATTGTTTTTCGCGTTTTCCGGTTTTACGGAATCTTTCGATTTCCTGGATCATGGAGATGGGGTCATGGGGGACCTTCAGATCCACTTCTGTTTCTTCCATGGGCTTGAGCAGGGCGCGCTGCACACCGGTGCGCGATACATCGGCACCGATGATATTGCGACTCGAGGAGATCTTATCAATTTCATCGATATAAATAATGCCGTTTTCGGCCAATTCGATATCATTGTCCGCCTCCCTGACCAGGTCCCGCACCAGATCCTCCACATCGCCGCCCACATAGCCGGTTTCGCTGAATTTGGTGGCGTCACCTTTGACAAAAGGCACGCCGATTTTATTGGCAATCAGTTTGATGATGTAGGTTTTGCCCACGCCGGTCGGCCCGATCATCAGCACGTTGTTTTTAATATGACCCGCCCGGGTTGCGCCATCATTGTTTTCACGGCCGCTGCTTCCACGTTTGATGCGATTGAAATGGGTACAGATTTTTGTGGCCAAAATTGCCTTGGCGCTGTCCTGTTTGACGACGAATTGATCCAGATAAGCGATCAACTCTTCGGGTTTAAGATCAAAGTTAATTTCTTTCTTGTGCTTGGGCGCGGCTTTGACCTTATCAATGGCGCCTTCCTGGGGCAAGACCATGGGCGTTACAATTTTGACATTATCGCCGAATTTTTTAGATAAAAATTCGCCGATTTCTTTTTCCAATTTTTTGGGATCCGGTATGTTGTCGTCGTGTGCTTTCATAATGTTAAATTATAACCATGCCCGCTATCAAATGCAAGAAAGGCAGACCGCCTCTGAAATGGATTCTGCTGATGTCCTGTTTCGCGGCATTCATAATCGGGCCTGAAAGGTTGAATCCTGCAAAGCGATAAATTTCCACACGGGGACGCCGGACCCAAGAATTACGCTGATACTTTCGAGATCCAACAAAATTGTACAAATGAACAAAAATCATATTGACAAACACATACAAAACGATATAAAAAACCGAAAATTTTATAATCAACCACAAGTTTTTTAGCAGAGAGTAATTTTTATAATATATTAAACGTTTTAAACAAACTAAAATAAATAAATTTTATTCATTTGCATATTCTTGATCTCTCCCATGCTTTAAGTTCTAAACCTTAGACTTCTTAGGGATTATTGCGTATCCAAAAAATATTAAAGAAAGGGGGATATTATGGCAGAAAAAGAGGTTGTGGAAACTTCTGAAGCTGAAATTGCGGTACACTGGGGCGAAGAAGGTTTATACTATCCTTCGACTCAGTTTATTGCCCAGGCCAATATGACGGATGCCGGTATTTATGAACGCTTCAGCCTGGACAATTTCCCGAATTGCTTCAAGGAGTACGCCGATCTTCTCGACTGGTATGAATACTGGACCGAGATCCTGGATACCAGCGATGCACCCTGCTGGAAATGGTTCAAGGGCGGCAAAATAAATGCCAGTTATAATTGCGTTGATCGGCATCTGGCCAAAAACAAAAATAAGACCGCTATACATTTCGTTCCGGAACCTGAAGAAGAAAAAGTTGAACATGTCACCTACCAGGAGCTTTTCGTCCGGGTAAACGAATTTGCGGCTCTTTTGCAGGATTTTGCCGGGCTTAAAGCCGGCGACCGGGTGACCCTGCACATGCCCATGATTGCCGAACTGCCCATCACCATGCTGGCCTGTGCACGACTGGGCGTGATTCATTCCGAAGTTTTCGGCGGTTTCAGCGGCCGGGCCTGTGCCGACCGCATTGTCGATTCCGGCAGCAATATTCTCATCACGGCCGATGCCTATTACCGCGCCGGTAATCTGCTCAACCACAAGCAAAATGCCGACATTGCCGTTGATCTGGCTGCCAAAGACGGCCAGAAGGTGGACAAGGTGCTCATCTGGCAGCGCTACCCGGGGAAAAGTTCAAGCGAAACCCCCATGGTGGAAGGCCGCGATTATTTTGTCAATGATGTTTTAAAAGACTATTACGGTCAACGCGTCGATCCGGTGCCCATGCCGGCCGAAGCGCCGCTGTTTTTGATGTATACCAGCGGCACCACCGGCAAGCCCAAAGGCTGTCAGCACGGCACCGGTGGCTATCTCGCTTATGTTGCCGGCACTTCAAAATATGTGCAGGACATTCACCCGGAAGATGTTTACTGGTGCATGGCCGATATCGGCTGGATTACCGGGCACTCCTATATCGTTTACGGGCCGCTGTCGCTGTGCGCTTCCACGGTGGTTTTCGAAGGCGTTCCCAACTATCCGGATCCCGGACGCCCGTGGCGCATCGCCCAGAACCTGGATGTCAACATCTTCCATACCGCTCCGACCGCCATCCGGGCGCTGCGCAAGATCGGCCCGGAGGAACCCGCCAAATACAATTACCACTTCAAGCACATGACCACCGTCGGCGAGCCCATCGAACCCGAAGTCTGGAAATGGTATTACGAGGTCGTCGGCAAGGGCGAGGCGGCCATCGTGGATACCTGGTGGCAGACCGAAACCGGCGGATTTCTGTGCAGCACCATTCCGGCGGTTACGCCCATGAAGCCGGGCAGTGCCGGACCGGGCATGCCGGGTATCCACCCGATCATCTATGATGATGAAGGCAAGGTCATCCCACCGGGCGCCGGAAAGGCCGGCAACATCTGTATCCAGAACCCCTGGCCCGGCGGATTCCAGACCATCTGGGGTGACCGCGACCGGTTTGTTGAGACCTATTATGCCCGCTACTGCAAGGATCCCAAGAGCAAAGACTGGCGCGATTGGCCCTATATGACCGGTGATGCGGCCGTGGAAGCCGAAGACGGCTATTACCGTATCCTGGGCCGCATCGACGACGTGATCAACGTTTCCGGTCACCGCCTGGGAACCAAGGAAATCGAATCGGCCGCCCTGGTGGTTGAGGAAGTGGCCGAAGCGGCGGTGGTGCCGGTGGCCCATGATATTAAAGGCAGGGAACCGGATCTCTATATCGCCTTGAAACCCGGCATGCAGGCATCGGACGAACTGGCCCAGAAAATATCCGATGCGGTTTGTGAGGAAATCGGCAAGATTGCCAAGCCGCGCAAAGTCTGGATTGTTTCCGACATGCCCAAAACGCGGTCGGGTAAGATCATGCGCCGGGTGCTGGGTGCGATCTCAAACAACAAGGACGTCGGGGATGTGACCACCCTGGCCAACCCTGACATCGTTGAAGAAATTAAAGAGATGGCCGGGAAATAATCATCACATTGATGAATGAAATTAAGGGCCATGTTGGGGCCCATTGTAGTGAACCGGGAATATGAATTTCCGGATGAACGCCCCAAAAACCGAAGCTGAAAAATCATGCACCGGGTCTTTCAAGCTTGTGAATTGGGGTTGCAGGAAGAGAACTTGGTGATTCTATGAGGATTAAGAAAAACATTAAAGCGGAAGGAGGAGAATTATGACAGCAAGTGTCGTGTGGTTATTTGTTTTCGTTCTAGCCTATTGGACCTATTGTATCACCATGGGGGTTAAAGGGTATCTTTCGGCAAAAACGGCATCAGACTATTTCATTGCCGGCCGCACCCTTCCGACGTGGGTGTACGTACTTGCAGCGACAGCCACGTCCTTTTCAGGATGGACCTTCATGGGGCATCCCGGACTACTGTATAGTTCTGGCTTTCAATATGCGTATGCATCGTTTTATGCCATTACCATTCCCTTCACAGGGGTTATGTTCCTGAAAAGGCAATGGATACTGGGCAAGCACTTCGGATATGTTACACCGGGCGAAATGTTCTCGGATTACTTCAAATCTGATGTGATTCGGGTTCTTGTCGTTGTTGTTGCCCTGTTTTTTTCCATACCCTATCTGGGTGTACAGCTCAGGTCATCCGGGTTTTTGTTCAACGTTCTAACAAACGGCTTGTTTTCCGTTAATGTGGGCATGTGGATGTTGTCCATCGTGGTTTTTCTCTATGTGGCTTCCGGCGGGCTGAGAGCGGTGGCTTATGTTGATACGGTGCAGTGTTTACTGCTTGCCGGTGGTATTGCCACTGTCGGCATCATTGGTATTTCCTATGTCGGCGGCTGGGGGGCATTGAATCAAGGCATTGCAAACCTTATCAGTATAGATAAAAACTTGACAGCTGACGGTTACAGTCACTATGTTGCCATCCCGGGTGTCATTCAGTTTGTAAAATCCGGCCCGTCAGCGCTTGGCGGCGCCTGGACGGGTATCATGATTCTCTCTTATGCCTTTGCGCTCATGGGAATTCAGTCCTCACCGGCTTTTTCCATGTGGTCGTTTTCCAATACAAATCCCAAACCGTTTGCACCGCAGCAGGTATGGGCCTCCTCAATGGGTATCGGCGGCATCCTGATCTTTTTTACGGCCATGCAAGCCTTTTCGGCACACCTCCTCGGCGCAAGTACGAAAATGCTGGAAGCAGGATTTGCAAAGGACGTAATGCAACTGGGAAAAGACCTCCTGGATATGCCAGGTAGGGGGGATATGGTCGTTCCGGCATTGATCAATCTTTTGTCCGATACGGCCCCATGGATGGTTGGTCTGCTCGCGGTTTGTGCGTTGGCAGCCATGCAATCAACGGGTGCGGCCTACATGTCCACGGCAGGCGGTATGCTTACCCGGGACATTTACAAACACTTTTTTAAGAAGGAAGCTACCCACGCGACTCAAAAAGTGGTAGGAAGAATTGGCGTTGCGGTCATCGTTTTTTCGGCGTTGATCGTTGCAACAACCTCTACTGACGCCCTTGTGCTTTTGGGAGGGCTTGCGGTTGCCTATGGTTTCCAGATGTGGCCTGCACTTATCGGCATCTGCTATTGGCCCATGCTTAACCGCAAAGGCATCACATTGGGTCTTATTGCCGGCATCATTGCGGTCACCTTAACGGAAACCATTGGCCAAAATTGGTTTGGAATCACCGCCTGGGGTCGCTGGCCATGGACCATTCACTCCGCCGGCTGGGGGATCATCTTCAATTTCGGCATTGCCGTGATCGTTTCGGCTCTGACCCAGAATAAAGAAGCCCTGGCACACCGGATGAAATTCCATGATTACCTCGTGGAGCATGCAGGTTTGCCTGAGAGCAAGAAAAACCTTGTTAAGGTTGCATGGGTCATCGTCATCGTCTGGTTTTTCTTTGCTCAAGGACCGGGCGCTGTTGTGGGAAACACGCTTTTCGGCAATCCAACCGATTCATCGACCTGGTTATTCGGGATGCCTTCTATCTGGCTGTGGCAGATAATTTGGTGGGCTCTCGGCGTAGCGATGATGTGGTTTCTCGCTTACAAGATGGAGATGTCCACGATTCCTGCTAAAGAAATTGAAGTGCTGATCGAAGACATCGGTGATGCAGCAGCCAAAGCTGAGGCCTAATCCGAATTAAACCAAACAACCCGGGGGGGGATATTCACGTATCCCCCCTGTTCCTCATAGACCCGGCGGGACGTAGTGAAGGGAGGAATTTGAATCATGGACGCCATGACCATCTGGTACTGGGTTTCGTCGCTTGGCCTGGCCGCCCTTCTTTTTCGACCCACCAAAAAATTTATACTTGTTCAGCGATTGAAAAGAACCGCAGCGAAACTCAAGCGACAGCTGACGGAAGATGAGATAAAAGACCTGGAAAAAAGAACCATCCCCATGACCGTATTCATTGTCATTACCTTTTCGCTTTTATTTAACAGCGTTATCATGGGCAAGTACTATAAATAGATATGAATAAAAACATCCTGGCCGCAGTAATTGTTCTGGGTATACTTGTTGTTTTCGGTTACCACTACTACAAGTATTCGACTATGGAAACCACCCCGGGTGAAAACCAGTACAGGCTCGGAAACAAATATCTCGAAGACGGCAAATATGAGAAAGCGCTCCAGATATTTGATGAGCTGTTAGCTGAACAGGCAGAATATAAGGAAGCTCACGTCGCCAGAGCATTAACCCTGCTGCAAATGGAACGCTTTGATGAAGCCCGAGAATCATTTGATCGGGCAATTGAATTGGATAACCAGTTTGCGAATGCTTACGCAAACCGCGGTATTCTAAACGATCGGATCGGCCGGCACGAGGCAGCGCTGCGCGATTACCGCAAAGCGCTCGGACTCGACCCTGAATTGGCCAAGGGTCCTGGATTTCTCTGGCGGTTTCTCCGTAATATTCCTGATCCCCCGCCAACGATTGCCGATCGCGCTGATTATCTGGAAGAGGAGTTAAAGAAGCCTGAAAGTGAGCGACTTATTCAGGTACCAGAAATAGATTCAAAACAAAGGATGTATAAGAAATAATATGAAAAGAATCGCAAGAGAGATTACCTCCCAATTCGGAACTTTGAACTAGGCCGAATATGTGTCCAATAATAGGAGGATGAACATGACCAATCCATATGAAATTGCCTACCGGCAGTCCATTGAAGACCCCGATACTTTCTGGGCCAAGGCTGCGGAAGACTGCCACTGGTACAAGAAGTGGGACAAGGTCCTGGATGACAGTGGTAAACCGTTTTATCGCTGGTTTAGCGGCGGGGAGATGAACACCTGCTACAATATGCTGGACTACCACATTGAAAACGGCCGTGGAGATCAAAATGCTGTGATCTATGATTCTCCGGTTACCGACACCATAAAAAAATATACCTATACCCAGCTGCGCGACGAAGTGGCCCGTTTTGCCGGCGTTCTTGCCGCCCGTGGTGTCACCAAAGGCGATCGGGTGGTTATTTATATGCCGATGATTCCAGAGGCCCTTATCGCCATGCTGGCCTGTGCGCGAATCGGGGCGGTGCATTCGGTGGTGTTCGGGGGTTTTGCCGCCAAAGAACTGGCGGTGCGCATTAATGATGCCAAACCCAAGGTAATCCTAACGGCCTCTTGCGGCATCGAGGTGGCCCGCGTTATTGCTTATAAACCGTTGCTCGATCGAGCCATCGACATGGCCGAATTCAAACCGGACCACTGCATTATCAAGCAGCGACCGATGGAAGAGGCCGGCATGATAGCCGAGCGCGACCTGGATTGGGACGAGGTTATGGCAACCGCTGAGCCGCATGACTGTGTGCCGGTGGCCGCCACCGATCCGCTTTATATTTTGTATACCTCCGGGACCACCGGCATACCCAAGGGGGTGGTGCGCGACAACGGCGGACATATGGTGGCTTTAAAATGGACCATGAAAGCCATATACAATGTGGATGCCGGTGATGTTTACTGGGCGGCCTCCGATGTCGGCTGGGTGGTGGGGCATTCCTATATCGTTTACGGTCCCCTGCTGAAAGGATGCACCACGATTGTTTTTGAGGGCAAACCGGTGGGCACTCCCGATGCGGGTGTATTCTGGCGGGTGATCTCCGAACACAATGTCAAAGTTTTGTTTACCGCCCCGACCGCGTTTCGAGCGATCAAACGCGAAGATCCGCGGGCCGAATTAATGAAGAACTATGATCTGACCAATTTTAAAGCCCTTTTTCTGGCCGGTGAACGCACAGATCCGGACACGCTCAGATGGGCCGAAAACAGCTTAAATGTTCCGGTGATCGACCACTGGTGGCAAACCGAAACCGGCTGGGCGATTGCCGGCAACTGTCTGGGCCTGCACCATTTTCCGGTCAAAGAAGGCTCGCCCACCAAAGCGGCGCCGGGCTGGAATCTGCAGGTGGTTGACGAGAACAGTACCCCGGTCAAGGCCGGTGACATCGGTGCCCTGGTAGCCAAACTTCCTCTGCCGCCGGGTACGCTTCCCACGCTCTGGAACAACGATCCGGGCTTTTTGGCTGCCTATATGGAGGAATTCCCGGGGTATTACAAAACCGCGGATGCCGGATTTATTGATGATGAAGGCTTTGTTTTTGTCATGAGCCGCACCGATGATATTATCAATGTCGCCGGTCATCGCCTTTCCACTGGCGCTATGGAAGAGGTCTTATCCGATCATCCGGATGTGGCCGAATGCGCGGTACTGGGGGTTGCAGACAAACTAAAAGGGCAGGTTCCGGTGGGCTTTCTGGTGCTCAATGCCGGTGTTACCCGCGATGCGAATGAAATCATCGGGGAAACCATCCAGATGGTCAGGGAGCGCATCGGCCCGGTGGCCTCGTTTAAGACCGCCACGGTGGTCAAGCGTTTACCCAAGACCCGCTCCGGTAAAATTTTACGGGGTACGATCCAAAAGATTGCCGATAATACATCGTATAAAGTACCGGCAACCATCGATGATCCCGCAATTTTAGATGAGATGGAAGAAGCCCTGACCGGCATCGGGTATGCCAGGGCCAAAAAAGAATAATGCAGTCTGTTGACAAATAGCGATAAACGCCTAAAGGATTACATTTCATACACCGTAATTCGATTTTATGGGATTCATCCGGCGGGTATTAACCCTATATCACCAGGCGGTGATCAAATAGGAGAGTCTGCATGTCGAAAGAAATTCTCATCGTAGATGATGAGCCCAGCATCGTTGTACCGATCCAGTTTTTAATGGAGCAGCAGGGCTATGATGTCCTGGTTGCTAAGAACGGCGAGGACGCGCTGGATATTGTTCTAAAGCACAAACCGGACCTCATCCTGCTGGATATCATGCTTCCCGGAATTGATGGGTATGAAGTCTGTGAAATTGTGCGCTTGAATCCTGATTTCAGGAATGTTAAGATCATCTTCCTGACAGCCAAGGGCCGTGAGGTCGAAATTGCCAAGGGCATGGCCCTCGGGGCCGATGCCTATATTATCAAGCCGTTTTCGAATGCAGAAGTCGTCGCCAAGGTCAAAGAGCTTTTAGAAGATAAACATGAAAAGACGGGGACATAAATTTTGGCAGACGATTGCAATACCTTTCGCAGCTTTTTTAATCATATGCCTTGGTTTTGCGCTCTGGCTTAAAACCCAACTATCTCCTGAAACGCATACCTTCCTGCTGGACCTCTTCAAAGCGCATTTCGGCCCGCTTCTCGTCTTCGTCGTGCTATTGCTGCTGGTCAGCGCCTTGTTTCTGGACGGTGTTTTGCGCAAATACATCCGGCCTTTACGAAAAATTGCCGAACAGATTTCACTGGTTAACCCCACCAATCCCTCACACCGCTTTCAGTTCGAAGGCGCCGCCGAGATCCAGCAACTTTGCGATCGACTAAACGAAGGCGCCGAGCATTACGAATCTCTTTTACATGATATTGAGGGCCGCGTAAATCTTGCCAGAGCCCAGTCAGAAGAAGAGAAGGGCATCCTGGCGGCCATTATGTCGGAGCTGCCCGAAGGCGTAATTGTCTGCAACCCCGAAGGCCAAATTCTTTTGTACAATAACCGCGCAAAACTGCTGCTGTCGCCTGCCGGAACTGACAGCGTTGATACCCCCAGGCGCTATATCGGCCTTGGGCGTTCCATTTATGCCGTCTTTAACGAAAATCTTATCCGGCACACAATTGATCAAATAAGGGATAAATTAAAGCGTGACGAACCGGATGTTGTTTCGTATTTTGTTTCCCCGGGAGCTGAAGAAACCCTGCTGCGGGTCGAGGCTGTCCCGGTTTTGGCCCATACAAGACAATATTCCGGATTTATTCTGATCCTTTATGACATTACCCAGCAGCTCGAATCTCAAAGTCATTTAAACCTGAGATTACAATCCTTTACCCGCGGAATTCGTGCATCCTTTGCCGGAATTCGTTCAGCCATTGAAACCATTTTGGATTATCCGGACATGGATGTAGCGCACCTTGATACGCTCAAGAAGATTATCCACAAAGAGTCGCTCAATATCGGTGACATTTTAGAACGCGATCCAACGCTGTCTTCGTCCCCCATGTTCAACCAGTGGCCCCTGGTTCGAATTGCGGCGCGCGATCTGTTTGAAATATTGCAGGCCAGATGCCGCCAGAGCCTAAATCTTCAGATTCGAGCGGAGAATTTGAGCGCCGAGCATTACGTCAACGTCGATCGTTCCTCTTTTTTGCTGGCCATGCTATACGTCGTTCAGCAGATCCAGGCCGCCACCGGTGTAAATGAGCTCACCTGTCGCTTGAGCCCGCAGCAGCGTTTTGTGGCTCTGGATCTGCTCTGGTCCGGACACCCGATAAAGGCGGATTTATTGAAGGACTGGGAAAGGCAGCGGCTGGCGTTTGAAAAGGAAGGTCTTTCATTAACGCTGCGGGAGGTCATCGATCACCACAACGGTGAGATCGGTCTATATGCATCCAGGAGTTTGAAGGATACATCTTACGTACGCTTTTTCCTTCCGGTTCTCTTCCTGATTAAACCTGAAAAATCAAGATCCTTGACAATTTTACCCGAAAGCCGTCCTGAGTTCTATGATTTTGATATGTTCCTGCAGGCGGGTCAACATCCGGAGCTCGAGAACCGCCAGCTGAAAGAACTGACTTACACTGTATTCGATCTTGAAACCACCGGCCTGAATCCCAATGAGGGCGACGAGATTATTTCCGTTGGGGCCATTCGAATCGTCAACGGCCGGTTGCTGCAAAGTGAGCGTTTTGAACAACTGATAGATCCCCGGCGATCGGTGCCCTGGACTTCGGTTGAAATTCATGGAATTCATCCCGAGATGCTGAAAGGAAAGCCGACGATCGATGTGGTTCTGCCCAAATTCTATGATTTTGTAAAAGACACCATTCTGGTGGCGCACAATGCAGCTTTTGATATGCGCTTTTTACAATTAAAAGAGGAGCAGACCGGGGTGCGGTTTGGGAACCCGGTGCTGGATACATTATTATTGTCGGCCGTCGTCCATCCGTCCCACGAAAACCATAATCTGGAAGCCATCGCCAAACGGCTGGGAGTTAATATACTGGCGCGGCATACCGCCATGGGAGATGCCGTGGCCACCGCTGAAGCGTTTCTCAAATTTTTGCCGCTGTTGAGCCAGCAGCAAATTCTAACCCTCAAAGAGACCCTGGCCGCCTCCCGGAAAACGTTTTATGCCAGGAAACAATTCTAATATGGCTGCTGGCTTCTGGTCACTGGCTTGCGGCTTGAAACAAGCCTGCGGCTAACCCAGTCGAGTCGAAACCAAAAGCCAAAAGCCGGAAGCAAGTAGCCAGAGGCCTGACGCCTAAAAGAAGATGATAATCAGCATCGATAAAATAAATCGGTGTTCTGAAAATTCAGGGCAGGGCATAACGTTAATGGGCGGGCTGGTCGGTTTCCCGGGTGGTTGGCAGCGAAAATGAAAAAGTAGATCCCTTACCGGGTTGACTTTCAACCCAAATTTTCCCGTGGTGAAAGTCAATGATGCGCTTGCTGATGGTCAGGCCGATGCCGGTACCGTAAGGCCGACCCCTGGTGGGGTCTTTTACCTGCTGGAATTTTTTAAAAATTTTGCTTTGATCCTTGGCTTTTATGCCGATGCCGTTATCCTGGACATCCACTTGCACCTCTCTGGCATTAGACGTCAATCGGATGCTTATTTTGCCGCGGTCGGCGTCACAAAATTTTACGGCATTTGATATTAAATTAACGAGGACCTGAACCAGGCGATCACGGTCGCCGGATATCGGGGGCGGGTGGTCGTTGAGTTTGCAATCAATGGAGATATTTTTATCCTCGACCAGCTGCCGGGTACTGGCCACAGCGTCCTTGATAATTTCGGTCATATCGGTCGAAGTGATGACCCAGTCCATCTGGGCGGATTCGATTTTTTCATAATCCAGTACCTGGTTGATCAGACGTGTTAAGCGCTCACTTTCTTTAATGATAATACCGGTAAAGCTCTTGTGCTGATCTTCATCGATGTCCGGATTGGTGTGTAAAATTTCTGCCAGCGAGCGCACCGATGTCAGTGGGGTGCGCAGTTCGTGGGTGACGGTCGAAATAAATTCATCTTTGAGACGATCCAGATCCTGCAGGCGGCGGTTGGCTTCTTGAAGGTCAGCGGTGGCTTTTTCCAGCTCCCGGCTGTAGGCAATCACCTGCCGGGTTTCATCGAGAATATTCAAAACTTCTTCGATGCCCAGAGATTCTTCTTTAACAACCGACGCGACCATGACGCGGGCCGATGATGAACCAATGGCTCCGGCGAGCAGCTTTTCGGCATAACTGACCAGATCAGCATCAGCGGTTACCAGGTAACTCCAGCTGAGTTTGTGTTTATCGGCGTAGTCGGCCAGCGCGATATCCGTTCGGCGTTGACCTAAAAACCGTACGAGCAGAGATTTAAGGTCCGGCAGGTGGGCGGTACCGCGCCAGAAATGGGATTCGCTGGTTTCACCGGAATATCTGAAAACATCGACGAACAGGGCGGCCTGGGTATATTCGCCGGCCCGTGGATGGATCAAAATAGAGACACCGACATAAAAGCCGATATTGGCCAGCATGCTCCAGAAAACCGAATGGGATACTTCATTGAAATTCTGCAAACCAAATAATTGAAACGGTTTGAGCAGCTCGATGCCGAATGGCCCCCGGGTAACAAAATCCTGAGCGATGATGCCGGCCTGCACCAGTGTCGGCACAACAAGGGTGTAAGTCCAGACCAAAAAACCGGCCAAGAGGCCGCAGATTGCGCCGGTGCGGGTGCCGCCCTTCCAGAAAATGCCGCCCAGCAGAGCAGGGGCAAACTGGGCTACCGCTGCAAAGGACCTCAGTCCGATTGAAACCAGGGCGTAGAATTCGCCGATAATGTGAAAATAGATATAGCCCAGCAGCAAAACTAAAATGATACTGACCCTGCGGATGGTGAGCAGCAGCCCGCTGTAATCCCGGAGCCCGCCCAGCGTTTCAATGGGCAGCCGCAGCAGCACCGGCATAACCAGGTTGTTGCAGATCATCGTGCTCAGGGCAATGGTTTCAACAATGACCATACCGGTGGCGGCCGACATACCGCCGATGTAGACAAACAAAGCGAGGAGCTGCTGGCGCTCGGCCATCGGCAGTGTGAGGACAAACGTGTCGGCATCGACGCTGCCGTCCGGAAACCGCAGCACGCCGCTGAATGCCACCGGTAAGACAAAAATATTGATGGCCAGAAGATAGAGCGGGAAAAGCCAGATCGCTTTGTTGAGGTGCTCTTCATTGACGTTTTCCACCACGGTTACCTGGAATTGGCGGGGCAGAAAAATAATGGCCAGCATGGATATAAAAAGATAGATGCCCCAGTCTGTATAACTGCCGCCTTGGCCGCTGAGCGTCAGATAGCTGCCGAGTGCGCCATGGCTGCTGCTGCCGGTGTTCTTTAAATGGGCCAGATCGGCGGCTTTTTGAAACAGATCACCGAAGCCGTTATGGATGACGTAGGTGACAAAAATTCCCAAGGTAAGGAATGCGGCCAGCTTTACAATCGATTCAAAAGCGATGGCCGCAACCAGCCCTTCGTGGCGCTCGCTTGCGTCCAGGTGGCGGGTGCCGAATAAGATGGCGAATAGCGCCAGCAGCAGGGCGATATAAAAGGCGGGATCTCCCAAAACCGGAACCTCGGAAAAACTGAATGAAACCGATATCTCAGGATATTGGTTGATCAGCAAAAATCCGGTCGAAATGGCTTTAAGCTGCAGCGCAATATAAGGGAGGACACCGATGACCGCGATGATGGTTACGAGCCCGCCCAGGGTGGTGCTTTTACCGTAGCGGGAAGCGATAAAATCGGCGATGGAAGTGATGCGGTGAATCTTGCTGATGCGGATAATTTTTTGCCAGATCCACCAGCCCAGCAGGGCCATCAGGGTCGGCCCGATGTAAATGGGCAAAAAACCCAGGCCGCTGCGGACCGCCAGCCCGACGCTGCCGTAGAATGTCCAGGCCGTGCAATATACGGCCAGAGACAGGGCGTAGATGTAAGGGTTGCTGATGATGCTGCGGCCGGCATCGGCGCGCTTGTCCCCGTAGTGGGCGATGGCAAATAGCAGGCCCATGTAGCCGAATGAAACAAATAGTATGACACCGGTCTCTAACATCGCCTATCGCACTGTTTTATCCTCGGATTTTGAAGGTGAGTGCCCGCGGGCTTTGGTCGTGATGGCCGCCAGCAAAATTAAAACGGTCCAGCCGGTGAATACATAGAAAAAGAGCAGGGGCACACCGAATATCATGGTTTTCAAGTTGAATAGGGACAGCAGAGGATAATTAAATAGAACGCAACCCAGCAGAAATAAACCAACCAGACGTTTATTTTTTCTATCTTTGGGAGTCACGGCTCACAGCTCGTTTGATGGAAAAGAAGGGGCTTTTTATTTATGGCTCGTCACTATAGTTTAATTGGGCTCCGGTGTCAAATGAGTACAAGCGTTATGGCGTTGTTGCCCGTTGCAGACAGGCATTTGAATTGGCACGTTGCGTAAGTTGTGGTATGGTAACAGTCATGATTTGCATCGTTGTCCGATCGCTTTGACGGAAATCTGTTTGCCGTTCGCCGGTCGTTGCGATCCGCCGGCTAGCGATTATCAGGAGAATTTATGCCAGACCAGGTCCTTACATTTCTATCCAAACATGCACCGTTTTCAAAACTGCCCCGACCCGAACTCAAACGAATCAGTGAATCGGTGACCACTGAAAATTACGCCGGTGGGCACATTTTATCCACCCAGGGCCGAACACATCTCGATCAGGTTTATATCGTAAAAAGCGGTGTGCTGGAACTATTTTATGAATCCAACGGCGAAAAGGAAATGAGCGGCCTTTTAAAAGAAGGCCAAATTTTCGGCGGTATTTCCATATTAATGAATGGCGGTATTTCGGTTCGTTCGGTCACCATCCTGGCGGATGCCACTTTATATGTGCTGCCGGAGAAGGCCTTTCTGGATGTCTGCACGCTGCACACGGATTTTTACGAATTTTTCGCAGAAAAGTTCCGCAAACGAATGCTCAACAAATCCTACGCATCGGTGGTTGCCGCCGGGCAGGTGCATCATTTCCTCGACCAGCTGGCGCCGTTTTCGTTCCTTCCCGAGGCAGACCTGGAAAAAATGGCTGCAGCGGTTTCGATTATCAACTATCCCAAAGACACCATCCTGTTTGTCCAGGGGCGCTCTAAAGTCGATTATCTGTATATCATCCAAAAAGGGGCCGCTGAGCGCTATTATGAGGAAAATGATAAAAAAACCCTGCGCGGTATGCTCGGCGAGGGTGACATGTACGGCGGCATTTCTATACTGATGAACGAAGGAATCGCCATCCGCTCCCTGAAGGTTACCGAGGATTCTTATTTCTATATTTTACCGAAGGAGATGTTTTTAGACGCCTGCAAACAATATGAGGCGTTTTCAGATTATTTCACCGACATTTTCGGTAAGCGGATGCTGGATCGGTTTTATGCCGAAATTATTGCCGGCAATCGCAGGCCCAGCACACAGCCGACCGAATTATTCAATATGCCGGTTGAAAACATATACAGCAAGGACCTGGTTTTCTGCGATCAGAACATGCCGATCCAGGCGGCAGCGGCGGTGATGAGTGAGCACAACGCCAGCTCCATTTTTGTGCGTGAACCCAGAGGAGAATTTGTCGGACTGGTAACCGACAACGATTTAAGAAAAAAGGTTATAGCCACCGGCTATAATATTCTAAATCCGGTCTCCGAAATTATGAGCGCGCCATTGCTGATGATTTCCAGAGAGGCGCTCATATTCGAGGCCTTGATGAAGATGATGCAAAATAATATTAAACACCTTGCGGTCACCGACAGCGAGGATAAAGTCGTTGGGGTGGTCACCAACCGGGACTTATTGAGGGCTCAGGGGCAGTCACCATTTTTTGTCGTCCGTGAGATTGCCCAGGCCAAGTTTATCAACCAGATTGTGCAGATTCACCAACAGGTTCCACGATTGATTCAATCGCTGATCAATACCGGCGCCAAAGCCCAGAATGTGACCCGGTTTTTAACAACCGTTTCAGATGCGATCCTGCAAAAAATAATTGGATTCGCTCTCGAAGAGTTCGGACCGCCCCCGGTGAAATTTGTGTTTATGATCCTGGGCAGTGAGGGTAGAATGGAACAGACCCTCAAGACCGATCAGGACAACGCCATTGTATTTGAAGATACCCCCTCCCATTCGCTTAAAAAAACGACCCAGTACTTTTTAAAATTCAGCGAGCGGGTCTGTAACTGGTTGGATGAGGCCGGTTACGCCCTGTGCAAAGGCGGGGTGATGGCCAAGAATGCCAACTGGTGCCAGCCGCTGTCCACCTGGAAAAGCTACTTCAAGCGCTGGATTCACACCGCCGAGCCGGAAGCTTTGCTGCAGGCCAGCATTTTCTTTGATTTCAAGGCGGGATACGGTGATGGAGAGCTGGTCACCCAGTTGCGCCGATACCTGTTTGATACGCTGATGAATTGGCCCGGGTTTTTCCGTCATATGGCTGAAAACGCGCTTTATTTTACACCGCCAATCGGTTTTTTCCGTAATTTTGTTGTGGAATCAGAAGGCGAGCACCGGGATGCTTTTGATATCAAAGCCGCCATGCAGCCGATTGTCGATTACGCCCGAATATACGCCCTTCACAACGAGATCGATGAAACCAACACTCTGGAGCGGCTGAATCAATTGCTGCTAAAAAAGAAGATCAGCTGGGAGGAGCACAACGAACTGGAAACAGCCTACAGCTATCTGATGCAGCAGCGGCTGGTTCGGCAGGTAAAGGCCATCGTCGAGGAGAACGCTGCGCCGGACAATTACATCACACCCAAAAAACTGTCCCGAATCGAACAGACCATGCTGAAAGAGATTTTTAAACGCATCGAAAAATTCCAGGGCAAATTAAGTTTTGATTTCACCGGAATGACCTAAATGAGAATTTATTTATGACGAAAGGAGACGACATGCTAAAAAAAGGGAAAAAACCGGACGAGGATAAAGGCTTTGCTTATGACAGGAGCGCAGAGCAGAAAACGCTCAGGCCGGTTCCGGGTCCGGAAACGTCGACAGAAAAAACGGTGATTGGCGAAAAAATTTCCATCGAAGGCAACATTCATGGAGATGAACATCTCATAATTGAGGGCTCAATGAAAGGCAACATTGAGATGGAAAAGCATAATTTTGCAGTGGGCTCGAGGGGAAGGGTGGAAGGCGAAATCAATGCTCAGAGTGTAAGAATCAGCGGGCAAATGATCGGTAATGTCAAGACCAAAGGCAAGGTCGAAATCACCAAAGAGGCCGATTTTATGGGCGAAATCAGGGCAAAAAGCATTTCGGTCGAAGATGGCGCTTATTTTAAAGGTTCCATCGAACTTGAACGTGAGCCTCATCGAAAGACGGCATCGACAGCCCCGAAGACTTCCGAGCCGATTAAGGCGCCGGAGACACCAACGACCAAGGTAGCTGATAAGGAGAATTAATTTTTGACCACCCCGACTGTACCGGCTGATCGTTTTTCAGATACGGCTCCTTCCATCGGCGACTATACCAGTGTATTACTTCAAAGGTACGTCGAAATCCTTGAGAAATCTGCAACCGCTCAGGTGCTTGATATAGGACCCGTTTGTGAAGAAAATATCATCTATTTTGCGCGTCGCGTGAAGCGCCTGCATATCTGTGACATGTTTTTGCGGCTGGATCGGAACCGGCGTAAAGATTTGCCATCTGGAAGGATTTGGAAACATTTAGACTATGCCGCTCATAGTTTTGATGGAATCAACCTGTGGGATTTCATCGATCATTTAAATGATGATGAAGTCGTCAGAATGGTAAGCCTTTGTCATACCCTGCTCAAACCAAGGGGAATGATGATAATAACTAGCTTTGAAGCGCAATCGGAACCATCGCCAATAAATACTTTTGTCATACAGGATAACTACCGGTTAACCTTTCGTCCTCAGAATCACCTGGATCTGTCCTGGCATTGCCGCAGCAACAGAGCCCTGACACAGATGCTGTCGGCATTTGCTGCGGTTAAGTCTTTCCTTTATCGAAATGGCATACGCGAATTCCTCTGTAGACGTGATTAGAAGTGGTTGAAATAGTAGAACAGGAGACATTGTTAATTAACTTGCCGTTTGACGCGGAGATATTTCGTTGATTGAAAAAGGACAGGACGCCGCCAATAGAAATCGGATTTTCTTTTTAGATAATCCAAGAACTTTTATGGTTTTTTTAGTGGTTTTATATCATGCTGGCGGTGTTTATGAAAGCAGCGGCATCTGGGCTTCTTTCTGGCTTGTTGATGACCCTTCAACCAACCATTTAGCCGGGATTCTCAATTTAATAATAGATATTATTGTTATGCCAACCATATTTTTTATTTCAGGCTTTTTTACACCTTTATCGTTGAAGTGCAGAAACAAGTGGGCATTTCTAAAATCCAGGTTTAAAAAAGACTCATAATTCCCTGGATGGCCGCAGTTTTAACGTTGATTCCGCTATACAAAATTATATTTTTATACTCTCGAAATTTACCTCAAGAAAGCTGGACGACCTACTTTCACTGGAGCAACGGAATTTGGAGCCAGAACTGGCTATGGTTTCTACCCGTTCTTTTTCTATTTGACATACTGTATCTTCTTTCCTCAAGCGTAAATATCAATATACCCAATCTTGGCTTGAAGAAAGCAGTTTTAGCAATCTTTCTCATCGGTTTTATTTATAGCTTCTGTATGAGCATTTTTGAATATCATGGCTGGACAAAAACAATATTTATAGATTTCCAAAACGAAAGACTACTAATCTACTTTATGATCTTTCTTTTAGGTTCCTTATGCTTTAAACTTAAAGTATTTAAACCTGAAGTCACAAGTAAAAAACTGTACGTCGTCATTAGCTGCATTGCATGGATTCCGATAAACCTCTATATTTTAGTCGTCATTAATTTTTTTATACGCCCCGGCAGTTTTATTTTTTCAGAAATCATCGATATCGTTTTTCTCTGGCTCGGTTTTCATCTTTCATTACTATCCTTGTTATACATATTTATTAATACTTTTAGATATTATGTGAATAAACAGGGAAAAATCCGAACAGCGCTCCAGAAAAATTCCTATAATGTTTATATCATTCATGTGATCGTTATCGGTGGTTTCGCACTGGTTATGCTTGACACCGCAATCCCTTCATTATTGAAATATCTTATTTTGACAATATCATCCTTTGTGGCGAGTAATTTGATAATTTCTTTTTATCGTAAAGTCATTAAACCAAAAGTATCGGTTAAAAGCATGAAATACAGCAGTACCTAAAACAGGCGTGCTGCAGGTTCAGGCTGGTTTAACCTATAGCCACATCGCTGTGATTATGGGTCGGCAGTTTCAATGAATCAGAAAAACCACGGCGTCCAATACTGGCCGGTATTTCTCCTGGAATCAAGTCTGCATGTGGGGTGCTGTGGACTCAGGCCATATGACCTGGCACTGCAGGTTTATGAAATTGGCTTTCACATCCGTTCAGACCAATGGCGGCGCGGATACGGCCGCGAGGCCGCGGTTGCTGTTATTAAGTATGCTTTCAACACGCTTTGTGCAAATGCGCTTTTCGCAGGCCACAATCCGAAAAATGATATCTCGCGGCACCTTTTAGAACAGCTTGGTTTTTGCTACACACATAACGCGTATTATCCGCCGACGGGCCTTAGCCAACCATCTTATTTGCTGAAAGGGAAAGATTACTTCAGCCTTGCGGAAGGCACGCTTTAGGGGTGATGGGTTCGCCTGAAAACGGTCAGGCACTGGCCTGATTCAAAACACTGATGGCTGAGGGACTCAATTCAATGGTTGCCGCTTCCATCAGTTCGTTTAATTGCTCAAGATTGGTAGCGCTGGCAATCGGGGCTGTGATGCTCGGATGAGAGATCAGCCATGCCAGCGCAACCTGTGCGGGAGTCATATTTTGTTGTTGCGCCACTCTGTCCAGGGCCCCGATGATTCGAAATCCGCGCTCGTTGAGATATTTTTTGACCAAACTGCCACGGGCCCTATTTGACAGGTCGTCTTCGGACCGATACTTGCCGCTGAGAAACCCGCTGGCCAGGGGAAAGTAGCTGATCACACCCAATCCCTTTTCGCGGCAAAGCGGTTCAAGCTCCTTTTCATAATCGTTACGATCATAGAGATTGAATAAAGGCTGCAGGCTCTCGTAGCGGGGATAGCCGGTTTTTTCGCTGGCCGCCAGGGCCTGAGCGAGGCGCCCGGCACTGTAATTGGACGCACCGATGGCCCTGACCTTTCCCTCTTTGATCAACTGGTCATAGGCTTCCAGAGTTTCTTCCAGAGGGGTGTCCGGATCGTCGGCGTGTGATTGATACAAATCAATGTAATCCGTCTGCAAACGCCGGAGTGAATCTTCCACCGCCTGCAATATGTAGGTTTTTGAAAGTCCCTGGCGGTCTGGTCCCATCTCTTTTCCAACTTTTGAGGCGATAACGACCCTTGCACGCTTGCCGCTGTGTTTTAACCATTTGCCGAGAATTGTTTCCGATTCACCCCCTTTGTGACCCTGAACCCAGGTTGAATAGACATCCGCCGTATCAACCAGATTAAAACCTGCCTCGACAAACGCATCGAGCAACGCGAACGAAACGGGCTCATCAGTCGTCCAGCCGAAGACATTGCCGCCAAATGCCAATGGCGCAACCTCCAATCCCGAATTACCGAGCTTACGTTTTTCCATGTGATGTTTCCTCCAGCAGATAATTTATCGTTGTGATATGAATATGACAAACAATAAGGCGATCCGGGCGGTTTGACAATGGGTCAAGGCATTATTCTTCTATCTAACAGGGGGTCACCGACCACCCGCAAAGCGGTTGGCTTGGATTTTACCGCCACAGGCGGGAAAATACAAAGGCACGCAGTGCCTTAATCTGTGCGGGTGGAACCGGGTGCAAAGCACCTGGTTTGAAAACACCCAATCAAATGGCTGGACGTACGCAGAACAGTCGTGGCTATGGATACCCGGGAAATGAAATGCTTGGTCTTAGTACAAGGGCAGGTGCAGTTCGTCTAAATGGTGTTTATTTTGCCGGACAAAGTGATGCACATAGGGCGGAACCGCATTGTGGCGCAAATAGTTTTTAAAATCAGCATCGATTTTTTCTTTGGAAACTTTGGCGACCGGCCAATCTTCTGCAGATTTGCAGAAAACTTCGTATTCGCTGTGCCCGGTTACACGGGAAATTTTGTAAAGATAATAATCCATTGATTCCTGATGCTTGCGGATTTGCCTGTTGTTCAATTTATGCAGGACAATTATTCCGATAATTGACAGCAGGATCACGCACACATTGCCGATTCCATTTATAAAATAATCAATCATCGTATTTTCTCCTAAAGTGCCCTCCTCACTGTATTTATCGGCAAAATTGCTCATATTCTTTAGAGCAGGATGACCGTGTAAAAGTGGAGGCTCTTCATAGTTTCATTTGCGCAAAACAGGAGGATAAAATGAATTGCGCTGCGGTTAATGAGCGTGTAAACATAGCCATCAAAAGCCCAGTTTTATGAAGCGGGTACAAATTAAGAATGCAATAGATGTGCCAATACCCAATATTTGGATAAGCGTCGCTAGGTCATCATCGAAATAACCAAGCAATATTTTAAATGGAGGCACCCAATATGGCCAATCCAGCCAAAGCGCAATACGATGCAAGGGTAAAACGGTTTCATGATGCGGTCGGCTTGTCGAATCCGGACAGGGTGCCGATTGCCAGTGTTTCCGCTTATTTTTTCTATAAATATGCCGGTCTCACCTTCAAAGACGCCATGTATGATTACGAGAAGGCGGCGGCAGGTGTCAAAAAAGCGATGCAAACGTTTCAGTGGGACATGACACCATCGGTGGGCTTGCGCCCGGGGCCGGTCATGGCACTTTTAGGATTGAAACAATATAAGTGGCCCGGCCATGACCTGCCGGATGATTATATGTTTCAATTTGTCGAGGGTGAATACATGCGCGCAGAAGAATATGACGACCTGCTGGTCGACCCGGAAGGGTTTACGATCCGCAAACTCATGCCGAGGCTGTCCCGGTTGCTGGAACCGCTGGCGGATTTGCCTCCCGCCCACTGGATGTCCAGCGGGCCGGCATTACTCACCTCACTTGGAACCCTTGTCGGCAAACCGGAGATTGTTGATATATTGGAGGCCCTTAAGCAAGTGGGTGCCGAGATGAACAGATACACCGCCGTCCGGGCCCGCTTCGTTCAGGAAATGAAAGACGAAGGCTTCCCGATGATGGCAGCCCCGGTTAGCAGCGCCCCTTATGATTGGATAACGGATTACTTGAGGGGCATGCGGGGGATAATGCTCGACATGTTCCGGTGCCCGGATAAACTGCTTGCCGCCATCGAGCTTTTTACACCGATGCTGATAGAAAAGGCCATCCAGGCCGGCAAGAAAACCGGAAATCCGCGGGTCTTCATGCCCCTTCATAGGGGCGCCGGCGGTTTCATGTCCAACGAACAGTATGCCAAATTCTACTGGCCCGGCCTGAAGAAAGTACTGCTGGCTCTGATTGACGCCGGGCTGACACCCATGCCTTTTTTTGAAGGCGACTACACGGATCGACTGGAATTCCTGGCCGAATTGCCCAGGGGCAAAGTTTTGGGGAATTTTCAGACAGTCGATTTGAAAAAATTTAAAGAAACGCTTGGTGACGTTATGTGTTTCAGAGGAAACGTGCCGGCATCGCTGTTCGTTACCGGCACGCCGCAAGAGGTTAGGGACTATGTAAAAATGCTGATCGACACGCTGGCTGCCAGCGGTGGCCTGATCATCGACGGCGGTTCGGGGATTCCTTATGAAAGTAAACCTGAGAATGTGGAAGCCATGACAGAAGCTGTGTTCGAGTATGGTTTCTACAGGTAATGCCCCTCCCCGTTGCTTGAGCTTTAGCGACATATCTTGATGGATCTTCAAATTATGCTCAAATGGAGCAAAAGGGGTTGACATTTAAATTTCATTACTTACTTTAGACTTTCGGTGCTGTGGAAGCTGAGCTGATTTATCTGACCTGATATTACGCACCATCCGGGGTGGCTTTTCGGAGCCACCCCTTTTTATTTTGGAATTGAGGGCCGCTTATAAAAGAATGGATTCAGTAATTTGCTGAATCTGTTTACAATTAAATCATTTAACCCTCCGAACAGTGATCGTTGCGACGGGGTTGCGCCAATCAAATTCCCCGGGTTCCAGATCACCAATACCATGTATGCCCGAATGAATGTAGACATACCCTTCGGCACCTTCCGTATCGCGGACGCTGCCGTTCCCGCAGGGCGGACCGGGGATAAATTCACACAATTCGGAGTTCACCTCGCTGCCGGCATCGTAGGCATCCGCCTCAACGACCACTTTTCTCCATCGACTGGTTTGCACACCTTGAGCGGCCATAAAGGCATCATTGGTGGTGACCAGCATGGCCAACGCTGAAATGAGTCGAAATCCTTTCTTGGTATTGACTCGAACGGTTGCCGATGATCCCGGCAAAATGGCATCGGCGGCCACTTCATAATCAAAGACCGATGGCAGCGTTTTAAGGTAATCCGTCAGCGGTCCGGTATTCGCATCCTCTGCGAGATCTTCAAGTCCGGGCGTTGCCGGACTTCCGGCAGTAAACAAATGGTATTTACTGCTATGACTGATCACAACCGGAGGGCTGAGAATCTGACCCCGGGTAAGGTTGGTAATGGTGACCTTATAGCGGGTTGTTTCGTCTTCGGCATAGGCCACTGCGCTGACAAGAATACTGCATGCTGTGATGAGGGCAATTGCCAAGTTTACGTTCAAGCGTTTCATAACTTACCTCCTTTGATTAATGGGTTTAAACCAGATTCTTCTCAGGGATCTTCAATGCGGCTGCACGGCGTCACCGGCAAGGAGGTTAAGAAAATGAAATCACAGGAACATCACGAAAAATTAAAATTTTTATAACAAAAATGTGGTATCTGAGATCAAAAGATGGGTCTGGTGGACATCAGCTCCTGTTGATTGAATTGACTGATCCTGCGGATCAAGGTAATTGTTTGCCATTATTTTCAAGTTGTAATAAGATCCAGGGCTTAAATCGTAAGTCAATACAGTCGGTAACATCTCTTACTTCGGTGCCTTGGTATATGCTTAATTCAGGAGGAGACAATGGGTAAACGCGTGTTGAGAACAAAGCTTTGCGACATGTTGGGAATTGAATATCCGATTCTAAGCGCCGGGATGGGGCCGACACTGATCGGCGAAAAAACCGGGGCTCCGGTTGAACTGGTGGTCGCTGTTTCCGAAGCCGGCGGACTGGGGGTGCTGGGCGGCAGCGGCTATACGGTGGATGAGCTCCAGCAGGCGATTCGTGAGATCAAAAAGCAAACCGATAAGCCCTATGGTGTCGATCTACTTCTGCCCAAGCATCTGGATTTAAAAGGCGGCATCGGCGGAATGGATGCAACGGAACTGCCTTTGAATGCGGTGCTTAAAACCATCCCCCAAGCACATCAGGAATGGCTGCACAAAATAAAGCAGGAGATGAAGTTGCCGGATGTACAGATTATAATACGCCGCAACACCACCACGATGCTTCCCAAGGAATCCATCCAGGTCTGTATCGAAGAAAAGGTACCGCTTTTTTGTGCCGGACTCGGCAATCCCGGTTTTATGGTTCCCGATGCCCATGCAGCCGGGATGAAAGTACTCGGTATCACCGGCAATGCCAAAAACGCCAAACGAATGGCAGATTCCGGCATCGATCTGCTCGTGGCCCAGGGGCATGAAGGTGGCGGGCACACCGGCAGAATCGGTACAATGGTGTTGCTGCCGGCAGCAATCGATGCCGCGTATCCTGTACCCGTCCTGGCTGCCGGCGGAATCGGAGACGGGCGCGGACTGGCGGCAGCGCTTGCCATGGGATGCGCCGGTGTCTGGGTCGGAACACGCTTTCTGGCTACCAATGAAGGCGGCGCTTTGGATGTGAATAAACAAAAAATCGTGCAATCCACTGATGAGGGTACCCGTGTCAGTACCGCTTACACCGGCAAGACGCTGCGTGCCAGCTACAACCAGTTTCACGATTTATGGGACAATTCGGGGCTTGAGCCCCTGCCTTTCCCCACCCAGGTTTTGATTTCTTCTGCGCTTCTGGCAAGCTTTGTTAAAGCCAATAAAACGGACTTTGTCGGCGGTCTGGCCGGCCAGGTGTCCGGAATTATCAAAGAAGTGAAACCGGCTGCTCAGGTGCTGGAGGAAATGGTAGAGGAGGCAGCCGATATTCTAACAAGAAAACTGCCCGAAAGTGTCGTCGTTAAATAAGGGACTGGTGAAAAAACGCTGCAAGGCGGCCGGAGTTGTTATCCGTAATCTCTATTTCTATTATTTCTTCCGCTATTTAATCCACCGCCTGCTCGTCCGTATAATCTGACTGATAAAAATAATCTGACTGATAAAATCTTTTCCCGGACGCCTTACAAAGTCAGGAGCCCAACAAAAATTTGGATTTAAATAATTCCCATTCCATGCAAAACGGATAGCATAATTGCTGCAGCCATAACCGATCCCACCTGGCCTCCGGTGTTGGCCCCGACGGCATGCATGAGAAGAAAATTGAGTTTGTTGTATTTTTGTCCTTCCTTCTGGACGACACGCGCTGCCATGGGATAAGCCGATATGCCTGCGGCCCCGATCAGGGGGTTGATCTTCCCGCCCGTCAAGAAATACATCAGTTTTCCGAACAGAACGCCGCAGACCGTATCCAGACAGATGGCCAGGAATCCGAAACCCAGGATTAGAAGGGTCTGAGGGGTCAAAAAGATCCTGCCATCCATGGTGGCGCCGATGGAAATTCCCAGAAACAGCGTTACCACATTCGCGATTTCATTTTCCGAGGCCTTGGTAAGCCGGCTGACGACCGCGCACTCTTTGAGCAAATTACCGAGCATGATGGTTCCGATCAACGGCAGGCCTTTGGGTGCGATCAGTCCTCCGACGACTGTCACCGCAATCGGAAAGACGATTTTGGCACTCCTGGAAACCGGTTTGGTCGCGGGCTCCATTACAACTGTCCGTTCTTTTTCCGATGTCAACAGCTTCATTATGGGGGGCTGTATCACCGGTACAAGGCTCATGTATGAATAGGCCGCCACCGAAACAGCTCCCAGCAGATGGGGGGCGTATTTGGAGGTTACATAAATTGCCGTGGGACCGTCGCAGGCGCCGATGATGCCTATGGCAACGGCATCCAGTTTGGAAAAGCCGAAAATCAACGCAAGCCCGATGGTCAAGAAAATGCCAAACTGCCCGGCAGCCCCCAGAAGAAATATTTTGGGGTTCTCGAGAAGGGGGCCAAAATCGGTCATCGCCCCGATTCCGATAAAGATCAAAAGCGGAAACAATTCATTGGCGATGCCCATGTTGTAGATGGTTCGCAGAAACCCCTCATCTCCCATTAAATCCGCCAGAGGGACGTTGATGAGTATAGCTCCGAATCCGATGGGAACCAACAGCAGGGGCTCAACGTCCTTTTTAATGCCCAGATACAGGAGAAGGCATCCGACTGCGATCATCACAAGATTCGACCAGTGCAGGTTGACAAAGCCGGTCCCCAGCCCACTTATTCCATTCACAATTGCTTCAAACATAATTTATCCTCGCTCGCTATAAAATGGTTATTGGTCTTTTTCTTCCTTAAACGGGAATACCATTTTCAAGAAATTCATAAGAATGGCAAACAGCGATAGCACCAACAAGGTGCCGCCCATGCCGATCACAATCATTGTCAGCCCGAATGTTAAATTATCCATACGATCCTCCATATATTAGATAATAGATTAAAAATGATGCTGCGGATTAAAAAGACCTTTAGAATCTCTACGAATAGCTTTTCGATTTAAAAGTTGCAATAGAGAAAATGGGTTCCCTTATTCCTTGAGCATAAATTTAATTATTTAAACTTGTTTCATAAATTTGGGTTACATTGTAAAAAATAATTTTACCTTATTCTAACATATCGAATTTTATATAAATTTTAAAATTTTTTCCTTGACTTTTGTGGCTGGATTTTTATACAGAAATATCCATAAGTGGAATATCGCCGAATTTGAATCCTCCCCCCCTTCTGAAGCGTAGGAGGCCAAATGCCCTAAGGCATCTAAAACTCCATGAATGGTTAGGTAACGGGGTTTTTTATCGGGCATCCATCAAAGTGTACTAGCTAGAAAATCTATTATGCCATCCGTTATCGCCATCGAATAGAAGCCATCTCACTGGATTTGATTGGGTTTTCCAAACCGCGTTGTTCTCTACGATTGGGGCACTTCGCGTCCCTATCTTTTACCGCCTATGGCGGTAAAATCCAAGCCACCCGCTTTGCAGGTGGTCGTGACTCAGACTTTGTTAATTCAATCTAATATTGCGCTTTCTCTGTAATTGCTCTCATGTTGACCCTTTTATTGTTTTTATAGGGTGCTGCTTTAGTTCCAATCCCGTACCGGAATAAATCGTCCGCAATGGTCGTCTCGAGTCTTCCAGTGGTTACGCCATGATCATAAAAACTTTACCGATTTTTTTCCGGTGATCATCATTTTTACGATGAATTAGGAAAAACAAGATGGCAACGTTGAGGATATCCCTTTTTGGCAATCTTCGCATTAGCCGTGCTGACCTGAAAACAGAGGTTCGACTAACCCGTATTGTTCAAGCTTTTTTTGCCTTTCTTTTGATTAACCGCCACCGGGTTCATCCGCGTGAAGTTCTTTCCGATTTGTTCTGGGGAGATCGCCCCGATGAACAGGCCCGCAATTGTCTCAATACTACAATATGGCGAATCCGCCGCACTTTGGAAACGGGGTCTATCCCCAAAGGCACTTATCTTGTGCGGACACCGATGGCAGAAGTGGGCTTTAACTGCAATTGCGATTACTGGCTCGATATTGAGTGTTTCGAAAAACAGATTGATCGAACATTGAAGAAGCCGGTCGAGGTTATCGATAATGATGAGGCTGATCGGCTAAAAAGGGTTCTTGATTTCTATGACGGAGATCTGCTGGAAGGATTCTATTACGATTGGGCTTTGCTGGAAAGGGAACGAATGCGGACATTATATCTAAATGCATTAGAGCATTTGATGCGTTACTTTGATTACTGTGGAGCCTACGAAGAGGCCATAAATTGCGGTAAAAAAATTCTCTATCACGACAATATAAGGGAAGAGATTCACCGAGAGGTCATTCGATATTATTTAAAATGTGGTTATCGAGCACGCGCCATGCGTCATTACAATGAATGTCGCGAAATTCTTAAGAAGGAACTTGGAATTGAACCCATGCAGGAAACCCGTGCACTGTGCAGGGAAATAAAAGAAATGACGAAACTCCCAAAACTGGCTAAAGATTTTGACAGACAGCAGGAAATAAAAACTTTCGAAAATAACACCCATGGACATCAAATTTTAAGCAAGCTTAAACACGTTATGGGTGATATTCAGAAAATGAATAATAAAATGGAAGAAATCGCCCAGCTGATAGAGCGCACTATAAAAGCCTGAAGATCATAAAACCCAGCCTAAATTCACCCTTTTTTCCACTCACGTATCTTTTCCATGTCAGCATTTCACTAAAAACCTTAAAAAAACCTGATTTTTGAGTCTTAGTTGATTCCCGTGTGCTTCTATTTTGAGTCTACGATTTATAACTGTATTTGTAAAAGAATATAGCCAATGTCGGTGTTCGTTATGTGAACAGCCATTTTTAGCCCGGTGTCATTTTAATCAATCAAGGACACCAATAATAGAAAACTAGATGAGAGCTTTAAAAGAAAAAACCCATACCTTCATATTGCGAGTATGGCTTGAACCCAGAGAAATAGATGGTGCAGCTGATGAATGGCGCGGGCTGGTCAGGCATGTCGGTAGCGGTAGGCAAAGGTACCTAAATAATCTGAATCAAATTATAGCTTTCATTATTCCCTATCTTAAAAAGATGGGTATTAAAGTTTCAAAAAGTGAGGCAAAGCGGAAAGGTCGGGCTCTATGGAAGTTAGCTTTTTTGAAACGAGACGAAGAAATTAAATGACCTGGTTGACCGTTTGTCAGGTAGCAGAAGGATTTGCAAATGAATACCTTGAGCATCTCACTATTCGGCCGCATGCGTCTATGGTTCAAGGAACCAAATGTTGAGATAGCGTTAAGCCGATTACTGCAGAAACTGCTAGCCTATTTGCTTATCAATCGATCTCAGTTTCTGAAACGAGAAGTTTTAACGGGGCTTTTCTGGGGCGACCAGAGTGAGCTCAAAGCCCGAAATTGCCTCAACACAACCCTCTGGCGTCTGCGGGCCGCCATAGAAATCGGAAATATATCAAAAGGAACTTACCTTATGACGATGTCCACCGGTGAGATCGGCTTTAACACTGAAAGTGACCACTGGCTGGATGTGGCGGCTTTTGAAGAAAAAACAAGCGAAATATTAAATATACCCGTCAACAATATGGCGGCATTTGAAGCTATCCGCCTCGAACACACTTTGCAGCTTTATTCCGGTGAACTGCTCCAAGGGTATTATTCGGATTGGATTTTAACCGAACGCGAAAGGCTGCAGGCAAGATATTTAAAATGTATAGAGCATTTAATGAGGTATTACGGTGACCAACGGTCATTTGAAAAAGCGATCGCACTGGGTCAAAAAATTCTGCAAATAGATCCTTTGCGTGAGGAGATTCATCGCGAACTAATGCGTTTCTATATGGAAAACGGACAGCGCATTCAAGCCATGCGTCATTATGACCGCTGCTGCCAGATCCTTGAAGCTGAACTCGATATTGAGCCGATGGACGAAACGCGGGAACTCTACTCGAAAATCAGACAGGTGATAAGAACTCTGGATTTAAACGAATCAAGTCCTTCTCCAGAAAAAAAAAAACAGTTGGCGGAAAAAAAAGATCTCATTATGGCCATTCACAAATTAAACAATACCGTTTCAGCGTTAGGAGAGATACACAACAACATTTTCGAGGCGGTCCAATTGTTAAGGCAATACGATAAAATCATATAACCATTTGAATTGAAGATGTTTATCAGCTGCGACAGTGGCACCAAAAAATAATAATGAATTGTTATGCCATTGTGAGGCAGCTGTGAGATAGATGTGAGATGGATATGTAATATAGTCCGGCAAGGATTCCAGCACTTACAGGATGACCATGACCTCCGGTTATAAAAATTGCTCTGGTTATCACTTACTCTTTTCGAATTCAAGTATAGCGCCTACCGATATCCGCCGGTACTTTTAATATCCGTTGCTAAATGAAATTAATCCGCGAAAAGAGATCGTAAAAGCCCGTGAAAAATCATTTAATTTTAAGTTTACGCCCAGAAGCGTCAGATTTCGCCGCCCCCCACTGGATAGACGAGATTGAGGTGAATCCGTCGGCTTCCGAATCCATACACCCGGAAGTTGATAAGCTTCTTAAACGATACCAGATCCCGGTGAAGGTTACCCGCGAATATGCACCGCAAAATGGCAAGAACTGGTCCGAGGATGAAAAACAAAGCGGTCTGAACCGCATTTATCGCCTGGTTTTAAAAAAGAAAACCAATATACCACCGGATCTCATTAAAGCGATAACACTTATTCCTGATGTCGAATATGCACGCATCGGCACGATCGGCTCCGCTCCCATACCGAAAGCCAGCGCTCTCAGCCGAAGGCGACAAACGGATCAACAAAGTCGCGATACGATTTACCTGAACGAGGCGCATCGCTTTACGCGCGGAGATGATTCCATCACCATAGCCGTACTCGATACTGGTGTAAGCCTTGATCATCCGGAATACCAATCTGCACTGCTGGAGGGGTATGATTTTGTTGATATTATTTCCGGGGCAGAAGAATTTTTTGGTGATTATCTGGGTGCAGATCCTATTCCTTCCGACGAGTGGGTCGGGCACGGTTCTCATGTCACCGGAATCATTGCGGCTGTCGGAGATCAAATGCCAACCGGTGTCGTTCCGAATTGTAAAATCCTGCCGGTTCGAGTTCTGGGCGCCATGAGACAAGCCGGAGGATACGTTGGCGCCGGGCTGGTTGACAATATTAATGTCGGCGTAAAATTCGCCGTCGATCAGGGCGCACAGGTTATCAATATGAGTCTCGGTATTCGCCATACAGGCGGCGGGCTGCCGCACCAGGCAGTTGTTGATTACGCTCAGAGGAAAGGGGTCTCAATTATCGCCGCCGCAGGCAATGATGGAACCAATATGGTCTATTATCCCAGCGGCCATCCCTACGTCATTACCGTCGGGGCCGTCGATGAAACCGGGCATGTGGCCCAGTTTTCTACATACGGCCAACACGTCGATTTTGTAGCTCCGGGCACGAATATTTACAGCACCTACCTGGGCAGCGGATACGCATTTTCCAGCGGGACATCTCATGCAGCCCCCTTCGTATCTGGGGCGGTTGCCATGCTCAAATCTTTCGCTAAAAAGGTCGGTCACGGCCTTAGAGACGGTCAAATCAAATATATTCTCAAACACAGTAGTGATAAAGTCGGGCGGAGGTTCAAAGATTTTAAAGCTGGCTATGGACTGATAAATATGCGCGACGCACTGACATTACTAGAGTACAAATTTAACCTTAACTAAAGGAGAACACCATGGGAAAAAATCAATATTCCAAAACCTATTTAATCGACAAACCCCCGATTAAGATTAATCGGTTGGCTGTTGCGCTATTGGAGGAAATCGGCTTAGGCAGCCTTGACAATCTTTTAAAAGAGGATGTCGATTTCAAAGAAAAGATCAAACAGACTGTAAAGAAAAAATACAATAAGGATATTGATAAATTAACGGATGCGGAGAAATTAAAATTTCTGTATCCGGAAATGAGAATCCTGCTCGAAAAAACACTCCTTAAAGTCAATCAGATCGGAAAAGTAACCAAGGAATTGAACTCACGCTATCTCGATGATATTACCCGCGCTCTTTTATCAAACGGTGATATCTATGTACCCCTTCTATATAAATTGTTGACTCCCTTCGATGAAGTCAAAGCGTTCGATTTGCTCGGACGCGTCTCAAGTCTGGAGACGGATTTGAAAAGCATTAAAAGTAGAAGAAAAGCTGCAGCCGCAGCTACATCGTGAACATTTTAAGAAAGGTATTTAAAATGGAAGATATAAAAGAACTTCATGAACTTGGTGATGCGATAATTCATCGGTTAAATATACCGCAAGGTACAAGGCATTATTTTAATGACAAACTCGTCGAGCGAACCGCTCAAGAACTCGGATTAGCATTAGATCCGGAGACCCTAAAGATTCTGCAGGAACGGTTACGAGACCCTGGAGTGCCCTTAAGAGACCCTGGGCGAAAAGTGTTAAAGGCGTTTCAAGAAATTCAGGAAGAAAGCAAGATTCCGCAATGGATCGATAAATTTGTAGATGAAAAAGAGATCGAGCCCGAGCTGATTACACCTTCCATTAAAAAGGGAATGACGGATTTCTTTTTGGAGCGGGGAGTAAAAATTAGGGAAATAAGGCCAACTAAACAAAATTGGCTCAGGTTCGAGGATCAGGTCGCCGATGCCTTCCATTATGCATATCAGCTTGATACCGGTAAGGCGGATCCGGTCGATGGCGCATTTACCGGTGGTGCGGTCGACACCTGGAATTTTACTGTGGATATTTTCGACGATGTCGGACAGCAAGAGATTCTTCCCACGAATATCCGTGCTTCTGGAGCTCTATTCTATATTTATTATCTCGGGGAACGCATGGGAATATTCAATCTCGTTGATGTGCTCGTTCTAGATTGGGCTGCGGGGCGTATAGATGTGGTAGATGGCGAAGGTGTCAGAAAATTGTACCGCTATTGGAAACTTCGCGAACAGCGAATGACGGTTCAAGAGCGCATGATGGTCTATCGAAGGATCCTGAATCTGGGAGATGGAGAAGTGCTTTCTCGCATGACGATCAATGAACATTTTCCAAATTTGTGGCAGAATCTTATGGCTGAAGTAGCCGAGTATATAGATAAGTATGAAATCTCCAAGGGGGATCGTTTTTCATCCCCGGTATCAACAAAAAGTATTGAGCTTGCAGCCCGGGATCTAGCATATAATCTTACCGAATACACTACCGGTATGGTACATATGCAAGTTCGTGAGATGTATGCTCAGCTTCAGCGGGCCATAGAAATTCTTCGTGATGATCAGGTGCTTGCTCATTTCGGCGGAACACGTCGCAAAACCCTGTTCAAAGTTATTGAAACCCTTGCCAAGCAGGAATATCGCAATGCACCGAACATTGCTGCCATACGAACCCTTGCGATTGAAGGCTATAAAGTAATGGCAGCTATAGCAGATAATTATCATGCAATCGAAGCTGCCGTCGATCAAATTGTTAAATCTGGAGAATCGTGGATAATTGCAGCCAGTGCTGAAGAAGAAAGTGGGTTTATAAATAAAAGTGCCATTTCAGATACTGAGGAAGATGAATTCGATACTTTTGAAGACGAAGACGAAAAATTCGAAGAATTTGAAAGCGACGATGAAGATTTTTAGTCAAACACACCTATTTAAGGAAAGGATTAAAAAATGCCAGCGAAACCGGACCTGCAATTTGCAAAAAAACAAGCCCGGGCAATGACACGAGAAGAACTTAGCCGCAGTCGTCAATTCTATAGTATTCCATTTGATGAGCAATTAAAAGTTTACTCCAGTGCCTATAAAGAAAATTTAAGCAAATTACTTGGAAAGCCAAACGACGATGTTGCCCTAGCGGTTCCTATGGCCCAAAAAGGTCCTCAAACAGCCCAGGAAATGATTGACGTTTCAAAACACGGCAATGTGAGAATGGAGCAGGTAGGAGATATTGCCGGGGAATTTATCGAGTCCGTTGACTTCCCGGGATTCGTGCGGGATTTGCTCAAAGCCGTATTTGACGCCAATTTAGAGGTAACACTAGCACAGATGGAGAACTATAAGGATTTGTTAAAAACAGCTGCCGCTAGTGTCGCAAAATTTGTAAAAGAAATAGATAATAGCGCCGCCTTCGGGTATTTGGCGGAAAATAACAGTGATGAATTCAGTCTCGATTTCGATGATTTAGAAAGAGACGAAAATAATGAGGCAACCCCGGTATTACTAGATAAAGAAGGAAATGAAATCGCTCGTGGTAATGCTGACATTGGTGACAATGAAGTCAAAGCGAAGATAATGGACGCGAAGATTGCAATGGCTAAGGAACATCGGGCGCTGATCAGAGAAATGATACTTATGGGTGTAACACGTTTAGTAACTGAGAAAGGTACCGTAAAAGCATCGGTTCTTTTCGACATGAAGGCTACTGAGCAAATAAAGAAGGCGGATAAAGCCATGATGCGGGAATCTCAATCCGTTACTAAGCATTTTGGCGGCGGTTTTTTAGGCTTTATTGGAGGCGGCCGCACCCGAACACAAACAAAGAGTCAAATTTCTGTCTCTTCGGTCAAAAGCCAGGCTGATACAAGTTTAGCTGCGCGTATGGCGGGTTCTGTAGAGATCGTCTTTAAGTCTGACTACTTTAAACTAGATAACTTCGCTGCCATGTATGCTCCGCAGGTAACTGAAAAAGAGCGGCAGGCCGTTAGCGGCACTGTCTAAACACTGGTGATGGGATTAGCACTACTACAGTATGAAGGTGGCGATAGCCGGGAAACACAATTTCGGATAAATCTGGGTGCCAATCGATTTTGGATGTACGCGATCGGGGATGAAGAGAAGATAAAGCAGCATGGTATTGATATTATTCAAGAAAAAAAATACACTTCACCGATGTTTGGTCCGCTACCGGAACATTCCCGCGGACGCGGATTTATGAAGGTTCCCAGCCGTCTGTTTGACCGCCGAAATCGCAATATTCAGCTGATCAGTTTTCGTGGTCGTAATCGGGTAGGTCCGGCATTTTCAGAAATCTATCTGGTTCCTCAACCCGGGCCTGTTTTAAATGAATTACCCGCAATCGAATTTAAAAAGGAGTCAAAAAAAGTGCATACAAGCTTACCTACATCACCCCAACCCGTCGATATTGCTCGATGCAATGTTTTAGAGGAAAATTATAGCCAGGCCAAATTCCTTAACTTTTTAGGACCTGCACTGCAGGGAATTCTGCCGCAGATGGGAAATCTACTGGGTCCCTTACTGGGTGGCGGAGGCGCAGGCGGTGCCAAAGTCGGTGCCGGAGGGCTTTTACAGGGTCTTTTCAAGCTTCTTGAAAAACCGGAAACCGTAAAATCGATTACTGATCTGGTTGGTCAGATAGCCGGAGGAATTTCAGGCGCCAAATCACTGATTGATCGATCGGAACGGACGCACATTCCGCTGCCGGGTTATTCTGGCCGGTACAAAAATGGAAACCAACAGGAAATAGCTGACAGCAGAATATTGCAGATGATTTTTCCTCGCAGAACGGGTCATCGGCAAACCAATATTCACCTGCCCGGTTATGCGGTTCCAATGGAACTATATTCGCACGCACAGGTGGCATGGGCGGCCTTAATTCCCATGATTGCTCAGTTATTGCCGGCTTTGATGCCCGCGATTACAAAAGTTCTGGACGGAATTGACCCGAATAAAGTTACCAAAACCGTAACCGAGTCAGTCGAAAAAATCGGCAAACTCGGGCTGCAGGGCCAGAAACAACTGATGGGGCATTTGGAAAAGACTCTGCCCAAACTGGCTGATGAGGAAAAGTTTGTCGATTTGATGAAAGAAATGAGTGCTTCCTACCCGATTGAAGCCGCATTCAAGCGGGTCGATTCAGTTAAACTCAGCTTTCCCGGCCATGTCCAGCATATACTCTATGGCACAAACCGCATCCTCTATCGTTATGGACAGGATCTAACCTTCCCCATGATTGTCGAAACCCCGCGGACGATTAAAAAGGCTACCCTGCAGGCATTGATAAAAAATGCAGAAACCCTGGAGGTATTGGATCGCAAAAAATGGCCCCTGCAAAATGTCGTCAGCGGACTGCTAAAAACCGCTCCGAAATTTCAGTGGTCACGTCTGTCCAGTCTCAAAGCAGGCGATGACTACATTCTGAATATTTCTCTAACCTGGAAGAACAAACAGGGCAAACGAAGGGGAACCAGTCACGCCCTGCTGTTCCGGCTGGCACCGGATTACTCATTTGATCATGTGGAAGAGGCCGGTGAGCTACTGCCGCTTAATGACCCGACATTATACCGCGATTACTGGCACAAAATCTGGCAAACAACATTTACACCGGTCTACAAGAAACAAACTTGGCATTGTCGATATTATTATACTCTTGAGAATGAGCGTTCCAACAATGCTCGCATGGAAACCCTCACCCGTGAGGCTGAGAAGACAAATGGCTATAAGGAAAAATCCGGCCAATTAAAAAGCGGTATGATTCTGAGCCCGAATGCCCTTGTTCAGCTTATTTCTCGATTAAAAACCGGTGCGTCATCCGAAGAAGAATCACCTGGTGAGAAACAGGATCGTTTGCCGAGCAACGAAGAAATGGCAGCATTGATGACTTCTGATTTTATTGACCGGTTTAACCAGGCCGCTAGGACGACCGTCAAATTTCGAGGGAAAGACGGTCAAAATGTCCAGCTCTGGGCATATCCGGTCGTTAAATTGCAGCGGGTGATATTGAAAAAGATTGCTTCCGCGGACCCCAACGGCCATGTTCAAGAGCTTGAGGATCACGCTGTCCATCTACCTATGCCGGTGCTGGTAAAATTTGTAGGACTTAGTTCGGAGTAATTAAAATGGAGAACTACCAAACACAAGAAGCAGCTGTGGACGTAAAGCCTGAAAATCAGGGTGCCTACTTTGGAATGAAGGTCATGTTTGAAAAGGACGTTGGTCTTTATCAGGCCAAGATAGGCAAAACGGAAAAAATCGTTAAGAAGCGTCCCGGGCAGAATAATAATGGATCATATCGATAGCCAGCTGACGGATTTCACCGATTTTATTCTTTCGATCGCAGATCTAACGGCTGACGATTATTCAGGCAGGGGCATTCAGATATCTGAAATGACCCTCAGCTTTCCGATTGAATTGGAAACGTTGATCGATGAGCCGGACAGGGTGCAAATCGAAACCGGCCCGCCAACACAGCAGATACAAACAAGTTTTATGCCGATTTTCCACCAAATTCGATTAAAACTGGTTGCTCAAGATGGCTAAAAACGAACGCGTTGCCTGGCAACTGGATTCTTTTGTTGATTCCTTGGGCGTCGGGCTCGATAAAGTTTACGATACATTGGCAATTAAAGGAATTAATCGTGAGCTCGCCTTTGCGGTAAAAGAGCTATCTTTGGACCTGTATGTTTATCCTACGTTCGACGGAAAGACGGTTCGATTTAAAACGGCCGAATCGGGTGATACGGGGGCGGCTTCAAAACTCTCGCTCCAATTGGGTTCGATCACCAAAGAACAAATTCGACGTACGACTGCCCGGCCGATGACAAAAGACGATCTGTCCCTTGAAGATGTTGAGGGTATCGAGGAAGAAGTTAAGGAATCATTCCGCAAACACGGTATTAAATCAACCCGTGATCTAAAGAATTTGGAACAAAGGAATGTGGACGTGGAGGAAATTGTGAAAGTTAAACCCGGAGTCAAAAAAACGACATATAAAGATCTGGCCGATAAAATTAACAAAGCCCGGCGCAATCGGCTGGGTCCGGCCATTTCTCAGGTCAGTTTTTCCAGACAGGCGGGCTCAAATTTATTGAATATTGAAGGATCCAACCTGGCACTGACACCAAATCGTGATCCTTTTCCCCAAGCGAGACTGGATGGCCGTGTCGTACCGATAGTTCAGGCCAATGAAAATAATATCCAGATTCAGGTCGATCCTGCCGAAATCGAGCAATCGGCGGGTGCCCAGCTTCAAATCGCACTGGACCAATTTGCCGTTATTAAAATGAACTTGAAAACACAAAACCAGCACTAAGATCAAGAAATGAAATGGGTGAAGCGATGAACAGACAAACCCTGTTTTACATGGAAAAAAGCCTTGTAAGTCCAACCACTCACCCCGGCGTGAAGGTGGCAGCCGGGGAGACCGGTTTGTTGTATAAAGGGGCGGCTTTACTGGATAAATTGCGCGGTTACGGCAACGCTCCGAAACTGCCGCGAAGAGGGTCATTGTGGGATATTGAAGTGGAGATAAAACCTTCACGCACTGTGAGGCGAGTTCGGGCCCGGGTGTTCGACTGGGATACACCAATAGCAGCCCCTTATTCAGCCGGAACCAATTATCAGCAGGTCACCGCAGCGCTTTCATCGAAGGTTTGGGAGTCAGCCATACATGAACCGGAGATGGCCTACGAGGTGGAATCATTTGACAGCCTGCCGGAAAAATCAATGGAGCCCGCAATCGAACCGCCGTCACCAAATTTAGATGTGGGTGCGCCGATTGCCGGCGAAATGAAGACTGCTGGAGCTACGGGGGCCTCTGAACCGCACTCCTTGGTGCCATCGGCAGGTGCTATGGATGCTGATGAAACTTCAACAGATCAGGCGGTTGTTCGCGGCGACTTAGAAGCCATTCTGAAAAGCAGCAGACCGCAACCTGCAATCGCGCCGGCCGATACAAATGAAGCTGTAAAACTTCCAGTTGCCGGTGGTCGACATGACATATTTGATGCCATGGCGGGTGGTTTTAACCTGGAAAATGCTACCACCTTTGACATGGGAAATGTGGCCGTCAATATGCAGGCTATCGAGGCGGCGATAGATGCCCAGGAAGCACGGGAGGCAATGGGCGCAAAATCAGAAACCGAAGCCGCTTCAAATCCATCCCAGGACTTAAGCCCAGAGGAAATCCTGAATGACATCAAGGAGATTCAGGCCAAACCGCCACAAAAAACCAAACCCATCGAGGCAGGTGAACCTAAACCTGTCCAAATTGACGAACCGGAAACAAAATCTGGATCACCGCAAGATGCGCAGGCCCCAACGGAACCCCTCAAAGAGAAGCCGCAAGCAGCTCCCCTAAAAGAGGAGAAAGGTGTGTCGGAAAAGATTTCGGATGCGCCTCAATACGATATAAGCTACCAGGTGCCTCTGATACCGCAAAAAGAAGGGCTTTCCGCCTGGTCGGCTTGTGGTGCTATGCTGGTGGCTGAAGATAAAAAGGCGGAATTTAACATCCAAGATCTGTTTGAAGGAAAAGATTTCTGGGCAGACTATAACAGCAAATTGACTATGGAAGCAGATGAAGCGGTGAAAGCCTGGGGCTTGAAATCAGAGAACCGCACACTCGACTCAGTCGAGGAATTGGCCGGTCTGCTCCGGGATAAGGGCCCGCTGGTATTTTCACCAACCATATCGGATCCGCACCCGCGCGTCATCTCGGACATTACCGGTGATGGTTCTAAAAACAAAACCCAATTGACTATAGTTGATCCGCTTGAAAGACACATGACGTCCTATGCAGCTCCGAATAAAGGTGAGGTCTACAAATTGAGTTTCAGCGAATTTACTGCTCTTCTCGCCGATCAAGAGTCGGACCTTAAAGCGCCTGGCACGATCCTGATTGCCTATTTGGAAAAACATTCAATCTAACTCTAAAAAAGGAGAAATTTCCATGAATGTCGGAATCAATAGATTGAGGGATATTGAGCGTTCTATTGAAAAAATGTCACGACTGATGCCCCGATCGTTAGGTGCCCCAAAGAGAAGGTCTAAAAATCGTAGAGCTGTTGCAAAGACCCTTCGCTTCCCCGGTCATTTTGCTTTCAATATTGCAGTCGATTATGACGTTCCGGGAACGGTTCCGGTCATCAAACAACCAACGCCAATGTCTTGCTGGGCCACGGTAACCACCATGCTCATGTCTTGGCGGGATCAGATGTCTTATTCCATTGAAACCGCATTACAGAAAATCGGTGACCCCTGGCTCAAATTATTTGAAGCTGATAAAGGCTTAAAATCTGCTGACAAACCGGTTTTTCTTGCAGCTTCCGGTTTGATAGCAGAGGCCCCGCAAAGCTTCAGCCTGGAGGGTTGGGAGAATTTGCTGCGCACCTTTGGCCCCATCTGGGTGACAACGGATGAAAAACCGGGAGCAGGCTGGGCCATCCATGCGCGCCTGATCACCGGAATCCATGGAGATGGAACCGCCGAGAACACCTTCCTTAAAATCATCGATCCGGGAACAGGCACTGCTTATAGAGAGAAAGTATCTGTTTTTATACCCAAATTCGAAGAGGAAGTCGTCAAGACCGGCCACATGCGAATTCAGATCGTGCACTTTCCATCCGATACCGTATCGATACCTAAATCAAAAAGCCTGCGGACAGATGCAACTCGTTTTAGTGTCATCAGATCCGCGCTTTCAACCGACGAAGATCTCGCGATGACAGATGGGGAGCTATCCGATGGTGAATCGGTTTCGATGGTACGCATGCAGACCATGCTGTCTACTGCGATGGCTAAAAAACGTATGGGCGCCTCAGATGCCAAATGGGCTCCCGATCATCTTGCGCCGGACTATCGTCATCTCAACGCGGCCGGTTTGAGCCAGTGCTTCAGCTTTGCGGCCCAGAATCTGGCCGACCTGTGTAAAGGCAATCAATTTGATGTAACCGCGGGGCAGGACGAGGTAGTCTTCGGATTGCGCGGTTGCCGACTGCTGGAACCGGTTAATGATTTTGTAATGTCGATTCAGTTATCGGAGGATATTCCGGATCATCAAGACAATCATTGTGTTATCGGTGTCTGGCGGCGGTCCGATAATAAGATTATCGGGTTTCAAGGCTCGACGGTGCCCAACTGGAAGTATATGGAAAAATATCGTCAAGGACAGGCCTACGCAAATCTGCTGCCAACGGGTCGATACCGTTATAAGGTCGGCACCCATGGGGCAAGCAAGGCGAGACCCCAGCCAGGGGCCCTGCGCGAGGAGGGCGATATGGTTGTTCTCCGAACCCAGGACGATCTAACCTACACGGTTCATGACAAATGGGATAAAGGCAACTTCGGCGACAATATTCATTCCGGTCGTCTAAATCTTAGGGGTGTTAATTTTTCATCGGCTGGCTGCCAGACCATTCCCGGAGATTATGACCAGAAAAACGAGAGGCCGCTGAAGAATACCGCCTGGCATAACTTTCGAAAAGCACTGCACCTTAACAATGAAAAGCCGGGGTCCAAGGATGGCACCAAATTCATTTATGTTTTACTAACGGGTCGCGAAGCCCGCATGTTCAGCAACGGGCTGGACAGCAGTGCCTGGAAACGACTGCGTTTCGGGTCATCCGGGCCGGATGTTGAGGCGCTGCAGCTGGGCCTTAAAAATGCGGGTGCTTATAAAGGCAACATTGACGGGGATTTCGGGCCGCTGACCAGCTGGGCGCTGATCGAGTGGCAAAAAAAACAAAACGGGGGTGCTGCCGACGCCATCGTGACACCCGCACTCGCCCGGAAACTCAATTTTGATATGATCGCCCAGCAATCGATTCAACAGGGATGGGCATACGGGCTTGGGCTGCAGCCCTGGTCGAGATATTTCCAATTTCCGGAAAAAACCAGATTTAAAGTAGACGGGCCATACGGATATGACGGTGAAGGGCTGGTAATGGAGCGCAATGACACGCTGCTCAAATTTGGAATGAAAATGCCCGAATATACTGTTCCGCTTCTGGGGCATAAAATACCGAAATCCGATATGACGTTTGAGATATCATACCGAAAAGAAGGAGACGGCAATCACGCCAGAATCATTATGAATGGTCAACTGATCGAAGACCCTAATCTTAAAATTCAATCCGATAATAAGGAAAATCGCAGGACCATCATACCGTCCGTCGCCACACTCGGCCATAAACTGCATAAAATAACGGTGGCACCGGATGGTGATAATGAGATTGATCTGGATATCGCGCTTGACGATGATTCCTGGGATTTTGACCTTAAGCGGATTTCGACTTAACTGGGTAAACAAGCAATGCGGTAAACAAGAAAAGAGCTAATGATGGATAAACTCCCTGTAAAACGGTTGCCTGTCGCGCCCGATGCGGTTGCTCCGGACGGCTCGCATGTCAGAATCCTTTTGGGTTTGAGCGGCGGTGGATTGGCTCACTTTGAACTGGGGCCGGATGAAACGTCGGTAGCGGTGGCTCACCGTACGGTAGAAGAGATCTGGTATTTTTTAACTGGAAGAGGTGAAATGTGGCGGAAGTATGAAGGCCGGTCCAAAGTAGTGCCGGTAGATGCTGGAACGTGTCTTACGATTCCGGTTGGTACTCATTTTCAATTTCGCTCATTTGGTCATGAACCCTTATCTGCAATTGGAGTGACCATGCCGCCTTGGCCCGGTGAAGGTGAATCATACGATGTTGAAGGAATATGGGAGCCCACAGTTGAGCCGGGTAAAGGCTCTGAAACCCAATAAAAATTATGACTGTCCTAAATCAATGCGAGAACAATTATTGAACGGCTGTATGCAGACGACCTGCTCAAAAACAACAAGATTGTAATTAAGATTGCGTATTGCATCTTAAATTGAATACCATCGCCACTATCCTTCCGGCGTATACCAGATCGGCGAAGTGTAGGGCCGCTCCTGGGTAAAAATGGGCATCTCCGGGGGCATTTTGATACTGTAGCGTTTGGCCTCGTAGGCGGTCCAGTGCGGCGCTGGGATCTCGATAACACGGGCGTAATAGAAGGCACTCAGTTTCGGCATAAAATCCGGGTCCTTCCGGACGGTGATCAATTCGGGTGCACCGATGGTGTTGGTCCAGGTGGCGTTGGCGACATCCACCGTATTGTTCACCGGCGGCAGTTTGCCCTTTGCATCCGGTTTGCGATTGCCGGCCCAGACCACGTCGTAAACCTTTTCCTTTAGTTTACCATCCCCTTCGAGCCATTTTTTCACGATTTGGATACGATCCAGGTTTCCGCAGCCTGCAGTTCCTGCCGTGTCGGCGGGCGCATCCACGTGCGATGAAACTGCTCTGCAATATGCAGCGTCTGCCTCTCGTCGACGACAATCCGATCGACCGAGTTGCTGACAGAACCGTTGACCGCAGAATAAATCGCAAACAGGCCCGCCCCCAGGATAAGAAAATGAAACAGTGACTCCTGCAAAACCTTAAAGAAAATTCGACGAATCATTGCTGCCTCTTTACTTCAAGATTAATTAGAATCCATCTCAAAAATGTGGATCAGGGTTCAGTGCAAGGCGCAAATCGATTCGAAAGCGGAGTCCCGCCCTACTCGGGATGAGCGTTTATTTTGAATCGGTTTGCACCGCCGCCATGGTCCCTTAGACGCATTTTTGAGATGGGTTCTAGTTTTTCACCTTGATTTGCGCTTCTTCGAGGTAACTGAAGGTAGGGAGAACGACAAATGCAAATGAATGCCACAAAGTTATAATCGAAACGATCAGTGTCAACAGAATACGATTGGGTTCTGGCATCTTGCTTGCGTATCTATTTCATTTCTCTGTTCTTGACCGCGTCTTATTTTTTAGCTATCAATTCGACGTTGGACACGGAAATGGTTTCTTTCAAAGGAGGATTTAAATGGGCTGGTTTGGTAAGCTGACATTCGGATCATTGGGGATGCTTTTCGGCGGGCCCCTCGGAGCAATCGCCGGAGCCGCACTGGGGCATGCGCTCATTGATAAAAAGGTCGATTCGGCCTGGCAGGCCGACAGGGCCGTACCCCAATCGGAATTCGCCTATGGTGAAAAGAATCAGGCCGCCTTTTTTATTAGTATGTTTTCGATTCTGGGCAAGCTTTCCAAAATAGACGGCGTGGTAACCAAAGATGAGATTTCCGTTGTACAGGATTTTATCAGCGGGCTGCCGATTAACGAGACAGAAAAGCAATTTGCCCGCCGGGTTTTCAACGAGGCCAAAAACTCACCCTACCGGTTAGAAGATTTCGCAGACCAGCTGTACCAGGTAGTCAAAGACCAGCCTGCGTTGCTTCTCTCCTATGTTGATCTCCTGCTGAGAATCGCTGCGGCCGACCGCGTCTTTCATCCCGCGGAAGAGGCCGCCATTAGCAGGGTGAAAGATATTTTCAATATCAGCGACACTCAATACGAGGACCTGAAAGCCGTCTATTTCAACGATCTTGATAAGCATTATAAAATCCTTAACTGCACGCCGGAATCATCAGACGAGGAAATCAAATCCAGCTACAAGAAGCTGGTAAAAGATTTTCATCCTGATGTCATTATCTCAAAAGGGCTTCCGGAAGAATTTATCGAATTTGCGGCAAGCCGCTTCCGTGAAATCCAGGAAAGTTACGAAAAAATCAGGCGGGAACGAAACTTTTGATCTGGCTCCATCCGCAATCGTCTGATATTTTGTCCGTACATATTAATAGGCTCTTTTCAAATACGTTGAAAGCCTTTTTCAAGGACCTTCTATCCGAAAGGGATTCAGATGAAATATAGAAAGTTTGGAAACCTGGATTGGGAGGTTTCCGTTCTGGGCTTCGGTGCCATGAGATTGCCCGTTATCGGAAACGATCGCGCCCGTGTCGAGGAGCCCAAAGCGATTGAAATGATCCGACATGCCATTGATGACGGCGTTAATTATCTTGATACCGCCTATCCTTACCATGAAGAGCATGGTGAGATTGTTGTGGGAAGGGCTCTCCTAAATGGCTACCGCCGAAAGGTAAAGCTGGCCACCAAGCTTCCCGCCTGGCTGGTTGAAACCCCCGAAGACTTTGACCGCTTTCTGAATCAGCAGCTCGAAAAGCTGCAGACCGATCACGTCGATTTTTACCTGTTGCACGCCCTCAATTCAACTTACTGGCCTAAACTCAGGGACTGGGAAGTTCTGAATTGGGCAGAGGGCGCCATTGCAGATGGAAAGATTCACCATCTTGGCTTTTCGTTTCACGATGATTTTGATGTATTTAAAGAGATCGTGGATGCCTATGACAGATGGACGCTTTGCCAGATCCAGTACAACTTCATGGACATCGAATATCAGGCCGGCACAAAAGGGCTTCAATATGCTGCGAGCAGGGGGCTTGCGGTTGTGATCATGGAACCTTTGCGCGGTGGTCAATTAACCTTAAGCATACCCGACTCGATCGCTGGGTTGTGGGAAAGCGCCAGGGTGCGCCGCACGCCTGCAGATTGGGCCCTGCAGTGGGTTTGGAATCATTCTGAAGTTTCTGTTTTACTTAGCGGTATGTCCACCATCGAGCATGTGACTGAGAATCTCATTAGCGCTGACCGCTCGGGAGCCGGCACCCTAACTAAAGAAGAGCTTATTCTGATTGATAAAGTGCGGCAGGAATACCGCAGAATAACGCCGGTAGCCTGCACAAATTGCAAATACTGCATGCCGTGTCCCAATGGTGTCGAAATTCCGACTATACTGCAATATTACAATGATGCGATTATATACGACAACCCCGGAGCCCCACGATTTCTTTATCAAAACCTGCTCGAAGACCAACGCGCCGACCAGTGCATCGCTTGCTTTGAATGTGAAGAAAAATGTCCTCAGGGAATTCCGATCACCGAAGACCTTAAAAAGGCGCATGCCTGGCTGAATAAGGAAAAATAGCGGCTAAGGCACCATCTCTGAATGGTACACCAAAGCGGTGTCGAGTGCATCCTGGAAGTCGCTGACAGCCTGCGGGGGGTTAAGGGCCGCCCAACGAAAAAGGGGTGCCTGGAGTCAATCCAGGTGCCCCAATATGAGGGTGCCGAGGGCCGAAATTTCTATTTTCATCAATATAGTGATTTATGATTTATTAAGAACTAATCACAAATCAAGATTTAATACAGAATTCAAAAGTATTCGTAACTTTTCAATTCGTCCAAAAAAAGACTACCGGCAGATGAAGTCATGGGTACAGCTAAAAATGTTACGAACGAACAATAATACCATTAGTGAACCGATTAAAATTGATACAAATTAACCCAGGAAGTTAACATGGGTAAATGATTATAATGGGGTTGACTCAAAAGAAAACTAATGTTAATTGAGAATAATTATTATTTAGGACAAAGAGGTACGATTGGCAGATCATCAAGAAAGATTTGAAATCATCATCCAAAAATTAAGAGATAATGGCCACAAGATAACGCCTCAACGGCTGGCCATTGTTAAAATCCTTGCCAAAAGTGAAGGCCATCCCAGTGTTGAAAATATCCATGTCCAGATAAAAAAAGACTTTCCGACAATGAGTCTTGCCACTGTATACAAAAATATATTATTAATTAAATCACTTGGTGAAGTTCTTGAGTTAGGGTTCCCGGATGGGAGTAACCGATATGATGGAAACAAGCCGAACCCCCATCCACACGTCATCT
>Ga0209536_100000169_pt1 | contig 99281 bp, 86 predicted proteins | sample DeeMarSeWOR28_12_FD_187461 | JGI IMG/M metagenome (GOLD analysis project Ga0209536, IMG submission 187461) | Marine sediment microbial communities from White Oak River estuary, North Carolina - WOR-2-8_12 (SPAdes) (version 2) | ecosystem: Environmental > Aquatic > Marine > Intertidal zone >... | reverse complement strand
TGAGCTGGGCACGAAGCTGCTCCACCTGGTCGCGGAGCTCCGCAGCCTTCTCGAACTCCAGCTCTTCGGCAGCGAGCAACATCTCGCTACGCAGCTCTTCGATGCGGGCCGGGATGTCGGCCGGGTCTTCGGGAGCCTCGCCCTTCCTGAGGATCGGGATGACGACGTAGTCGGCAGCGCCGGTGGAGGGGTCCATTTCGAGCACGGCTTTGCGCACCGTCTGAGGTGTGATGGAATGTTCGGTGTTGTATTCGAGTTGGCGTGCGCGCCTTCGGTCCGTTTCTTCGATCGCGTATCGCATCGCATCCGTGACGCGGTCCGCGTACATGAGGACTTCGCCGCGCGAGTTGCGCGCCGCGCGGCCGATCGTTTGAATCAAAGAACGTGGGGAGCGGAGGAAGCCTTCCTTGTCAGCGTCCAGAATGCCGACGAGCGAGACTTCAGGAAGATCCAGCCCTTCTCGGAGCAGGTTGATCCCGACGAGAACGTCAAACTCGCCACGCCGCAAATCACGAAGAATTTCAACACGTTCCAATGTATCGATGTCGCTATGAAGATAGCGGACGCGAACGCCGAGCTCGCCGTAGTACTCGGTGAGGTCTTCGGCCATTCGTTTGGTGAGCGTGGTGATGAGGACCCGCTCGTTGCGTTTGACACGTTCGCGAATCTCGCCGAGCAAGTCGTCGACTTGATGCTTCGTCGGACGGACGATGATTCTCGGATCGAGCAAGCCCGTCGGACGGATGACCTGTTCGACGACGACGCCACCCGCACGCTCGACTTCCCAGTCGCCGGGTGTTGCGCTGACGTGAATGACTTGGCTCACGCGCTCTTGCCACTCAGAGAAGCGCAGCGGCCGGTTGTCGAGCGCGCTCGGCAATCGAAAGCCGTGTTCGACCAAGGTCTCCTTTCGCGAGCGGTCACCCTTGAACATGGCGCCGAGCTGCGGGACCGTGATGTGCGACTCGTCGAGAATGACGAGGAAGTCGTTCGGAAAGTAGTCGAGGAGCGTGGGTGGCGGCTCCCCCTCTTTTCGTGCCGAGAGATGACGGCTGTAATTCTCGATTCCGTGGCAGAATCCCATCTGCTCGAGCATCTCGAGGTCGTACATCGTCCGCTGCTCCAGACGCTGCTTTTCCAGCAATTTGCCCTCTGATTCGAGCTTGGGGAGCCACTCGAGGAGCTCCTCGCGGATTGATTTGATCGCTCTGCGACGGTGCTCGTCCGGCGTGACGTAGTGGCTTCCGGGGTAGACGCCGTATTGGTCCAGCTCTTCGAGCACCTTGCCGCGAGTAGGATCGATCTCGACGATGCGCTCGATCTCGTCGCCCCAAAACTCGACGCGGACCGCGAGGTTCTCGGAATGGGCTGGGAAGATCTCGACGACGTCGCCACGCACGCGAAAGGTGCCGCGATGGAAATCGATGTCGTTGCGTTGGTATTGAATGTCGACGAGACGGCGAAGCAAACGATCGCGACGATACTCCTGACCGACCTCGAGATTGATCAGCATCTCTTGGTACCACTCGGACGAGCCAATGCCGTAGATGCACGAGACGCTCGCGACGATGATTACGTCCCGTCGTGCGAGCAGGGATCGCGTCGCGCTGTGACGCATGCGATCGACCTTGTCATTGATGATGGCGTCCTTCTCGATGTACGTGTCGCTCGACGGGATGTACGCCTCGGGCTGGTAGTAATCGTAGTAGCTGACGAAGTACTCGACCGCATTGTTCGGAAAGAGCTCTCGCATCTCGCTGTAGAGCTGCGCAGCCAGGGTCTTGTTGGGGGCAATGATCAGCGTAGGGCGCTTGGTCGTCGCGATGACGTTGGCGACCGTGAAAGTCTTTCCACTGCCCGTAATTCCCAGCAAAACTTGGTGTTTATCGCCCTCGTCGAGGCCGCGCAGGAGCTGGGAAATCGCCTCGGGCTGATCGCCCTTCGGCTCCAGTTCCGTAACCAGCTCGAGCTCTCGCACCATCGGGGAAACCTAACACCGCTTGAAAAAGACGACAGTCCTCATAATTGAGGGGGATGAACCTCAGGCGATTCTTGGACGTGACGACAGCAACGGCAGCAAGTGCGGCCCGACCCAACTTCGGAAACGTCCACTACGAGCGCGTCAAGACCCCGGCACGCCCTCTCGAGCTCTACGAGTTCGAGGTCTGCCCGTATTGCCGGATCGCGCGCGAGGCGTTGTCGGCGCTAAGCCTCGACCCGATCGTCTACCCGTGCCCGAAGGGGGGGACCCGATTTCGCGAAAAGGTCAAGGCCGAAGGCGGGCGTTATCAGTTTCCCTACCTCGTCGACCCGAACACCGGCGTGGCCATGTACGAGTCAGCGGAGATCGCGCAGTATCTATTTCGCGAGTATGGCACCGGCCAGGTGCCTTGGTTCCTTCGACAGCGCGCCTTTGCGGTGTCCACCTCGATGCTCGCATCGGGTTTTCGGCCCGGCCGAGGCCGCCATGTCGTGCCTTCGCGGAAACCAGAAGAGCTGCTCGAGCTCTATTCCTACGAGGGCTCCCCATTCTGTCGAATCGCGCGCGAAGCCCTGTGTGAGCTGGAGCTTCCGCACCACCTGCACAACGTGCCGCGAAAAAGCCCCGATCGGAGCGGATTCGTTTCGCTCTCGGGCAAGATGCAGGTGCCCTACTTGATCGACCCCAACACCGGCGCGCGGATGTTCGAGTCGGGCGAGATTCGCCAGTACCTGTACGACACCTACGCGGTTTAGCCCTCGGTAAACGGGGTCTGACCCTTCTCCTGGCTAGGCTGCGCCCTGGGCGAATGCCTTGGCGAAATCAACGAACCGCGCCACATCGGAGGGTTCCATCGCGTTGTAGATCGAGGTGCGGATTCCACCGACCGAGCGATGGCCTTTGATGCCGACCATTCCGGCCTGCGCTGCTTCCGCGATGAAGATCTTCTCCAGCTCTTCGGTCGGCAGTCGGAAGACAGGGGTCATCAGCGAGCGCGACTCGCGCTCGACGGGGCAGCGGAAGAAATCCGGGTTGTCATCGATCATCCCGTAGATGAGGCCCGCCTTCTCCCGGTTCCTGGCCTCCATGGCGGAGGCGCCTCCCAAGTCTTGGACCCAACGAAGGACGTTACGAACCATGTAGACCGGGAAGGTTGGAATGGTGTTCTGGAGAGAATCCCCGCTGAGAATCGTGCTGTAGCGAAAGATCTTCGGCAGTGTGTCGGGGCTGCGCTCGGCGAGATCTTTGCGCAGAATCAACACGGTGATGCCCGATGGGCCCAGGTTCTTCTGCGCGCCGGCGTAGATCAGGCCGTACTTCGAAACGTCGATTGGGCGACACAGGATATCGCTCGACATGTCCGCGACGAGAGGAACGTTGCCGCTCTCCGGAACGTAGTGGAACTGTGTCCCCATGATCGTGTTGTTCGTGGTGTAGTGAACGTAGGCCGCGTTGGCATCGAGCTCGAGCTCGGCTTGCGTTGGAACCCGAGTGTACTTGCCATCGACTTTGCCAGTTCCGGCCTCGCGTGCGTTGCCGGTGATCTTCGCTTCGCTGAGAGCCTTGTCACTCCATACACCAGTCATCACGTAGTCGGCAGACTGGCTTGGCGCGCGAAGGTTCATCGGGACCAAGGCGAACTGAGCGCTCGCGCCGCCTTGCATGAAGAGCACGTCGTGCGTGTCGGGGATTTCGAGCAGCTCGCGAAAGAGCGCTTTCGTCTCCTCGTGCACCTTCGCGTACGCCGCGCCGCGGTGGCTGTGCTCGATGAGCGACATCCCCGTGCCTTCGAAGTCGAGGAACTCGTTGTGGGCATACTCGAGAACCGGCAACGGAAGGGTCGCGGGTCCCGCACTGAAGTTGATGACGCGGGTCATAGGCGCGGGAGCCTAGCCGTCGGAGACGGCTGCGCAACTCCCTGAGCCGGCGTGCTGTTGAGCTTCCGGCAACCCCTGAAAAATGGTGGAGCTGAGGGGAATCGAACCCCTGACCTCCGCATTGCGAACGCGGCGCTCTCCCAACTGAGCTACAACCCCAAAGGTCGGGCGTTCGTATAGCCGCGCGGCTTCCGCGCGCAACTGAAATGCGTCATACGCACCCGGGATCACCTGAAAATTCGTGCGGTTACGGGCTTGCCGAGGGGACCGCTGCCCCTCTACCTTGAAGGTATGGGACGGAGCCGGGGGAACGCCCTTCGTTGGGCCTGCGTTTGTTTCACTACGCTTGCCGTGGTCGTAGCGGCGCCGGCGTCTGCACAGGAGACGCCCGATGACGCTGCCGGTCGGGAGTACTTCGAGCGCGGACGCACCGCGTTCGAGAGCGCCGACTACGAGAGCGCGCTCGTGTACTTCCGACACGCGTACCGGTTGAGCCGGCGCGGCGAGCTTCAATACAACATCGGAGTTGCCGCGGATCGACTGCAGCGCGAAGAGGAAGCGCTTGAAGCGTTTCAACATTATCTCGAAGAAGCGAGGGAGCCGACGCGCGCGGAGGAAGTGCGCGAACGCATCGCAGCCTTGGAGCAATCGATCGCCGAGCGAAAGGCAACGGAGCTCGCATTGCAAGAGGCAACGATTCGTTATCGCAGCTCTGAACAGCAACCGACCGACGGTGCGCGACTGCAACGCTCGACGATCATCGGTGCAAGCGCGCTCGCAACACTTGGCGTTGCGGGCGTCGCAGCAATGGGCGTGGGTCTCGCGAAGAACGGTTCGTGCAAACGTGAAGTCGCGGGCAATTGCGTCGTCGAACATTCCGCGACCGCGTGGACATACGTCTACGGCGCGCTCGGCGCCGCAGCATTGGCTGGAAGCGCGACCTGGTTCGCGCTCGGCGCGCGCCGCGGGAAGAAGAAGCGGGAGACACAGCTCTCGCTGACACCCGCAGGCGTGCTGGTATCAGGAAAGTTCTAGCAAGGGTATCGATTGCGATACTGCTTTGCAGATCTCTGAATTCATCATATTTTCAGTATCTTGGAGAGCTCAAGCGCGGTATCCATCATGTCGGTAGGGCTCTTCACCCGAGGTGCGCGTAGGATCGGCAGCCGTGGAAGGTAGTCGGCCAGGACGTCGGCATTGGACCTGCGGCTGAGATCGTCGCGCTGGTTTCGATCGACGTGGTTCAGAACAATTGCGCGCACGGAGACGCTTCGTTTGCGGAGCGCTTCAACAGCGGTGAGCGTGTACGACAACACGCCGAGTGCGTTGCGGGCGACGAGCACCGTCTGCAGATCGAGTTGGGCCGCGAGGTCGGCGATCGTGTGGTCGCGATCCAGCGGAACCAGCACACCGCCCACGCCTTCGACGATCGTGTAGTCCGCGTCTGCGCCGAGCTCGCGCACGCGCTTGCTGAGCACGCGCAGCGAACCAACAGCGGGACCGCCGCGCTTTTCGATCGCGTAGGGCGCAAGTGGTTCCTTCGCACGGTACAAGCCCTCTGCGTACGCGAGCCCTTCCTGGTTGCATGCACGGGCAAGCTCGAGTGCGTCGATTGGGTCTGGATCGACACCGGTCTCGATCGGCTTGATCGCGGCGACGCGCTTTCCGCGCTGCACGCATGCCGTGGCAAGCGCGCTCGCAAGCCATGTCTTCCCGACCCCGGTGCCCGTCGCGGTGATGAACGCACCCTTCATTTGATGGCCTCCTATTTCTGCCGAGCCAGCAAAGCGAATGCTTCGAGGGCCCGGTCGATCTGCTCTGTTCGATGCGTAGCCATGGGGGTGAGCCTCAGTCGCGCGGTCCCTTCTGGAACCGTCGGCGGCCGAATGCCTTGAACGAAGACTCCTCGTTCGAGGAGCTCCGCTGAGAGCCGCATTGTACGATTGTTTTCGCCAATCAAAACAGGGAGAATTTGGCTCTGACTCTCGAGCAGTTCGAACCCTTGCTCGCGAAGGCCGGAGCGCAGTCGGGCAGCATGGGTGAGGAGTGTCTGACGCGCTTCATCGGCATCGCGGACGAGCGGCAAGGCAGCGAGTGCGGCGCGGACGGTCGTCGGTGGCGGTGCGGTTGAGTAGACGAAGCTACGCGCGCGATTGCGAATCAAGGACACCACATTCTCGCTCGCGGCGACGAAGGCGCCGGCGACACCGAATGATTTCCCGAGAGTGCCTACGATGATGTCTGGCTGAACCCCTTCAGCGGCACAGATGCCCCGGCCGCCAGGACCGAACACCCCGAGCGCATGCGCTTCGTCGACGAGGAAGCCAGCATCGAATGAACGAGCCAAGCTCGCGAGCTCCGAAACCGGGGCGACGACCCCATCCATCGAGAAGAGAGAGTCGCTGACGACGAGGGCTCGGCGTGCCTTGCCCCGCTGCCTGCGGAGCAGCGACTCCAGGTGATCGAGGTCGCGGTGGCGGTAGACGTGGATCTTGGCACGCGAGAGGCGGCAACCATCGATGAGGCTGGCGTGGTTGAGCGCGTCGCTGAAGACAGCGTCGCCAGGCCCGACCAAGGCTTGGATGGTCCCGAGGTTGGCCGCATAGCCGGTGGAGAAAAGCGTCGCGGAGGGGGCCCCCGAGAAGGCTGCGAATGCGGACTCGGCTTCGCGGTGCGCGTCCATCGTGCCCGTGATGAGGCGTGAGGCCGCGGAACCGGAACCCTCGCGAACGGCCGTGTTCGCCGCTGCCTCAGCAAGAGCCGGATGGGCGGCGAGGCCTAGGTAATTGTTCGAACAGAGGCAGATGACGGGGCGCCCATCGATCTCCACGTCTGGGCCTTGGGGGCCGGAAATGCGTAACGGACGCCTTAGAAGACCGGCGGTTTCGAGCTCCTGGAGGGCCTCCTGTATCTGGCTTTCGAAGCCCATGCGGGGATCTAAGCCCAGGCCTTGCTGGGGGTCAAACACGCCTTCGCTCCGGCTGTTGCACGTGAAACATCTGCTGATGCGCGAAGGACGGCAGGGAGACTGGCGGCGAAGCACGATGGACGCCGCGAGGACCCCTCTTCAGGAGGTTGCACGTGAAACATTGGCAGCGCTCAAAGCGTGAGGCCCTTCCGTGGGTCGCCTTCGAAGGCTTCTTCCACGGTCTTCAAGGCCTCCTTTACGTCGTCCGACTGCCCGGGAGGAAGCAGGACCTCCAGGTGCGCGATCAGGTCGCCCCGGGCTCGACCCTTCTGTTCGACGCCCTTCCCCCGAAGCCGCAGCTTTGCACCGTTTTGGGAGCCTGCCGGGATCGAGAGCTGAACGCTGCCATCCGGCGTCGGGATGCTGACCCGGGTGCCCGCGTACGCCTCGAGCGGCGTGACCGGAACTCTGACGTGGAGCTCCTTGCCCCGAATTGAGAAGTAGGGGTGCTTGCGAACCTGGACCTTGAGCACGAGGTCGCCGTCTGGCCCCCCATCGGCTCCCTTCCCACCTTGCCCTCTAAGGCGGATCTTCCCCTGGTTCCGAACCCCCGCTGGAATCCGCACCTTGATGCTCTTCTCGCCCTCCGAGGATCGAACGTTGAGCTCCTTCGTGCACCCGAGGACGGCATCTCGGAGGTCGACGGTCACCTCGGACTCGAGGTCCGCGCCCCGTCTAGGGATCCGCGCATAGCGTCCGCCCCGAGCCGCCCTTCCACCGAGCAAATCTTCCAGGTTGAACTCGAAGTGCTGAGCGCCCCCCGGACCTCGAGCCGCCCCGCCAAAGATATCGCCGAAGTCGAAGCCCCCGAAACCCCCGACCCCCTGGCTCGCCGCGTGGTAGGCTGCCGGATCAAATCCCTCACGCAAGCCTACCTCGCCGAATTCATCGTACAGTTTCCGCTTTGCTGGGTCGGACAGAACGCCGTAGGCGTTGGAAACGTCTTTGAAGCGCTCCTCGGCTTCCTTGTTGTCGGGATTGCGATCCGGGTGCAGCTCCTTGGCGAGCTGCCGGTAGGCCTTCTTGATCTCCTCCGGGCTTGCATCCCGCGAGACCCCCAGGAGCTTGTAGAAATCACGCTCAGCCATGATCAGGCCTCAACATAGCCATCCGGGGATGTCTTTCAACAGCATTCGGTTGGCTATTTCTGGCGGAACCGACCCGCCATCGGCTTTCAAGAAGACAATAATGGCACTTATGATGCGATAAAAGGTCACGTACGCCCTATCCTCGAGGCTCTCGGCGTTCTTGCTGAGGCCGGGACCGCATGATACTCGCTCGCCATGGGGTTGGTCGATGTCAGCCGTCTGCCAAAGCACGTGGCAATCATCATGGATGGCAACGGCCGCTGGGCCCAAGCGCGGGGCAAGCCGCGGACGCTCGGTCATGAACGGGGGGCTGACGCGGTTCGCGCGACGATGCGGGCGGCGCGCAGGCTCGGCATCCGTGCACTCACCCTCTACGCATTCAGCGAACAGAACTGGGACCGACCCGAAGCCGAAGTGAACGCGCTCGTCGACTTGCTCTGCGAGTGTTTGGTATCGGAACGCAACGAGCTCGTCGACAACGAGATCCGATTGTCGGCGATCGGACGGCTACACAAGTTGCCTCCACGCGCGCAGTCGAAGTTGACGGCGCTAACTGCTGAGACGGAATCGTTCGATGGCATGACGCTCACGCTTGCGTTGTCGTACGGAGGACGCGAAGAGCTCGTCGACGCCTCTCGCCAGCTTGCACGGCGTGTGCGCGACGGCGAGATCGACCCAGACGAGATTGACGAGGCGGCTCTCGATGCAGAGCTCCCGTCGATGAAGGTCGGTCCAGTCGATCTGCTGGTTCGAACCGGCGGCGAACAACGCATCAGCAACTTCTTGTTGTGGGGCTCTGCGTACGCGGAGCTCTACTTCACCGACGAGCTATGGCCCGATTTCGCTGCCAATTCGCTGTATCGCGCGATCGAAGCATACCAGGCGCGAGAGCGCCGTTTCGGGCTCGTACCGGACGCGAGTGAAGACCCGGCAGAACTGGAATCGAGCGACGAGTTGGAGCGCGCCATATGACCGAAGCCATCGAGCAGCCTCCCGCCAAGAAGTGGCTCTCGGGGACGACGCTTCGCGTTGTGACCGTTCTGCCGCTCATACCGTTCATCCTCTGGATGATGTTTGCCGCTCCCTCTTGGGTTTGGCCCGCGTTCGTGCTGGTCGCGATTGCGATCGGCGGATACGAGCTGATGTCGATGAAGGTTCCTTCGTCGCGTGGGCTACGCGCGTGGGGCGCAGTCACGTCCGCGTTGTTCGGTTATGCGATCATCTTCGTGAACGATGCGGCGACGACGTATGGCGCCGTATTGATCATCATCGTCGGCTCGATGACCTGGAGCCTTCTGCAAGACGACCCGCTTCAAAACGCGAGCGTTCGCATCGGTTGGTTGCTGGGGACCCCCATCTACGTTGGTGGAACGCTATCCGCCGTTGCGATGGTCCGCAGCTTCGATCCGACTGGCGCCTGGGTCTTGCTGACGATGGTGCTGGCCTGGGGCAGCGACACGTCCGCGTACTTCGTCGGACGCAAGTATGGAAAGACGAAGCTGGCGCCGCGCATCTCGCCGAAGAAGACCCTCGAAGGTTCTGCCGCGGGCCTCGCGGCTTCGGTCGTCGGCGCGATGATCATGAGCTTCTTCTTGCCAGGGATGGGCCTGCTCGACGCGATCGCCCTCGGAGTGCTCGGCGGAGCCGCAGGGCAAGCCGGTGATCTCATGGTCTCCGTGCTCAAGCGGAGCAGCGGAGTGAAGGATAGCGGCGGCATCCTCCCAGGTCACGGTGGCATCCTCGACCGGGCAGACGCGTTGGCGTTCACGGGGCCGGCCACCTGGGCCTACGGCCACTTCATCTTGGGCCTCTGATTGGGCCTCCGAGCTAGCGTCCGGTCGCCTTCTTGATCGAGCCGAGATCGAGGATTGCGCCTCCATCGCCAACCACGCTGGGCTGCCGGCCGTCCCACTTTTCGACGGCTCGTAAGTATACGATTTCAGGACTGATTGTCTTCCTCAGGAGCTCCTGCGCTTTGGCTTCCGCCTCGGCTCTTGCGAGCATCGCGTTCGCGGTGCCGCGGGCCTTGGCCTCCGCCTGCTCAGCTTCGACCTTGATTCGCGCGAGGTCGTTTCTCGCCGTCAGCGCGCGTTGCTCCGCTACCTGCTTTGCCTCCACGGCTTGCTGATACTGAGGGTCGAACTGGAAGTCGGTGATCGAGAGCTCCGTTACCAGTATGTCGCTCTTGGCCAGTGTTTGCCTGATGCTTTCTGCCAAGGTCTCTTTGACCTCCTGACGCTTGGTGATCAGCTCTTCGGCGGTGTATTGCGCTGTCGCTTTCTTGAGGGACTCCTGCAGAGCCGGATCGACGATCGTGTTCTCGACGGCGATGCGGGTTCCGACATTTCGAAAGACCTCGACGATGCGCGCCGCGTCGAGTCGATAGTTCAACGCGATCTTCGTCGACACGACCTGCAGGTCCTTCGACGACGCCGTTGCGCTCGCTTCCATCTTGTGCACGCGTGTCGAGATGTTGACGATCTGTGTCTTGACCGGCGTACGGAAGTGAATGCCCTCTTGAAGTGCGACGTCCTGGATTTCGCCCCACTTCATGACGACGCCCAGGTTACCCGCGTCCACCTGCGTGCACCCCGTCAGGCCGAAGAGCAGTCCCGCAAAGATCACCAAAAAGCGCCAATTCTGTCGTGAATTCATGTTGATACCCCGTCAGTGTTTAGAGCCGTATTCCTTGATGTCCAGCGCGCATCACCCGTCGAGCACAGCGAGCACGAGGGACCCGAAGAGACTTAGTGATGCTCATGCGAATGCGCGTGATGCGCGTGCGCATGGCCTTCGGCGGATCGCTCGAGAGCTTCCAGCCTGCGCGCTTCGAGCCAGCCCAACCAGGCGTCGATTCCCTCGCCCGTCTTGGCTGACACCTCGAGCATCGTCGCCTCCGGCATGACACGAGAGAGAGCATCACGGACTGCGGCCACGTCGAAGTCGAGGTGCGGGATCAGGTCGATCTTGGTCAGCAGGACGAGGTCGGCCTTCTGGAACATCACCGGATACTTGAGCGGCTTGTCCTCGCCTTCGGTGACAGACAAAGCGACGACATTTGCGGCTTGCCCAAGATCGTAGATCGCCGGGCAGACGAGGTTGCCGACGTTCTCGATGAAGAAGACGTCGCGGTCGTTGGAAGGAAAGTGATGCAGCGCGTGGTGGACGAGACGCGCGTCGAGGTGGCATGCAGAGCCGGTGGTGATCGTGGAGGAGACGATGCCTGAAGCGTTGAGTCGATCTGCATCGCGTTCGGTCGCCAGATCGCCGCTCACCGCCCCGAGCTTGAGCTCGCGGCCTGCGGCCCTCGCCGTAGCTTCCAGCACGGCTGTCTTTCCCGCACCCGGTGAGCCCATCAGATTGATCGCTAGCACTCCTAAGCCCTCGAAATGACTTCGATTATGAGCCGCTTGAGCATCGTTGTCGGAGAGGATTCGCTCCTGCACTTCGATGGGCACGATTTCCGGGTCACCGCATCCGCAGGTTTCACACATTGGGGGCCTCCATTTCAATCCGTTCCAAGATGATCTCGTCTCCCTGAATCATTCGTGCAGGGCGTCCGCATCTGTCGCATCGCAAGATCGAACCGCGCTCGACCGTGCGCTTGCAGGAGGGACACGCCCATGCGGGCGCTACGCTGTTGATCGTGAGCTCAGCTCCGTCACAAATCGTTCTCTCGCGAAAAGTGTCGAAAGCCGTCTTGAGCAACTCGAGCTCTACGCCAGCGAGCTCGCCGATCTTGACGTGGAGTCGATGGACGCGAGCGCCTTCATGCGCCGCAGCTTCCTGCTGCACGCGGTCGATCAAAGAAGCGACGATGGAATACTCGTGCACGACCCTACTCGCTTTCGAACTCCGGTGAGCGCTTGTCGAAAAACGCCGCAAGACCTTCGGCGAAGTTTGGGCCATCTGCGATGCGAGCAAGCTCGGTGAGCTCCGCGTCGAGGTGAACGTCGAGTCGCTCCATGCCGGCGGCCTGGTTCAACAAACCCTTTGCGACACCCACCGCTTGCGTAGGGGCCTCGGCGAGCTGCTTGGCGATCTGCAGTGCCTCGACATCGAGTGAACAATTTGGAATTACACGGTTAATCAGGCCCCACTCCAGTGCGTCGACGGCGCTCAGGCGGGGGTTGAGCAAGACTAGCTCGAGTGCTTTTCGGAGCCCGACCAAGCGCGGCAAGAAGAACGTCGAGCTCTCCGCGCCGGTGAGCCCGGTCTTGAGGTACGCCCACTCGAACCAAGCGCGCTCAGACGCGATGACGAGATCACAACTCATCGCGATTCCAAAACCTCCCGCCGCGGCAGGGCCGTCGACCGCTGCAATGAAGGGTTTAGGCGCGCGTCGAATCTCGGAGATCGTGCTGTGGATGTACTCGAGGATCTGCTTGAAGATCTCCCCGTAGCCTTCGTCGGGCTGTCGGGTCTCTGGTTGCAAATAGCCGAGGTCGCCGTCGTCGCCGCCGTCACGGATGTACTTCAAGTCTGCACCGCTGCAGAACACACCGCCCTCGCCGCGAATCACCACTGCTCGAACGTCTCGATCGCGCGCGAGCTGAAGGCCCGCTCTCCGGAAGTCCTGTGCGGTCTCGACGTCCAGTGAGTTGAGCCGCTCGCGTCGCGCGATCGTCAGGATCCCCACAGCCCCTTCACGCTCGACTCGGATGTGCTTCATCTCGCTCATGGCTCAGCAGATCCTCGGCAGGAGCTCGCCCTCCGCCTCGGCGAGAAGTCGGCTGCCAAACCCAGTATCCAGCACCACGAAACCAGGCCGATCCTCGATGCACTCCCCGACGATAGCGGCGTTTCGGCCTAGAGGATGCGCCCGGATCACGTCGAGCACCGCCTCCGCGCACTCGGGCTTCAGGCCAAAGACGGCCTTGCCTTCGTTGGCCGAGACGAGCGGATCGATCCCGAGTAGCTCGCCGACGGCGCGGACCTCGTCGCGCAGGGGTACCGATGGCTCGTCGACGACGATTCCGACGTGGCTCTTGTCCGCCATTTCGTGAAGCGCGCTCGAGAGGCCTCCGCGTGTTGGATCCTTCAACGCAACGACGCCCTCACCACCGACTTCGAGTGCACGCCGCACCAAGCTGTGCACAGGTGCGACATCAGACTCCAAAGCCGTCTCCAACGCGAGCTCGTTGCGCGTCGCCATGATTGCGAGCCCATGGTCACCCATCGTTCCGGTCACGAGAATCTTGTCGCCCACCGAAAGCCCTGCGTCGGAAACCAAGCGCCGGGTCAGCGCAACGCCCGTCGTGTTGATCACCAGTCCGTCGAGCTCACCGTGTCCCATGACCTTCGTGTCGCCCGTGACGATCGTCGTGCCGGCCTCTGCGCAGGTCGCGCGAATCGAGGCCCATATCCGCTTCAGAACGTCTCGCGAAAAGCCATCTTCGATGATCGCCGCGCAGGTGAGCGCCAGCGGCTCGGTGGCACCCATCATCGCGAGATCATTGACAGTTCCCGACACAGCGAGCCGCCCGATGTCCCCGCCGGGAAACTCGATTGGCTGGACCACGTGCGAGTCGGTCGCGATGACCAGGTACTGGTCTCCAATGCGAATCGCCGCGCCGTCGTCCATCGCGCTCAGGCCGATCCCACCTTCGCCAACATCTCCGAGACCTTCGGCGAAGATCTGCTCGATCAGCGCGCGCATCGCGCCGCCGCCCGTTCCATACTTGAGCGTGATGCGGTCCTCGACGAGACGCAGGTTGCGCGTCATGCAGCGCCTCGCTTGATCGATCGAAGGTCGGGGCGTCCGCCGTACTGGTGCCAGATCTTGCAGGTTCCTTCGGCGCTCACCATGCACGCGCCCACAGGCTTGTCGGGCGTGCACTCGTTTCCAAAGAGCGGGCAATCCGACGGTGAGGCGATTCCGGCCATGATGTCGCCACACTGACATTGTTGAACCAACTTGGGCGGCGCGTAACTCCAGAGCGCTGACGCGTCGATGGTGAACCGCTTGCGCGTGTCATACTTTGAGAACTCGTCACGAAGCCGGAGGTTCCCGTTTGGGACATGCGCGATGCCCCGCCAGCGGCCGCCGGTCGGTCGAAAGACGCGCCACAAGAGCTTCTGTGCATGGACGTTGCCCTCGCGGGTCACGCAGCGGGGAAAAGCGTTCTCAACCCTGGGTTTTCCGCTGTTGATCACCTCGACGAGCTTCACGAGCCCGGCCAAGACGTCGAGCGGCTCGAAGCCGGCGATCACCACCGGCAAGCCATGGCGCTCGACGAATTTCTCGAACACCGCGGAGCCGGTGATCGTGGCGGCATGACCGGCCGCGAGGAAGCCTTCGATTTTCGTCTCCGGCATCTCTGCGACGATCTCCATCACCGGAGGAATGTACTTGTGGGCTGACAGGACTGAAAAATTGTCCGGCGGCTCGTCGACGAGGATCGCTGCGGTGGCTACCGCAGTCGTTTCGAAGCCGGAGGCAAAGAAGACGACCTCCTCATCGTGCTCCCGCGCAAGCTCGACCGCTTGCGTCACGCTGTACACGACATCGACGCTCGCTCCTTCCGCCTTCGCGTCCGCGAGCGACTGGGACGTCCCTGGAACACGAAGCATGTCGCCGTAGGACGCGACGCGGACACCTTGCTTCGCAAGCGCTACGGCCTCGTCGACCTCCGGCACGTCCGTCACGCACACGGGACACCCCGGACCCATGATGACCTGCAATTCCTTTGGGAACGCAGATCGCAATCCGAACTTCGCGATCGCCTGCTCATGGCTCCCGCACACATGCATGATCGACACGGGCGCGTGATTAGCTTGGCTCACCAACCTGTCGAGCGTCTCCCGAAGGCCCCGTGCGCGTGCGGGGTCACGAAACTTCAATTGCTCGAATGCATCATTGGGATTCATCGAGCGCTCCCGTCCGCGAGGGGGCCGCATCTGGCGCAGCATCGATCTCACCACGAACGTCCGCAGTCATCAGGTCTTGCTCGTCCGCGAGTCTGAGAAGCTCATCGTACAACGCCAGTGTCTCCGCCGCGTCCTCGGGAGGAATGCGTCGAATCGCAAACCCGACATGGTTCAGGATGTAATCACCGGGATCGACGGCGGCGTCGCAGACCTCGAGGCGAACCTGCTTCCGAACGCCCCAGAATTCAACGGTCGCGATCTGGTTCTCGCGGTCGACTTCGATGACCTTGCCTGGGACTCCTAAACACATGAAAATGCTCCTTGGGGTATCAACCTTTGTCTCCCAGAAACGCGTCCGCGATCAAGGCCTGACCGATGGCGATGCCTCCGTCCCCCGGAGGAACTTGGCGGTGCCGCAACACCTCGTATTTATTGGCTAATCTGGACTCGATTCCCAAACAGAGCCGGCTGTTCTGAAAGACGCCGCCCGTCAAAGCCACAGGCACGGGGCCAAGGTCCGCCAAAAGCGTCTCCGCGAGCTCCACACTCGCCTGGGCAAGGGTGCGATGAAACCGGGCCGAGATCGCTCCAGGGCGGGCCCCTCGGCGCAAGTCGTGGACCATTTCCCGCACTGCTGGGCGCAAATCGATCTCCGTTGGCGCCGCTCCGCGGTCGATCTCGAACGGGTAAGCATTCGCGGTGCTCGGATCAGCAGCGAAGTCCCACGCCACGGCGATCTGACCCTCGTAACTGGACACTGGCCTCGCGAGGCCGAGTGCTCCGAAGGCGTCGAAGTAGCGACCCACGCCATGCGCGCTTGGCGCGTTGAGATCGCGCTCGAGCATTTGTCGGACGAGCCTCAATGCGTCCCGGGGAACCTTTTCAAACAAGGGCAGGTCTTCGGCGGGCGGTGCCCCATCGAACGCGTCGTGCAAGAGCGCGTACGCGATTCGCCAAACCTCGCGCATCGCAAGGTTGCCGCCCGGAAGCCGGACCGGACGAAACGTTCCGAGCCGCTCGAAACCGCCAGCAAAACAAAGGAGAAACTCGCCGCCCCAGGAAGTACTGTCCGTCCCGGCGCCGGTTCCGTCGAAGGCAAGCCCAAGGACCGGACCGTCGACTCCGTGTTCCGCCATCGCGCTCACGACGTGCGCATGATGATGTTGTACGCCAACGAGCTCGGCGTCATCCCGCGTAAGCGCATAGCGTGTCGACAAGTATCCCGGATGAAGGTCATGCGCGATCACCTCGGGTCGAATCGAGAGAATCGTTTCCATTCGCTCGATCGCTTCTTCGAAGAACTCGAGAGCCGCAACGGTCTCGAGGTCACCGATGTGTGGCCCAAAGTACGCGGTGTCGCCCGCCGCGATGCAGAAGGTATTCTTCAAATGCGCTCCGCACGCGAGCACCGGCCGCGCAACTGGCCTACTCAGCATGAACGGCCTCGGTACGAACCCGCGCGATCGTCGCATCACCGTTGGAGTGCCTGCGATGACCCGCACGACAGAATCGTCGCAGCGCATCGCGATGTCGCGATCGTGCAGAAGCAGTGCATCGGCGATTCCGTCGAGGCGTCGGCGCGCTTCTTCGTCACCCTTGCAGATCGGCTCGTCTGACACGTTCGCGGACGTCATCACGAGCGGGCCGCCCACGGCCTCGAGGAGCAGGTGATGGAGCGGTGTATACGGCAAAAACAAGCCCAGAAGCGGCGTATCGGGGCTAACTTCGACGGAAACCGGGCTGCCATCGCGCCGGCCCACCAGGACGATTGCGCGCTCCGGCGCGCATAAAATTGCCGCCTCCTCCTCGCTGAGATCGGCCAGGGCATTCGCCATGGCGATGTCGCGCACCATCACCGCAAAGGGTTTTTGGTCACGCCGCTTCCGCTCGCGGAGGAGGTTGATCGCCTCGGGGTTGGTCGCGTCGCACGCGAGGTGAAAGCCTCCGAGGCCCTTGATGCCAACGATGCCGCCTGCCTGCACTAGCTCCACCGTGGCGCGAAGCGGCTCCATTGCGATCGTGATCCCGGCCCCGAGCGCCGTGAATCGAAGCGACGGTCCGCACTCGGGACAGGCGTTTGGCTGCGCATGAAACCGACGGTCCTCGACGTCGTGATACTCCGCCTGGCATGCTTCGCACATCTCGAAAGACGCCATCGTCGTCCGCGCGCGGTCGTACGGGATCCCGGTCGCGATCGTGAAGCGCGGTCCGCAGCTGGTGCAGTTCGTGAAGGCGTATCCGTGTCGCCGGTTCGCTGGATCGAAGAGCTCCGCTTCGCACTCTGCGCAGGTCGCCAAGTCCGGTGGAATCGAGAGTGCTTTGTCGCCTCCTCCCTCGCTCATCTCGATCAAGAATCCAGTTCGCCCCTGAGATGCAAGCGGGGTTGACCGAAGGGACACGATCCTCGCAGCGGGCGGCGCATCCACCTGTAATTGCACGACAAAGTCTTTCAGGGTCTCCTCGCCGGCGAACGCCTCGATCAGCACCCCTCGGGCATCGTTCCGCACGCTCCCGGTGACCCCGAGCCCACGGGCTAGGCGCGCGACCCAGGGTCGAAACCCCACACCCTGCACCGTGCCGCGGATCTCAAGTCGAACTCCACTCATCACGGTTCGCGCTGCTCGGCCACGTTGAGAACATACGCGATGATGTCCCACTTCTCACCGTCGCTCAACGTTGGCCAGGCGGGCATCGACGTTCCCCGTTTGCCTTCGCTCAACACCTCGAACATCAAACGGGGGGTAACGCTCGCGCGCCACTCGGCGCTCGTAAAGTTTGCCGCCTTGCCCGATAGCCCCTTGCTCCGCACGCCATTCCCATCCGCCCGCACGCCATGACAGAGTACGCAGTTCATCTCGAAGAGCTTGCGTCCGCGCTCGCGCGCCTCGTCCGACGAGAGACGCTGGATCGGGACATCCACTTTGCCGTAGTCGATCGCAGACCTAGTAGCTTCCTCGGCGCTACACGCCGAGAGTGCGAGCGACATAACCAGCGCTCCCATAGCTTTCATCGCGATTCTCCGATGGCACCGGTGGGTACCCGAGGGTCGTGAGCTCTTCGACGACTCGGCGCACCAGCTCGGGGATCGCCGCTTCCACGTCCGGCGTGCGCTCGAGCCCCAGCTCGATCGATTTCGGCACCACGCCAAGAATCACGACTCGTTCCGGGTACCGATCCAAGAGGCTCGCGCCGGCCAGAAGGTCAGCGACCCCAATTTGGTGGGGCGATAGCCGTTCGTAGACGGTGGGAGCCACCTCGTCGCCCTCGATTCGAACTTGGGTCCCCGGAGGTCCCTCGGCGTTCACCGCGTCCACGAGAATTACCTGATCGGCGCTGTCGACCAGCGGCAACAACGAGAGTCCGAGCGTGCCGCCGTCGAGAGCAACCACCCCCTCCGGCATCGCGTATTCGCGGATCAGTTTGTGAATCGCGGCGATGCCAGCCCCGTCGTCAGTGCAGACGACGTTGCCAAGCCCCAACACGAGGACTGGCGTTCGCGCTTCAATCATTTGTCTCGGTTACGCCAACCCTTCGGTAGCCACTTGTAACCGCTGAAGAGCGAGTCGATCAGCCCCATGCCCTCGACCCGCGATACGAGCATTGCGCTCCAGATGTGATGGGCGACGAACCCCAGCAAGAACCACATCGCGAGGTGGTGAATCCAGCGAGCCGTCTGCGCGCCACCCAGTACGGGTACCAGCCATTCGAACCACGACATGTAGCCCACTGCGCTTATCGAGTAGAGCGACACGCCCGTGACGATCAGGATGAGGTAGATGGTGAACACCAAAAGGTAGGTCATCCCGGCCAGCGGGTTGTGCCCTACGTTGAGCGGGGGCTCACTGCTGGAGAAGGAGTAGAACTTCAGCATACCAAACACGTCACGACGACGCCGTGGGCTCATCGGGACGAATTGCTGCCAGCGCGCATAGTAGGAGCCGACGAACATCCAGCCGATACGCACCAACACTGCAAGGGTGAAGATGATCGCGGAGTAGAAGTGAACGACCTTCATCGTGCCCATGATGGAGAACTGGTCGGTTGGGCCCGCCGCGATCAAGTACGGCTTGCCGATGTAAATCCCAGTCACCGCGAGAATGAACGTCGTCAACATGATGACCCAGTGGGTTACCCGCACGACGAGATCCCACACGTAGACGCGCTCCACGTTGCCGGAGTGGGCGGGATGCTCGGCGCTCGCGAGCGGGCGAGCGCCAGCGTCCGTCGCCGTCGCAGAGGGGGGAGTCATCGCGCCTTCACGCGAGTGATCTCGCGCCCTCCGGGTTCGACGACGTGTACGCCGCAGGCCATGCAGGGGTCGAACGAGTGAACCGTTCTCAGGATCTCGATCGGCTGCTCAGGATCGGCGACGGGGGTCCCGACCAGCGCCGCTTCGTATGGTCCCGGTACGCCACCCGCGTCGCGCGGTCCCGCGTTCCAGGTGCTCGGAACGACACACTGGTAGCGCGCGATCTTTCCGTCCTTGACGTGCACCCAGTGGCTGAGAGCGCCGCGTGGTGCCTCGTGGAAGCCCGCACCCATCGAATCCTTCGGCCAGGTGCTCGGGTCCCATTTGGCGTTGTCGTGAATGCGAAGCTCGCCTTTGCCCATGTTGTCCGCGAGCTCGTCCACGAAGTCGCCGATCTTGTCGACCAAGATCTGGGTCTCGATGCCGCGGGCCGCAACGCGGCCGAGCGTCGAGAACAAGGCCTCCGGCCCGACACCAAGTGCCCCGAGGACGTGATTGACGAGACCCACGACCTGCTCGTGCCCCTGCGCATAGTTGACGAGCATCCGAGCCAACGGACCGACTTCCATCGGCACGCCGTCGTAGCGTGGCGATTTGAGCCACGAGTAGCCGTTCGCAGTGTCCAAACGCTCGAAGGGTGGCTCGGGGCCGGTGTAGTTCGGGTTGGTCTGACCCTCTGAGGGGTGAATCCCTTGATCGTTGCCACCCTCGTAGTCGTACCAGGAGTGCGCCACCTGCTCCGTGATCTTCGACGGATCGAGCGGCTCGACCTTCGAAAGGTCCTTGTTGCGAATGACTCCAGACTTCAGGAACTTGTCGGGCTCGGATTCGTCGTCGAGCGGATACTCTCCGAACACCATGTAGTTGCCGACTCCACCGCCATACCCGGCCCAATCCTTGTAGAACGAAGCAACCGCGAGCAGATCGGGAATGTAGACTTGGCTGACGAATTGCTGCGCCTCAGCGATCATCTTCTTGAAGGAGGCGATCGTGTGGATGTTCAGGGAAGCCTGCTTGTCCGGATCGACCGGCGTCGCCATGCCTCCAACCAGGAAGCTCTGAAGGTGCGGGTTCTTGCCGCCGAGGATGGCGTGCATTTTGATGAACTCGCGCTGCCACTCGAGGGCTTCGAGATAGTGTGCCACCGCCATGAGGTTCGCCTCCGGCGGAAGCTTGTACGATGGGTGGCCCCAGTACGCGTTGGCGAACGGGCCGAGCTGCCCGCGATCGACCAGCCCTTTGACCCGGGCCTTGATGCCGGCGAAGTACTTCTCGCTCGACTTCGGCCAATCGGAGATCGACTGGGCGAGCTTCGAGGTCGCTGCTGGATCCGCATCGAGCGCCGACACGATGTCGACCCAATCGAGCGCGTGCAGGTGGTAAAAGTGGATCACGTGGTCCTGGATGCACTGGGACGCGATGATCAAGTTGCGGAGCAACCGGGCATTGGGCGGCGGCTTGGCGCCGATCGCATCTTCGACCGCGCGGATCGAAGCGATCGCGTGCACAGTCGTGCAGACGCCGCAGATGCGTTGCGTGAAAGCCCACGCGTCCCGCGGATCGCGGCCCTGGAGAATGATCTCGATGCCGCGAAACATGGTCGACGAAGACCAGGCGTTCGTGACTTGGCCGCCGTCGATTTCCGCCTCGACGCGCAAATGGCCCTCGATGCGGGTTACCGGGTCGACAACGATATGGGTCATTCTGCGCCTCCTTGATCACTTGCGTCGGTCGCCGCGGGCGGTCCGTCCGGTGCGTGATCAGCACCTGATTTCACGAGCTTCTTTCCGAGATGCACCAACGTGTGTCCTGCGAACGCGGTGGTGACGCCGATCGTCGCCCAGAACCCGATCTTGTCGATGTTCGAGCCCTGTCCGAAACCAGGGAACCCTGGGAGGTGCGAGTAGAACGGCGTCATCTTGTCCCAGAAGTCCGGCTCCGCGCAGCCGATGCAACCGTGGCCGCACGCGATTGGCCAGCTCGTGTTGTCGTTCCACCCGACGTTCGGGCAGTTCTGGAACGACACCGGACCCTTGCAGCCCATCTTGTAGAGGCAGTGGCCGTCGCGGTGTGCCTCGTCGCCCCACTGCTCGACGTACTGGCCGGAGTCGTAGTGTGCGCGCCTCTCGCAGTTGTCGTGAATCGACTTTCCGTATGCAAAAAGCGGGCGATTCAGCTTATCGAGCGCGGGGAACCGGTTGTAGGTCAGGAAGTACACGAGGGTGGCAGTGAGGTTCTGCGCGTTGACCGGACACGCGGAGAGGTTGATGAGGTTCTTGAGCCCCGGCACCGCATCGGACACGCCAAGCGCGCCCGTCGGATTGGGTGACGCGGCGGGGATGCCCCCGAACGATGCACAGGTACCGACGCACACCGTGGCAAGTGCGTTCCCGCAGACTTCGTTTGCAATCTGCATCGCGGACTTTCCGCCGACCGTGCAATACGCGCCATTGGCTCCGGTTGGAATCGAGCCTTCGACGACGGCGAGGTACGCCCCCTTCTTGTTCTCGACGACCGCATGCAGGTTCGCCTCCGCTTGGTGACCCGCCGCTGCCATGATCACCTCGTGGTAATCGATGGAAATCAGATCGAGGATCACCTCGGCCGCAGTGGGCTTACTCGCACGCAGGAACGACTCGGTGTTACCCGCGCAGTCCTGGAAGTTGAGCCACACGAGGGTGGGTTTCTCTTTGTTCTCGATCGCATCGGCGATCATGGCCGTCGCGCCTTTCGGCAAGCCAAACATCACGGCCATCGCCGAGCAGAAGCCCATGAACTCGCGACGTGACACGCCGCGCGCCTCTAGCTCGCGACGGAAGTCGCTCCTCGGTTGGTCCATCGCGCCCTCCTTGCTGGTTGAAGCAAAGGTTGCGGCCAAAACGTCATTTTCAGCCGCCCGGTCGCTCTGACTCTACCTCTTCAAAACACGCGAAAACAAGCTTCTGCTCCCTGTTGAGAGACGTTTTCCCCAAGGCGCGCCGTTCTTTCGTTTACTCAGGAATACGCGCAAATTTTGCATGTCCGCCCACGGCCCATATGCGCGTCCTCTCGCCAGCGAGCTCGGTCCCAATTCCTGGAAATTCTGGAGTGTTCCGAACATCTTGGGGCGCAGCAGCCGCTTGACAATCGCGCCCCACAGCAGCACTCCAAGGAGTCATGGTTGCCGAGGCAGTGTTCGAGGGCCCGATCCCCGAAGAGGGCGTCAGCGAGGTGCTTGGCGGTCTCGAAGAGATCGGGACGACTGGGGTGCTCGCGTTCCAGAGCAGGTCTGGCTCAGGCACGATACAACTGCTGCACGGCCAGATCGCCGACAACGGTGCCAGTGAGGAGAACGAGCGCGCGCTCGAGACGCTTCTTTCGCTTCGCGATGGTCAGTTTGCCGTCTACCCGAAGCTACCTCACCTCCCGGTTTCCCGCGGCACCGACACGACACGCCGCGGCTCCCTCGCGGTACATCCGCCGCCCGACCTGATGCGCTATTGTGAGAGTGCCGGTCTGACCGGCCGCCTCTTGCTGGAACATCGCGGCCGCTTGGCGATCGGCTACTACGACAAGGGCGAGCTCAACGATGTCAGCATCGACGGTGGAACACCCGCGGACTTCGTGATCGCGTTGGAGTGGACGGAAGGCACTTTCCGAGTCGACGCGGTTCCGCCGCCGCGCGAGACGTTACCGCCTTCGTTGCGAGAAGCGACCTCGGAGCTCCCGCCGAAGAACCCCACTCAGCTTCCGCTGGTGCAGGCATTCGAAGAGGGTCTCGCCGAGCTTCGCCGCGCGGACGAGACGCCGGTTTCCGGACTGCGCCCGCGCATGGAAGACCCGGACGACGACGCGACAATCCGTATTATCCGCAGGCCGGGCGTCGATGATTCGGATCGGCCCGCGGAGCTGTGGAATGGCCTCGACTATTCTCCCTCTTTCGCGACGGAATCTGCTACAACCGACAGCGTGAAGTCGAAAGACGACGGTCGGCCAATGGGCTTTTGGCGCACCCTTGGATGGGTTGGCGCCGTGTTTGTGGTGGTTGCTGGTTGCCTTTGGCTTCTCGCGTCGCTCCCGCCACTAGAGTAATCTCGGCTCCGTGGGCCCGCGCTTGCGACCGAGACGCTGGCTTTCGAGCCTGATCGCCGTAATGCTCCTCGCGTCGCCGATCATGGCGGGAGCGCAGGACTCCGATCCGAAGGGCGAGCCGTATCGGCCCGGAGACGTCGTCAAGCCTCCGGCCCCCACCGACGAGGGCATGGCAGACGGTCCGTTCGTCGACCGCTACGGCGACGCAAGCGATGCGAGTGATGTCAATGCCGTCGTCTCCCAAGTTCGGTACGTGCTCGAGGGGATTGTCGTCGCCGGCAACACGCGCACCAAGGCGCGCCTCATTCGCAAGTTCGTTCCGCTGAAGCCCGGCGACTTCCTCGACCCCGAGTCACCGGAGCTCTTGGCGACTGAGTGGCGGCTCATGGGAACGGGCTGGTTCGACGACGTCGACATCCACCTCGAGCGCGGCGCCGAGCGAGGATACGTGGTGATGGTGGTCGAGGTGCAGGAGCGAAACACCGTCATCATCGAACAACTAGTCGCAGGGCTTTCCGAAGGCGTGAAGCAAACGACCGACAGCGGCCGCACGCTGTTCCCTTGGTTCGGGTTCAAGATCACCGAGACCAACCTGGCGGGCCTCGGTATTCGGCTTTCGGGCACTGCGCTGCTGAGCGAGTTCCAGCAGGGGGGCCGTGTCGACCTCGGCTACCCGAAGTTGATCAAGGACGAGTACGGGATTCGCTTTGCTTCGTATTTCCTCAACGGCCGGGAATTCTACGGAAATCAACCGTTGGTCAGCGTCCCATGTGGAGCGCCGACCTGTCCTGGAACGTCCGTCGTTACGAACGCCGTGGTTCGCTATCGGCGCGGGGGGTTCGTCCTCGGAACGGGAAAGGATTTCACCAGCAAGTTGCGCTACGAGCTCGATTGGGTCGGCGACATCGTCAGCGTGCTCTCGCGCCCCGAAGCCGCGAGCGAGATGCGAGGCAACGACATCGTGCCCATCAACTTCGCGATCCAAGACGGGCACAGCTTCGTTTCGACGATTCGCTTCGCGCTGATCTTCGACAAGCGCGACGATCCGGGGATCACCAAAGAGGGTGTGTTGTTCCACGGGGAAGTGTCCGTGGGCACCCGTTTCCTCGGCAGCAACTACGACTACTTGAAGCTCGAAGCCTGGGTGCGCCGTTGGTGGCGTCTTCCGTGGAAGCACACGATTCGACTCGGCGCGTACGGTGGCGCGGCCTTCGGCAACACCCCGTTCTTCTATCTCTTTCACATCTCCGACCTCACCGACCTGATCCCGTCTCGGTTCCTCGAGATGCAGCTCGACGCACGTCCACCTCCGAATCTCCTCGGGACGTCGATCGAGAACAACTACCTCGGCGAGCTCGCTTGGAGACTCGACATCGGATACAACATTCCGGTCTACGAGCGCACGCGTGAGCACGGGCTTCGCGAGATCAACCTCTACACGCTGATCGGGCTGCTCTCGTTGGCCAACCTTCGAGATCCGCGAGCCGGCGTGCTCGGCTACAGCGGGTTCTCCCGCTACCCGCTCGACCTGACCTTCGATGTCGGGTTCCGATTCGATACTCGCGTGGGCGTGTTTCAGGTCGGGTTTTCCACGATCGTGGGGTTCATACGCTTGTGAGACGCTGGCTGATAGCTTTGGTCTTGCTCACGAGCGCCGTCGTCTATGCGCAGGCGCATCTGCCGGCGCGCGACATGCGAATCGCATGGGATCGCGGGGCTCCGAAGGTGTCCTTCTCGGCCAAGGATCTAGCCGACGAGCGCGTTCGCCGGGAGCTGTCAGGCGGGCTCCGCAAGCGTCTCGTGGTGCACGTCAGCTCGCACTTCAAAGGCTCCAATCACGCCTTGGCGCATCGGACCTTTGGTTGTGCTGTCACCCGCGACCTCTGGGAGGACGGGTACCTCGTGCGAATTGGGACCAAGAGCATGCGCTTCAAGACGGTGGAGCAGGTGCTCGACCACTGTCTCGTGGTCGAGGGGCTCTTCGTCGGCGAACCCAAGAACTACGAGCGGAACAAGGGCAAGGACATCTACTTCTTCGTGCGCGCGGAGTTCAATCCGATCTCGCAGAAGCAGTGTCGCGAGCTCATTCGCCCGAGTGGGGGAAGCGATGCCGTCGGTCCAATTACGGTGAGCATCGTTCGTAGACGCATCTGCCAGGCGGAGCGTGACATCGAGTTCCGAAGCGAGTTTCTGAAGGTGCCGCAATGAGCCGATTCGAGCGAAAGATCCTGTTCGCAATCGGCATTTCGGTGTTCCTCGCGCTAGGCGGCGCCGTGTTCCTCGCACGAGGGGCGTTGCGCGAAGTTTATAGTGTCGGTGTCAACGAGCGGTTTGGGACCGAGCTCGTCCATGGGGTGGAGGCGCGACGGGGTCAACTCTTGGCGCTTCGTTCGAGCACCGAGCAGGCCGCAGACGCCGTGCAATGGGCGGTCGAAGCGGAGATGGCGCGCCAGCGCGGCTCGCAGCGGATCACTCCTATGCTCCAGGAGCTGCTCGAGCGATACGTCTTCGTCCGGGGAATCCGAGTCACCACGGTCGATGACGCCGTCATCGCGAGCGTGTCTCGCCCCGTCGATCCGCGTGCCGAGCCGATGCGGGTGACCACACGCGACCGCACGGCCTCGGCCGGGGAACGAAGGGTGCACATCGCCGTCGAAGTTGCCGTTCCCGAGGTCTATTTCGAACGTCTTCAAGAGGCTGGCGCGGCCGCGGACGTCTACTCGCGCTTGCAGCGTCGAAGCGCCTCGGTGTCCGACGTCTACGTCTGGGTGTTCGGCGTCTTGGTGTTTCTGGTCATCGTGGTCGCGTTTCTCATCGGCGCGATCCTTTCGCGCCGTGTCACGAAACGCGTCGCCGCACTTGCCGAGGCATCCCGCAAGGTCGGCGCAGGCGATCTCAGCGTCTCGCTACCTTCGAGCGCGACCGACGAGATCACGGAGCTCACCGAGGCCTTCAACGACATGGTCCGGGACTTACGAGATTCGCGCACCCGCATCGCATACCTTCAGAGAATCGGAGCGTGGCAGGATTTCGCCCGCCGCCTCGCCCACGAGATCAAAAACCCGCTCACGCCGATTCAGCTCGCGGCCCAAGAGATGGACGAGACCTATGATGGCGGTGACGAGGACTATCAGCGCAAGCTGCAGAGCGCGCGGGCCATCATCGAAGAGGAGGTCGCGACGCTTCGCCGGCTGGTGGGGGAATTCAGTGCTTTTGCCAAGCTTCCAGAGGCAGACCTAGCGCCAGCCGACCTTGGAGAGGTCGTACACGCCATCGAGACTTCCGTGCCCGCGATGCTCGAGGACGTGGGCCGGGGTACCCCAGTGCCGGTCGAAGTCGAGGTGAGCCCCGCAACGGAATCCATTCGAGTGCGTATGGACCCCATGATGCTGAAGCGAGGCCTGGACAATCTCGTCCGTAATGCGATTCAGGCAGTTCACGAGACCCAGCCGGACGGCGGTGGCCGCGTGTTTGTACGGGCTTACAAAGCGCGGAACTCTGCCTTCGTCGAGGTCCGCGACAATGGCGTTGGGGTTGCTGAGGAAGACTGGGATCGAGTCTTCGACCCGTACTACACGACCAGACCGGAAGGGACCGGTCTCGGTTTGGCGATTGTGAAGAAGGTCGTGCTCGAGCACGGCGGCGAAGTGCGCGTCGACCGCGCCCCAGAAGGCGGTGCGCGGTTCTGCATCGAGCTACCCTTGTTGGAGTCACGTTGAGCGAGACTGAGAAGAAGGCCTCGAACAAGTGGATCCGCTGGTCGATCACGGCCGCGGTGTTCATCGCGTTCTATGCGTGGATGACGCGCGGTACGGTGTCGCCGTTCATGGGCGAGCCGGCGCCAGCGCTTTCGCTGACCATCGCAGCCGGTGCTGCGCCGGACGGCCCGACCCGCGTGAACCTCTCGCAGATGCAAGACGAGGTGGTCGTGCTCGAGTTCTGGGCGAGTTGGTGCGGCGCGTGCAAACGCGCGACGCCGGTCCTCAACGATCTCAATCGCGAGTTCGCCGATCGGCCCGTGGCCTTCTACGCGATCAACGTCGAGCCGATCGATCGCCAGCGGCTTCAGGCGGCCCACGCCGCGTTTGGTACCGAGTTTCCCACCCTTCACGACAGGAGCGGGGAGGTTCAAAGGCGATACGCCATCGAGGTCCTCCCGACCGTGATCGTCGTCGACCGAGCAGGGCTGGTCCGCTGGGCATCTACCGGAGTTCCGAGCAAAATGCGGCTCCGAGGGGCGATCTCGGAGGCCTTGAATTAGCCGAATTCGGCCGTGGTTGACGCCTTAGTTCGGCGCTGTTAAGGTCGGCCGCCCTGCGGGGCCGGCGGAGCGGGTACGTCGATGTTGGAGGCATTTCCTTGGTTCAAGCGCTTCAGGGTCCAAGCTTAGACGAGCGGGTCAGTTCGCTGCGGGAGTTGATCGACGCTGCCCCCGAGCAGATCCTCACGGAGTATCAAGCACGCTTCGATATCGCGTGGATCTATCACGACAGCGCGCTCGAGGGCGTCGTGTACTCGATGGACGAGCTCCGCGCTGCGATGAGCGACGAGGTCGTGGCTGACACGGCATTGATCCCCGTCTACGACGAGATTCGAAATCACATGGGTGCGATCGAGATGATCCGTGAGATGTCGACCCGCCGCCGCTTCAACGTGAGCCTCGAGGTGATCAAGAAGCTGTTCGCGCAGCTCGCGCCCGAGGAGCTAGAAGGCAAGGGACCGCCCAAGTACCGCAAGGACATGCCGCTCCACCGCTTGTATTTCCACGAGATCTCCCAGCCGGACAAGATCAGCTACCGCATGCGGCAGCTCGTCCAGTGGCTCTCCGACCCCGAGACGAAGAAGACGATGCATCCCGTGCGCATGGCGAGCAAGGCGCACTTCCAGTTGCTTCACATCTATCCCTTTCCGCGGCACAGCGGCAAGGTTGCGCGACTGGTCATGAATCTGATCTTGATGCGCGCCGGGTATCCGCCCGTGGTCATTCACGCAACGGAGCGGCAGCGCTACTATGAGGCATTGCGCAACGGTGAGGATGCAACCGCCGCGCTGGTCAACCAAGCGCTAGGCGCCGCGATCGAGACGGCGATCCAGTACTTCGAAGAGGTTCGCTAGTCGTTCAGGTCAGGCGTCTCCGAGGAAGCTCGGGAGAGCCGAGATCACCGCGACGTATCGAGCTCCCGCACTGAGCGTTGTGTCCGCGTTTTCGGGCGTAATCCCACCGATTGCAACGACTGGACGCGAGACGCTGCGACAGACTTCGCCGAGTGTCCCAACCCCGACGATCGGGTCCGGGTTCTCCTTCGTCGTCGTCGCGAAGACCGGGCCAAAGGCGATCAGATTCGCCCCATCGCGCTCCGCCCGCGCGGCTTGATCCGGGTCGTGCGTCGAAACGCCGATTTGCATGTCGCCGACCACCTTTCGCGCATCGCCGATGGCGAGGTCGTCTTGGCCCAGGTGAAGCCCGTCGGCTAGGACGACCCGAGCGATGTCGGCGCGGTCGTTGATGACGAACGTGGCGCCCGCGTCCGTGCAGAGCGCCCGCAGCTCCAACGCGAGCTCGATCAAGCTCCGGTCGTCGATTCGCTTTGCCCGGAGCTGTAGAATCGGGGACCCGGCGGCGAGGACCTTGCGGGCAAGCGCAATCGGCTCGCGGGACACTTCCGCGTCGACGATCGCGTAGACTCTAGTCAGTGGGATCGTCACTGGTCAGCCTCCGGTACAGCTCAGGCCGCCGATCGCGGAAGAACCCCCAGTTGGCGCGGTAGCGGCGAAGCGCCTCACGATCAAACGAGGCCAGGGCGACACCTTCTTCATCCCGTCCGAGCTCGGCCACCATGTCGCCGCGCTGATTGCAGATGAAGGAGCTCCCATAGAAGCCGAGCGCGCCTTCGACCCCGATTCGATTCGCTGCAGCCACGGGCATTGCGTTGGCCACCGCGTGCCCCACCATGACTCGCTGCCACGGCGCCCGCGTGTCTTCGTCCGGGGCTTCGGGCTCGCTGCCAATGGCAGTTGGGTAGAGCAAGACCTCGGCGCCGGCGAGCGCCATGGCTCGGGCCGCCTCGGGAAACCACTGATCCCAGCAAATTCCCACGCCAATCCGGCCATGCCGGGTGTGCCACACCCGAAAGCCGGTGTCCCCAGGCCGGAAGTAGAACTTCTCTTCATAGCCCGGGCCGTCCGGGATGTGGCTTTTCCGGTACACACCGAGGAGGGCGCCACCGGCGTCGATGATCGCGACACTGTTGTAGTGAGCCTGACCTGCGCGCTCGAAAAACGAGACAGGCAGAACCAGGTCGAGCTCGGCGGCGAGCTTCTGCATGTGGCCGATCGTCGGGTGACCCTCGAGAGGGAGGGCGAGATCGAACGCGCGCTCGTCTTCGGTTTGCGGAAAATATTTCCCATCCAGGAGCTCGGGCGTCAGCACGACCTTGGCGCCTCGTCTCGCAGCTTCGCGAACGAGGGCGTCGACGCGTGCGAGGTTCTCATCGCGGCTTCCTGCGAGGGCGCATTGAACGACGGCGATGCAAAGCGGAGAGGCGGTCATGGTGCGAGGGGTTGGGGCTGAGTGGCGCAGTGGAACACTCCACCCCCACATAGCAGGTCGCGGGCGGGGAGGCCGATCGCCTCGCGTCCCTCGAACGCATGGCCGATGGCCTCGAGGGCCGCATCGTCTTCGGGCAATCCGTAGGTCGGGACGACCACCGCCTCGTTCGCCACGTAGAAGTTGCAGTAGCTCGCAGGTAGCGGAGCGCCGTCATCATCGGCGAGCGCCGAGGGTGCGGGGAGCTCGAGGATCGAAAGCCCCTCATTGCGCAAGGTGGCCGCGATCTCCTCGAGAATCCCTGCGTTCGGAACGTCTCCGGTCGGGTGCATGCAGAGTACGTTATCGGCTGATGCGAAGCGGGCGATCATGTCGACGTGCCCGTCGGTGTGGTCGTGCTCGAGGCCCCGCTCGAGCCAAATCACACGCTCGACGTCGACGAGCTGCGCAAGGGCATGTTCGAATGATTCGCGAGTGAGGCCGGGGTTTCGGTTGCGGTTGAGGACGCACGACTCGGTCGTCAGGAACGTCCCGACCCCATTTGATTCGAGCGCGCCGCCCTCCAAGAACAGCGGGCTTCGAGCCGCGAGTGCGCCCAGGCGGTCGAGCACCCAGTCGCCCACCACGTCGTCGAAGGGCATCTGGTACTTGCCACCCCATCCGTTGAGCCGGAAGCGCAGTCCGCGGAGCTCGCCATGCGCGTCGTGTCCGAGGAGGGGGACCGTGTCGCGAAGCCAGCAGTCACCGTAGGCCGCGGACAGATACTCGACGTTTGCCGTGTCACCGATCAGCGCGCGCGCGCGCCGCTCGGTTTCCGCGTTGCGCACGAGAAGCCGGACTGGCTCCTCACCGGGTCCGGCGATCGTGCGGCACAGAGCTGCGATCGACTGCTGCGCCGCCGGGAGGCCGCTCGGCCACTCCTCAGCCAGGTGCGGGAACGCGAGCCAGCACGCCTCGTGCCGCTCCCATTCCCCCGGAACCCTGAACCGCTCTGTCACCGACCGATCCTACCACGGGAGAACCGCTGCTTCACCGAAGCGCGCGACCAAGCCCTGCACGTGGTCGAGCACTGCTTGGCGTCGTTGACGCAAGCCTTCTAGCTGCTTTTCGTTGAGCACCGGCGCTAAAGGGTCGCCTTCGAGGCGCTTGGCGAAGGCGCCGACGTCGAGTGCGCGCAGCGCATCGATCGTCGAGCGGCGGAATCGTTGCAGGGCTTTGAGCCGCGCCTCCATCAAGCCGAGGCGTTGCTCGCCGAGCCAGAAGCCCGCGCCGTTGTCGAGATAGATCAGCGGTCCACCCTCTGCACGTGTCCGGACGTTGGTGAAGTCGCCTCCCCAACGGTCGACGTTTTGCGTGAGGTAGTCGAAGAGGATCAGATCCGAGAGCTCCGCCGGTCTAGTTTCGGTGTCCGGCGACTTAGCGAGTGGTCGACTCGGGTCGGTCGCTTCGCGGACGCCCGGCCGATGATTGAGGTCGGCGCGGTAGTCGACCGGCCGCTGATATGGCGTGATCGGCAGCGTTTTCTGCACCCTCACCCAGCGCTCCCAGTTACGCCCCATCCGCAGGCGTTTGAGCGGCTCGGGCACCCACCAGATGAATGCGCCCTTGATGGTGCCGTCCGCTGCCACGCCGAGCTCGCTCACGCGATCATCATTTCCGGCGGCTCCCTTTAGGGCCTCCCATTGGAAGCTGCGGCCCGTCGTGGGCGGGACGCGCCCAATCCCGAGCTCGCGATCCAAATAATACGCCGCGAGCTCGGAGTACCAGTGCGCGGCAGAAAAGGCTTGCTTGGGCTTGAAATAGCCCTTCGTTCCATCTTCCAGGATGATTTGAAAAGCGAGGCTTCGGCCCCCCTTTCCCTTCTTCACCTCGCTTATCGGCGACTCCCGGAGCGACGCGATGTACGGCGCGTCCGCTTCGCCGAGGAACGCGGGCTGGGCGTCTTCCGCACTGCCGGGGTTGGCGAGGAGTAGAGCGCTGAGGAGGGCGGCGAGCAGGACGAGGGGAGCGATTCGCGGCACTCGCGAAAGCCTACTCGCCGAGGCCGACGAGGTCGATTTCGATGCCAAGACCGCGAGCTCGCGCGGCGTCGTAAATCGAACGGGCGAGCGCCAGGTCTTGAATCGCGAGACCGGTCGAGTCGAAGACCGTCGTGACGGTGGCCGCGGGTCTCGGGAGCAAGCCGGCGACCACCTCTCCGAGCGTCCCCGCGATGTCATCGATGGCGAAGTCACCGCAGGCGAGCGGCACGTTGATCTCGCCGCTTCCCTCGGCTTGGTGAATGTCATCGATATACACGTCCGCCGCGCGCAAGACCCCGGGCGCGAGCTCCTGCTTTCCCGGGGCGTCGGCGCCCATCGCATTGATGTGCGCGCCGGGCGTGATCCAACCCGATTCGAGGAACGGCACGCGCGCCGGAGTGGCCGTGCAGACGATGTCCGCGGCTGCGGCCGTCTCGAGGCTCACGACGCGGCCGCCGATCTCGCTCGCGAATTGTGATGCCGCCTCCGCATTCCGATCGTGGACGAGGCTCTCGAAGTCGCCAAACACCACCCGATGGGCGGCGTGGAGCGTTCGGGCCTGTACCCCGCAGCCGATGAAGGCGATGCTCCCGGGCGCCGCAGATGCGAGGTGCTTGGATGCGACCCCGGCGGCGGCGCCGGTTCGCAAGGCAGTCAGAGAGGTCCCGTCCATCACCGCCAAAGGGAACGCGTTCGCTGGATCGTTGAGCACGTAGACGCCCATCACCGTCGGCAAGCCATGGCGTTCGCGATTGTGCTTGTGGACGTTGACCCACTTGATGCCGGCGGACGCTCCGAGCCGCGCGGGCATCGCGCGGAAGTCGCCGTCGTGGTCTTCGATCGGGAGATAGACTTTCGCAGGCATCGTCGCTTCACCGCGTCCAAACGCAGCGAAGGCGGACTCCACGGCGGCGATCGCCAGCTCCATCTCGGCGAGTCGTTCGACCTCGGAGCGCGTCAAGACCAGTGTTTTCATTCGCGTGCCTTCCCCCCAGGAGCTCCTCGTTTGGCAACGCCCTCCTTCAGTATAGTCCGCGCTCCATGCGCCATGGCAATTAGGAGGAAACGGGTGTCTCCATGTTTGCAGCTACCCCTCAGTGAAAGTCTCGCGAGCGGTGTGTTTGCTCGGCGAGAGCGAGGTCCGGTACCCACAGCGATTTGGCGATTAGATGGATGACACCATCGGCCTTTTGGATCTCGCCTGTGACGCCGAGCAGCGCGGCGGTTTTGGCGAGCGCTGCGTACTGATCGAATACGCGCTTCCAGACGACGACGTTGACGAAACCGGTTTCGTCTTCGAGCGTGAAAAAAGTAACCCCTGATGCCGTGCCGGGGCGTTGCCGACAAATCACCATGCCAACGTATCGCAGCTCGTCGCCATGCGCGCGGCGTTGCACCTCAGTGGCGTCTGGGATGCCGCGTGAACGAAGCGCGTGTCGAAGCCCGCGCATCGGGTGGCCGCGCGTGCTGTGGTGGCTCGTCCGGTAATCCCAGATCACTTTGTCGTCGCTTGCTAGCGAGCTGAACGAGATCTGGCTCGACGCGGGCTCTAGTGGCAACGAGTCCCGCGTGAATCGAGACAAGCTTCGAACCTGCCAGATCGCGTCGCGCCGATTGAGGCCGAAGCATTCGAACGCGCCCGCTTCGGCGAGCGCATGCAGAGCCTTCTTGTTGAGCCGTGTTTCCCGGACGAAGCTCGGGAGGTTGGGATGCGGCACTTCGGCAGCTTCGATTCGCTCGCGCTCGACGACGCCTAGGCCTTTCACATAACGAAGACCCATTCGCACCCCAAATCGTGGTGCCCCGTAAAGCGGACGCTTCGCGCCTGCCACGGGGCTGCGCTCTTCGAGCGTGCAGTTCCATTGGCTCTTGTTGATGTCGATGGGGAGGACTTCGACTCCGTGCCGTTTGGCGTCTTCGACCAGCGTGGCTGGGGTGTAAAACCCCATGGGTTGTGCGTTTAGAATCGCGCAGGTGAAAGTCTCGTGATGGTGGCAGCGGAGCCACGCCGTGACGTAGGCGAGCAGCGCAAACGATGCAGCGTGGCTTTCGGGGAACCCATACTCACCAAAGCCGCGAATCTGCGAGAACACGCGCTCGGCAAAATCTTCGGGGATGCCCTGTTCGAGCATGCTCGGTACCATTCGCGCGCGGTGCTTTTCGATGCGTCCCGACCTTCGCCAGGCCGCCATGTCGCGCCGGAGCTGATCGGCTTCTCCGGGTGTGTACCCGGCTGCTTCGACGGCCAGCTTCATCACCTGCTCTTGAAAGATCGGCACGCCGAGTGTCTTCTTCAAGATGCGCTCCAACTTGGGGTGCGGGTACAAGACCTCTTCTTCCCCCTTTCGACGCCGAAGGTAAGGGTGCACCATGTCTCCCTGAATAGGGCCAGGGCGAACGATTGCGACCTGGATCACGAGATCGTAGAACGTTCGTGGTCGAAGCCGGGGGAGCATCGCCATCTGCGCGCGGCTTTCGATTTGGAACACGCCGACGGTGTCGCCCTTGGACACCATCTGATACGTAGCTTCATCTTCGGCAGGCACGGTAGCGATCTCGAGTGGCAGGCCTTTGTGCTCGGTCAAGAGATCGAACGCGTGATGGATACAAGTGAGCGCGCCGAGCCCCAAGAGGTCGACTTTGAACAAGGCGAGGTTGTCGACATCGTACTTGTCCCACTGGATGACCGTACGGGCTTCCATGGTCCCGGGCTCGATGGGGACGATCTCGTCCACTGGCCGGTGACCGAGCAGAAAGCCTCCCGGATGAATCGACAAATGCCTAGGAAAATCAAGTATTTGCGACGCAAGCGACCAAAGATGATGAGTGGCCCTGGCGTCTTTTTCGAGGCCGGCTTCGCGCAGGAGCTCGGGGTTGAGCACGTCGTCACGATGCCGGAGCAAACGCGTGGCGGTTTCTAGATCGGTACGTGACAACCCGAGCACTTTGCCGACGTCGCGCACCGCGGAGCGAATGCGATATCGAATGATGTTGGCGACCATCGCTGCATGTCGGCGCCCATACTTTTCGTAAACGTGTTGGATGACCTCTTCGCGCCTGTCGTGCTCGATGTCGAGATCGATGTCGGGTGGTTCTGCGCGCTCGACGCTCAAGAAGCGCTCGAACAAGAGGTCCATGCGAACGGGATCGATCGCCGTGATGCCGAGACAAAAACACACGGCGCTGTTTGCAGCGCTGCCTCGCCCTTGGCAAAGAATGTTGCTCTGTCTGCAGTACTGAACGATCTCGTACATCGTCAGGAAGTATCCGCCGTAATCGAGGGCGCGAATGATTTGAAGCTCGCGTTCGATCTGTGCTCGAACGTCGGTGGGCACCTTGCCATGATAGCGTGCACGCGCTCCCTGGAACGTGAGCTCGCGTAGCCAGCTCTGCTCGGATTTGCCCGATGGCAAGCGCTCTTCGGGATATCGATACCGAATGTCATCGAGGCTGAACGCGCATTGATCGGCGATCTCGAGCGTGCGCCGAAGGCATGCTGGATCGTCCCGGAAAAGGTGCGCGCTTTCTTCGAACGGCTTGAGGTCGTGCTCGGCGTTGCCACGGATGGTATGGCCTGCTTCCGAGAGCAGTTTTCCCCCGCGAATACATGATAAAACGTCTTGAAGGGGGCGCCTCGACTTGTCGTGATAGAGGACCTCGTTGGCGCCCACCGCAGACACGCCGAGCTCGCCCGCAACGGCTCGGAGACGGCGCTCGCTGGGCCTCTCGTAGTCGGTGAGGTGGCGAACGCACAACGCGAAAAGCGAAGAAGGGCCATGCGCGGCGTGTAGCGCGCGCAACGATTCGGGCGTCTTGCAGAGAAATATAACGTCTTCGACTTCGCAAAGGTCGCTTAGCTCTATGCGAGAGACACCTTTTTCACAACGTGCGTGGCCGAGTGACAGCGATCTACACAAACCGGCGTAACCAAGACGTGTCTTCGACAACGCAACGACTTGATGCTCGGCGTCGTCGATGCCGAGCGTGATCTGTGCACCGGTCAAGATGCGAATGCCGAGCTCCTTGGCTCGCATGTGTGCGCGCACCAAACCATAGACCCCATCGCGATCGGTAATTGCAATCGCAGGCAAGCCGAGCGCATGGGCGCGATCAACGAGCTCTTCGGGAAACGATGCGCCTTCCAAAAAGCTGTGGTTGCTCTTGACCCAAAAAGGAACGTACGTGCTCATTCAATCGAGCACTCCGTGCAAGAACCAACGCTTCCGCGGTCGGTCGTAAAACAGCCAGAGCAAGTCACCGTGATCGGTCTCGGCGTAGTAGTAGTCGCGTTCGACCAAGCGCTTCCACCAACCTCCGCTCACACGATACGGCCCGTACATGTGCTCGATCGCGTGATTGCGGGTGAGCGAAGGGCCGGCCTCCGGCTCCTTGGGAATGCGCGGCGGCAAAGGCTTAGGGCGGCTGTAAACACGCCGAACCATTGAAGAAACTGGAGGCACCCGGGCTTGCGCCGCGCTGCGCGCATGCTGGATGGGCTCCCATCGGAACGAGGCCTCGGGCAAGTGCGCCTCATGGATTGTGGCTTTGGTGACCGAGTGCTCGCCATAGGCTGCGCGAATCCGATCGAGCGCTCGATGCGCCGCGCTCATGTCGCGACGTGATTGATGCCCGGGCAATGCCACTTGCTCGGCGTGCGCGCGCACGGTGTTGGCGAGAAGCTCCACCTCTTCGACCGCGCCTTGCAGCTTTGTTTGGCCGAGACGAAGACGTACGAGCTCGAGAATCAGCATCGAGTCCAACGTGGACGACGCTAGCTCGATCTGCTCACGGTGAATGGGTGCATGCTCGAGGTGAAGTGTGAGCTCGAGTGACTGAACAGCTTCTGCGCGCGCATGCACTTGATGCAAGAGCGAATGAAGCGCGCCTTTGATCGCGAAAAGCAAACGCGTTTGATCTTCATCCGGGGGATCGACTTGAAACGAGATGCGAGCCGGCTCGTCGAATACGTGAGGTTGAATTGGAAGCTGAAGATCTTCCGCGAATAAATCGTGAAGCGCACTTGCTTCGGCGCCAAAACGACTGTGGAGCTCGCCTGCAGGAACGGTGAGAAAGTCGCCCAAGGTTTCGATGCCCAAGGCGGCCAAGCTTTCACAAATTTCGCCGGATAACCCGAGCTCGCGAAGATGTGTTTGATTCGCCAATTCGCGTTCTTTATCGGCGCTCTCGAGGACCGTCACTCCATCGCGGGTCATCGCAACGGCCGTCGCGCGGTGGCGGTGAAATCCCACGATCACCGAGCTCTTCCAATGACGGGCTCGGAGGTAGCGGTGGATGCAGGTCGCCCAGTTGCGATGCCCGCCATAGAGGCGCCGTAAGCCTTCGGGATCAATGTGGAAAATGCCTTCCTCATCGACCGTCTCGACCCGGGGAGAGAAGGTCTGAAGGGCGCTCCGGAGCTCTCGGGTGACCTCGGCTGTCTCTTCGGGTGATACGAGGGCGGCGTGCAGGTTCGATAGCAGATCGCGCGCAACAGTTTGGCGCATCCCGATGCGGAGTCGGCTCTTCTTGGCGAGCGCGTTGAGGTGCGTGATGCGACCACTCGGGCCTTCGTCATCGACGACAGCAATTGGGGCGCCGTGCCAGTGGGGTTTGTCGCGCAACACAATCTGCAGAGGAAGACTCGGCAAAAGAACGCAGCTCACCCGTTTCATGAGATGCCTCGCAAACCTGACGGTGCGATAGAAGAGCTCTTTGCAAGCTCGACATCGAGTCCAATCTTGTCTTTGAGCACCTGCGTGTGAACTTCGAATTGATCCTCGTGAAGGGGACCGCGTCGAGGCTCGACACGCAAACCCACCAACGGACCTGAAGAAGCGTCGTCATACGCGTTCGACGTGAGCAAGAGAATGCGACCTTCGTGCTGACGCAACAGTCCCTGAAGCCGACCTTGCCAATTGATGGAAGAGCCGGGCGGCAAGGCATCGGTCAGATCGATGACGATCAATCCAAATGCGCCCGACCGAGCAAGCCACTCGGCTGCACGCACCAATGCAAACGGTCCAGCATGATGAGGCACGTGAATCGTAATGAACGAATCGAGATCGACGCCGGCCACCTCGAGATCGGGAGGAAACAGGCTGCCGTCTTTCGGTTGCACCCAAGCAACGAGATCCTCGCGCGCTTGAGCTTCGATCACACAAGACACCGCCGTGGTCGTCCGTGCACACGCGTGCTGCCCAGAGACCTCGACCAAGCGCGCCCGGGGTAGCAGCTCCGACAGGGGCAAGGCCTTGGGCCGGACCCTGTGCTTTCCAATTTCGATGACTGTCCCAAACGCCATGGGACCACTCACTATACTGAACAAATAAGCAGTGGCAAGAACGCTTTCTAACTCTTGCTCAACCCACTGAAATCAAAGTCAATTTACCCCCCCTGATCGTAGAGATTGAGGATGCCTGTAGCCATGGCCTTGAGGAGGGAGGTGGCCATCGTGAAGTGGTCTTCGAGGACCTCGAGAAGGACTTCGGCGTCGATGCGGAAGGCGACCAAATCCTCGATGACCTCGGCTCGATACCAGCGTCGTTCGGCGGCCATGGAATCGATCGCACCGACCGAATCACCGGGCCCAAGCTGGAAGCGCTGGTCCGGTTCAGTGGCTTTGCAGTCGATCACGCCTCGGAGGGGAAGCAGGAAGTACGTGCTCCGGTCGCCGATGTTCCACAGGACTTCGCCTTTCGGCAAATGCACCTCTTGTATGTCGCGTGCGAGATCGGCGATGGCGTCGATCTCGCTGGCTCCGAATGAAAATGTCTTTCGTAGAAACGCCATGCGTTCCACGAGATCGAATGGTCGATCCGGAAATGAAAACGGTTCTGCAACGGGTCCGAACCCAGCATGCACACCGAGCTTGCGTCGCGAATCGAGAACTTCTCGGCTCGTTCCACGGAGCACGCGCTTCAAGAAGACGAAGTGATCTTCGAAGATCTCCTGTGAGTCTTCGACTTTGATTGCGAGTGTCAGCATGTCTTCCAACGCGATGCAATCGTAACCTTGTGCCTCACCTGCTAGCGCACTGATGCCACCCACGACGCTGCGTGGCCCGAGGCGACGGACGGGTTTCCCGTTGCGCACGATTTCGCACCGACCTTGCACGATGTACTGAACCTCGACTGCCGGTACTCCGCTTCGGTACAAGTGCTCGCCCTTTGCAAACGACCGCGGGCGTGTGTTCGCTGCCACCACTTGTGCGACCTCCGCCGGGATCTCAGCAAAGGCGGGCATCGTCTTCAGAAACAGAAATCGCTGAAAACGGTCCATTTCGCCAGGATTCGAAGTGATTTCAGGCAAGAGTCCGCACCTCCTCGGGCGCCCCCAGAGGACCGAGCTTCGCCAGGTGGTGAGCTGCAATGCTGCGTACCACCTCGCTTTGATCTTTGCTCATCGCGTCGACCGCGTCTCGATAGGATAGTGGGTGAACAGCAAATCCCAGCGCCGCCGCCGCAGCCCGCGCTCGTCGCGCCGGAGCCTCACCGTCATCGAGAATCGCAAGTACCGCTTCTCGCGACGGACCCCCCAACACCGCCTCGAGAACCTCGACACTCGCAGCGCGCAGACGCGCGTTCTCGCTTTGCAAGCCACGCCACATCAACGCGAAGTTCTCCTCTGGATGACGAAGTCCCATCAACCAAAATGCCCGCTCCAATGTCGCTTGCTCTTTGTCGTGTAGTGCGTCTCGAAGCAGCTCACGGTCAGGCGTGCTCGTATTTTGGCTCTCGATGATCGCGCGCCACTGCAGGAGTTGGACGACGCGCTGTAAGCTCCAGCGGAGTTGTTCTTCGAGGAGCGCATCGTCGAGCGCGACGTCGGGGTGAGCCGCTCGGAGTCGGCTGAGTGCTCGCATGATCTTCAGACGAACGCTGCCATCATGCTCGCGTTCGAGATGGCGGAGGAGGATCTCTGCGGCGGCCTTTGGCGCAAAGCGAATGATCGTGTGCGGGACGCGGCGGCGAACCTTCCGTGAGGTCGACGGGTCGCCGAGCGTGTCGTCGAGCGCGCGGAGCGCGTCTGGCCCGATCGCCACCAAGGCCCGCCGAGCCGCTTCGCGCAGGTCCGATTTACCCAAGAGTGGTAATAAATACGGTAGGTAACGCGTATTCGGCTTGGCCTCCATTACTCTCAAGGCGTCGAGCCGGACGCTTCGGTCCTCGCTTGCAAGCGCGATGGACGCTTCGAGGTCTGCTTTGTCTTCGAGCAACGTCCGGTTGGGGTCGACGGCAGTTAGCGCGCGCAATGCCGAGGCCCGTACGTCCGGATCCTCGTCGGACAACATGCGGCGCGCTACCGACACGAAGCGGCCATCGGAAGCATCGGCGAACGCTTCGAGCGCACGCCGCCGAACGTTGGTCGATGGATGGTACAACACGAGCACGGGCACGAGATCGGCGCGGCCGTGGCTATCGAAGATGTCGATCGCCGCGAGGACCTCTTCATCCTGATCGCTGTTCAGTGCATTCAAGAGTGCGTCGATCGAGTGGCGGTCGAGCTCTTCGAGCTCGAGCTTCGTGTCGATGATGCCTTGACGAAGTCTCCCGCGGAACTGATCGACGTATTGCCGTCGCGTCGACAAAATGGCGCTGAGCCAACCAGCCACCAGGAAGAGCAGTGCGATGCCAAGTTGCTCGGTCGTGAGACCCAGAGCGACCGCGCCAATGATCGTGATCGAGCCCACCGCCTGGCCGACGCGATGGCCGAACACCTCGATGATGCCCTTGGCCCGTTCGCGTCGGCGGCTGTCGAGCGGCAAGTAGAGTACTTCGACGGAGCTTCGATAGAGTGTGTGGCGGAGGCTCCCATCGACGGCCTTCAGAGCCACCGCGAACGGCAAGACCGGCCCGATTGCCAGGCCAGCAGCGCCGCCAAAAACGAGCACGGGCAACAGGGCGGAGCTCCGGTGAGCGCCGAACCCTCGGAGCAGCCACCCCGCCCCCACGACCTGCACCAGCAGCGCGACACTGTTGAGCCCGAGGTAGAACCGGGCAAAGAAGGGTCCCAGCGCCTGCGGGGGGATGCTCTGCGCCACGGCGCTCTTGAAGATGAAGTCGACGATCGTGAGCGCGATCGTGCCGAGCGCCACGAGTCCGAGCACGCGCGAAAGGTAGCTGTCCCGCAAGAGCCAACCGAGCGACGGCCCCCGCTCAGACGGGACGGCGTATCGCGTGTCTCCGACCCTCCATAGAAACGCGGTGCTCGCCGCTCCGCCCAGGATCGTCGCGGCCAGTAGAACCAGCCCGGCCGGGGAGGTCAGGCGCAAGAGCCCCTCGGAAAGCGCGGAGCCCAACATCGCCCCGGTCACGCCGCCGGCCGCGATGGCGGGAAAGATGCGCTTCGCTTGGGTTACAGTCACAGCATCGTCGAGCAGCAGCCAGAACTCGATGAGCACGACGGTGATCAGGAGACCCGTCCATACGTAGAACCCGAATGGCGCCCACGCGCCAAGCTCGTCGAGCAGGGACCAGAACCCGAGCGTAACCAGCGAGCCGAAGTACAAAGACGCAGCGAGCAAAGTGCGTCGGTCACGGATGTACGGCAGCACCCGCTCGTGGACCTTGAGCTCGAGGATCGCGAGAAGGGCGATGGCCAGGTAGGCGCGCGGGAGGTCCGTCGCAGGGAGGCTGGTCAGAAACAGCGTGTCTCGGGCGGTCTCCATGACCGAATGCGCCGTCATGATCGCCATCAGGCCGACGAAGCCGACGATCAGGTTTCTACGGTCCTCTGGGCGAACGGAAAAGCGCATGGGTCAAACCGGACGGTAACGCAGAAAACGGTTCCGGGTCATGTCTGCTGCGCTCCGAAGTCACTCCGAGGCTGCTACTTGCGGCCTAGCGATTCGAGCTCTTCGAGGGATCGCGGCCAGTCGCCTTTCAGCAAGCGCGACAACGCCCGATCGGCCAGGAGCCTGCCGCCCGTCTGACAGGTCGAGCAATAGTTCGTTTCGCGGTCGGCGAAGACGATGCGTTGGATCGGATCTCCGCAGACCGGGCAGGGCTCGCCGTACTTTCCGTGTGCCGCCATCTCCGCTCGAAAAGCGGTCACCTTCTCCGGGAAGCGGTCGGCGTGCTGTGCGATCAAGCGCTCCACCCATTCTGCGAGAACTTCGTGCGTCGCGGCGTGAAGCCGTCGGAGCTGCTCATCGCTGAGGCGCTGTGTCCAAATCAAGGGCGAGAGCTTGGCCCGGTGTAGGATCTCGTCGGAATAGGCGTTCCCAATGCCGCTGAAGATGCGCGGATCCGTCAACGCGCGCTTGACAGTGTGGTTCCGCGCCGTGATCGCCATCCGAAACCCGTCGTAGTCGACCTCGAGCGGCTGGATTCCGCCGGGGTCGTGGTCCCCGAGCGCCGCCTCGCCTCGGCACAGGTGGAGCGCGGCCCGCTTCTTCTTGCTGGCTTCGGTCAAGAGCAGCGTGCCATTGTCGAAATCAAACGCAGCCAGTCCGAGGCGACCCGGGATCTTCTGCTTCGCCGGTTTCCAGCGAAGCCGGCCGGCGATCATCAGGTGGATTACGATGAACAGCTCGTCCTCGATCTCGAGGACGACCCGTTTGCCGAGTCGGCGAACCCCGACCACCCGCTTGCCGGCGACCGCGATGACCGGCGGATCGACGCTTCGCAGAACGAACGGCGACGCGATGCGGATCCCTAGAAGCTCATGGCCGACCACCCTTCCTCGAAGCGCGTGAAGATAGAGCTCGACGTCGGGAAGCTCGGGCATGGATCAACGAAGACGGGGGTCGAGCCGGTCGCGTAGCCAGTCGCCCATGAGATTGAAGCCCAGCACGGTCACTGCGATGGCTCCGCCCGAGAAAAGAGCAACGTGCGGAAAGCGCAGCAGCACACTCGTACCTTGATCCAGGAGCGCTCCCCAGGACACCGCTTTCCCTGGCCCCAAACCGAGGAACGACAGCGTCGACTCAGCCAAGATCACCACCCCGAGTCCAGTCGTGGCTTGAATCACCAGCGGGCCGAGCAGGTTCGGCACCACGTGCCGGCGCATCACTTGATGTGCGGGGACGCCGAGGGCTCGCGCCGCTTCGACGAACTCGCGCTCGCGCAAGGACAGCGTTTCAGCTCTGGCCAGCCGGGCGTAGAGCACCCAGCCGTTGACCGCGAGTGCGACGATCAAATGCAGCAGCCCAGGCTTCGCCACCAGCGCCAGCACCGCGATGTTGAGAACGATCGCGGGAAACGCCTGCACGAGGTCGGCGACGCCCGTGACGACGTGATCGGGAAGCTTTCCGTAGTAGCCGGCCCAGGTTCCAACGGCGGTGCCGAACGTCACGGAGACTCCGACCACCACGATGCCGACGATCGCAGCGAGCCGCGCCCCATGGAGCAATGCGCTCAGGATGTCGATGCCGTTGTCGCCCGTGCCGAGCCAGTGCGCCATCGAGGGTGACTGGTACTCATTGAGTAGGTCGATCGCCAACGGGTCGTATGGCGCGATCCACGGACCAATGACGCCAAGCGTAAAGAAGGCGAGCACGATCAGTAGCCCGATCGGTGTCCTTCGAAGCCTGGATCGAAGCGCACTCACGACAGCCTCACCCTCGGGTCGACCACACCGTACGCCAAATCGACGACGAGATTGACTCCTACGTAGATCACCGCGATCACCAGCACGCAGCCCTGAACCACCGGGATGTCTCTCGCGAAGAAGGCATCGAGGAAGAGTGTTCCAAGCCCTGGGCGCTCGAAGATCTTCTCCGTCACCACCGTCCCCGAGAGCAATGCGCCGAGCTGCGCGGCGCCGATCGTCATCACGGGGAGCAGCGCATTCCTGAGCGCATGACGAAGCAGCAGTGGGATGGACGGCACACCGCGTGCGCGCGCCGCGCTGATGTACTGTTGAGAAAGCACTTCGATCATCGCAGCGCGGGTTTGCCGAGTGAGCACCGCGGCGAGCGCCGTCCCGATCGTGATGGCAGGAAGGATTAGCGCCTCCGGGCCCGCGAGGTCGTCCCCGGGAAGCGGCAGCCAACGGAGCTTCACCCCAAATGCGAGGATCAACAAAGGTCCGAGCCAGATGTTCGGAATCGCCAAGCCCAGGACCGCCGTGGCCGACGCAAGCTTGTCCCATCCACGACCCGCGTGGGCGGCGGCAATCGTGCCGAGCGGTACCGCGACGAGCCAGGCCACCAACAGCGCCGCGAGCGCGAGCACGATAGTATACGGAAGGACATCCCGCATCAGCGACCACACCGAACGATCGGGTTGGCGAAACGAGGTGCCCATCGTCCCGTCCGCCATGCTACCGAGGAACGACAGGTACTGGTCGCCGACCGGCCGATCGAGGTCGAGCGCGCGCCGAAGCTCGGCTTTCTCCTCTGGGCCTGCCTGGTCTCCGAGGATCGCTTCCACCGGGTCGCCGGGAATCAGGCGTACGAGCAGGAATACGATCGTCACCAGGCCGATGACGGTCAGCAACGCCCTCGCGAGGCGCCCCACCAAGTACCGCAAGAGGCCCGAAGACATCTGCGAGCGATACTACCTGCAATCGGTATCTGCGTCGGGTTCCCGGCGAGGCCGGCTAAAGACCCGCGTCCAGACCGTCTTCGTTGGCTAGCTGTTCCTGATCTTCGCCGTTCCGGACCGACTCCGACGGCGGTTCTTCAGTCAAAGCCACGCAGATCTTGCCGGCCGCCTTGACCTCGTCGAGGTCGATGACGCGGGCGAGCCGCTCATCGCTGGGGACCTCGGGCTGCCACACACCCTGCATGTCGATGTTGGCAGGAAGGACGCACCAGTAGCCCCCGCGGCAGATGCCGTCGTTCGCACACCCCTGCATGCACCAGGTCTCAGCGGTTCGGCTCGGAATGTAACGCCACTCCACGCACGAGCCTTCTGGGCAGGTGTCCGGGTCGCAGGAAAACACCGTGCAATAACCGCCCGGTTGCGCAAGATCGCACTGGCGCTCCCCGGTCACCGAACAGTCCGCGGAGCCCGAACAGGCATCCCCGATGTGCTGCTGGCAGCCGGTGACCGCCACCGCGGTCAGCAATAAAGCAATCCTAAGTCGCATCGTCTGGCGCCGGAGCATACGGGACCTGCCGAGTGATCGCCAATGGCCCTTGAAAGCGCCTTCGCCGCAACCGGGCTGCGCCCGCCGGTCGGGGACCTCCTTATACCAGGCTCGGCTGCGTTGCCGTGAAAGGGTGATAGATTCCACGCGTATTGCGACGCTTTTGGATGGGGGCTTCGGTCGTTTGGCTGGTCTGCGCTTGGGCGCTGGCCGAGGATGGTGCCGCCCGTGTCGCGTCACTGGTACGAACCGGAGATGAGGCGGGGGCTCTGCGCGCCATCGAAGCGCTACCCGAAGAGACGCGCGACGAGGATGCGCTTCGATACTTGCGCGGCCGACTACTTCTGAGCACCGGCCGGCCGTGCGACGCCATGGAGGCGTTGGCCCAAACCCCGTCGACGCTCCCCGAAGCACTGCGCGAGGACTCGACACGCCGGTGGGCGCGAGCGGCGGCGCGCTGCGGTGAATGTGAAGAGGCGCGCCCCATCTTGCTAGGCGCCGATTCGGCCGCAGTCACCGTGACTCGCAATGACCGCGCTGTTGCGGCCGATTGTGCGTTTCAAATGGGCGAGCTCGAGACGGCGGCAGAGGAGCTTGCCGCCCTGACTCGGGGCAAGCGGAGCGTCTCCAACCGCGTCGCGTTGCTTGCACTGCTCTCGGATGTGTACGTCGACCTCGGTCGACCGGACGACGCGCGAGAAGCCGCGCTCCAGGCGTGGAAGGCCGCTGTCAGTCCCCACCAACAAGCCGCCGCGCACAAGCTCTTGGAACGCGCATCGCCCACGCTCGAGGACCGCGTCGCCCGGGCCGAAGAGCTGATGAGCGCGCGCCGCTTCGCTCGCGCAGTCGAAGAGCTCGAACAGATTGGCGCCGATGCCGTCGAGCACGACCCGAAGCTCAACGCGCGGTGGCACCACGCGTATGGGATGGCGCTCTTCAGCATGCGCACGCGTTACCTCGACGCCGCTCGGGTGCTTCACGAGTCCGCAACGCTCGGAGGGCCAACCGAGATCGAAGACGCCTTCCACTCCGCACGGGCACTGTCTCGCGCCGACAAGGATGCGCGAGCGATCCGTGCATATCGACGGTTCGCCGTACACCATGCGAAAAGCAAACGCGCCCCAGAGGCGCGATTCCTCGCAGCTTGGCTGGAGATTCGACTCGGCCGATCGAATGGTGAAAAGCAAATGGAGCGGCTCGTGCGCGGCAAGTCGCAGGTCCACGGCCGCTGGCGTCGCTCTGCGTTGTGGGAGCTCGGGTTCAGGGCATTCGAAACACGGCGCTACGCGCGCGCAGTCTACTTCTTGTCGCAATACGTGAAGCTCACCACTACTGGGATGGACAAGGCGCGCGGCCACTACTGGGTTGGCCGTTCGTACCGGCGAGGCCCCAAGGCTGTCGAAGCCTATCGCGCCGCCATCAGCGTCGAGCCGCTTCACTGGTACGCCGTCCTCGCCGCCGATCGGCTCGGGCGGCTCGCGGTCGAGCCCCCGGCGCCCTTCGCGGACGCGGTCTCACCGGCTTCGGTCGAGGTCCCGGAGGCGTTCTTGCCGCTGCCAGCGACCTTCGAGGCCTACCGTCGGCTCGGGCTCGACATCGATGGGATCGCCTGGTTGAACGCACACGAAGGCGCGCTGGTGAACGACGTCGCCAAGGCTCAACGCATCCCGATCCTAGCGCGCCTCTACCGAGACGCCGGCGCATATCGCGAGGCGATGCTCATTGCTCGCAAGCGAATGGTGTTTCTCAAGAGTGACCCTGCCGAGCACCGGTGGTGGTGGGATGCTGCGTATCCCATGCCATGGCTCGAAACCGTCGACGCGCATCGTGGCGATCTCCCGCGAGGCTTGGTGTACGCGACCATGCGACAGGAGAGTGGTTTTCGACCCGAAGTCGTGAGCCGCGCGGGAGCCGTAGGGTTGATGCAGGTGATGCCCGAGCTCGCGACCAAGTTGGCCGGCCAACAGGTCAGTCGCTATGAGTTGCGAGATCCCGGGACCAACATCGGCCTCGCTTTGCGGGAGATGAACGCGCTCGCAGAGGAGCTCGGCCACGTGTACCCGTTGAGCATTGCAGCGTACAACGCTGGCAAGAGCCGCGTTCGACGCTGGCTGAAGGAGAGCGGCAAGATGGAGCTCGACCGCTTCGTTGAGCGGATTCCATTCAACGAAACACGCAACTACGTTCGCCGCGTCAGCACGCATTACGCGCGGTATTCGTACTTGGACGACCCCTCGTCCGGATGGCCGCGCTTGCCGCGCTTCGTTAACCCCTGATTTGCTCGGCCTCCTAGCTTCGATAGACTGTTTGAAACGATTTGGGTTGCCTGCTGGTGAGCGGAAGGCCAAGAGAAGAAACCGGTCACCTCGACGGGGCGCGTAAACGCAAATGAATTTCACCGCTGCAGGGCTCTCCGACGTCGGACTCCAGAGAGAGCACAACGAAGACAGCTTTTGCATCTTGGCGGAGCACCGGCTCTTCGTAGTCGCCGATGGGATGGGCGGTCATCGCGCGGGCGACATCGCGAGCCGCATGGCGACGGCCGAAGTGAAGTCGTTCTTCGACGCGACGAGCCTCGACGACGATGGCTCGGACTGGCCGCGCGATGGCGACGCCGAGCTCGACGAAGAGCAGAATCGGCTCGTTTCAGCGGTGAAGCTCGCAAATCAGCGCATCTTTCAGGCCTCTATCCGGAATCGTTCCGTGCAAGGCATGGGAACTACCATCGTCGGCGCGCTCTTCAATCGCGCCGATCGCAAGCTCCACATCGCCCACGTCGGCGACAGCCGGGCGTATTGTGTTCGCGAGGGCGCAATCACTCAGCTCACGCGAGACCACTCGCTGCTCAACGATTACTTGCTCGTCATGCCGAACTTGACCGACGCGCAAAAGGAGCGACTCCCGAGCAACGTGATCACACGCGCGCTAGGGATGCAGGACGCCGTTGCCGTCGACCTGTGCGTCGAGCGCGTCGCGCCCGGCGACGTCTATGTCCTTTGCTCCGATGGGCTCAATGGGATGGTGAAGGACGAGCGAATTCTCGAATTGGTACGTACCGCCGACGGCGACATCGAGTGGGCGGCCAAGGCGTTGGTGAGCGAGGCCAATCAAAACGGCGGTGAGGACAATATCACCGTCGTCCTCATTCAAATTACGGAATGACCATGGCTAAGACCTTTACGATCCGGCAGGTACTGGACTGCTCAGAACAGGAATTCTGGGAGCGGGTCTTCCGAAGCGAAGACTTCAACCGATACCTCTACGATGGACTCGGTTTCGAGTACGAGCTTGAGGAGTGGAATCCGGACACTGGCTATCGCAGAGCAAAGGTCTCCCCAGGGCAGCACATGCCCAGGCCGGTGGCCAAGCTCCTCGGTGAGCGGTTCAGCTATGTCGAAGAGGGCACGTTCGATCCTGAGACTGAGCGGTACGAGTTTCGTGTCATCCCCTCGGCGCTGCGAGATCGCATTCGCGCGGAGGGCGTCGTGGACGTGGAAGCGATTTCGGAGTGCCAGTGTGAGCGCAAAGTAACGCTCGAAATCAGCGCTCACGTGCTCGGTCTCGGCCGCTTGGTCGAAACCTACATCGTCGCAAGCACCCGCGAACAATACGCGAAGAACGCGGCGCTCGTGAACGAGTACTTCGCGGGCTTTCGCTAACGTCCAGCCGGACGCCCGCCCTTCCGCGGGTCGCTTGCAGCATCGAGTCGGTGCTCAGGGGTCCGCTCGATTCGAATTGTTTGAACGTTCGCGACGTTGTGAATTGGTTCGATTCTGTGCCCGAAAGCCCGAAGCGCGTTTCGAAGCTCGGGGCGCAGCGGCGCGACCTCCTCGGTCCGAAGCTCCCCGGGGACGCCCTGGTGGTGAATACGCGGCGCAGCGACCGCCTCGCCAGCAGTCATCCCATGCAGGAGAACGTTCATCGCAACCTGCTGTGTCGCTGTGACGATCCGGCTTCCGCCCGAGGCCCCCACGCAAAGTGCTGGATCTCCGCCCTCGAGCACAATCGTGGGCGACATCGTAGAGACAGGGCGCTTCCAGGCACCCGGCAGATTTCGATGTCCGCCGACGAGGCCGAACGCATTGGCGTCGCCGCCGCCTCGCGAGAAATCGTCCATTTCATCGTTCATCACGATGCCCCCGGCAGTGAAACGCGCTCCAAAAGGGAGGTTCACCGTGGTCGTCACCGAGGCGACGTTGCCTTCGGCATCGACGACGCACAGATGAGAGGTGCCAGCGTTGTCTGGGGTCGTCGCCGTACGGCCCGTCCACTCGACGGGCAAATCGTAGTCGCTGCTTGGATGGACCTTTCCATCTCCCGCGAGCGCGGCCCGTTTCTGGATTCGCGACGGGCTCAGCATGCCTTCGATGGGGAGGATCACCTGGTCGGGGTCACCGAAATATCGCTGCCGATCGAGGAATGGCCCTTTCCAGGATTCAGCCATCGCGTGCAGTAGCGGCGCGCCGAATTCGGGTTCCTCACCGACGGCTTGTTCTAGAATCGAGAGGCTTTGAATCATCGTGAAGCCTCCAGCGCTCGGTGGCGGCGCCGTGACCCAGCGATAGCCGAACGCGTTGCTTTCTAGAGGCACCCGGGTTCTCACGCGATAGGCGTTGAGGTCGTTCAGAGTCATGATCCCGCCGTGCGCTTGCACGGACGTGACCATCTCTTGCCCGATCACCCCGCCGTAGATCGCTCGGGCACCCTTCTCGGCGAACGCACGTAGCACTCGCGCGAGCGCCGGTCTTTTCAGTATGGCGCCGGGTCGGAGATCCCACTTCGACATCACGGTGTCTTTGCGGAGCTGAACATCGAAGGCCTCGCCCATCTTCGAGAGCGCTTCGCTGACCGCAAAACCCTCTTCGGCCAAGCGAAGCGCGGGCGCGATCACCTCTCGGAGCGGGAGTGTTCCGAATCGATCGACGAGGGCCTGGATGCCGGCCGGCTCCCCGGGCACTCCCGCAGCGAGACCACCCAACTGCGAAGCAGCATTCGCCGGTCCCGGAGGGCGCTCGCCTTCGCCATCGAACATGCCCGGGTCGGCCGCACGTGGCGCGCGTTCGCGGAAGTCGAGAAACGTGAGCGAGCCGTCCTTCGCGCAGTAGTAGAGGGCAAACCCGCCGCCGCCCAGACCGCTGCTTGCGGGATTGATCACACCGAGGGCCAACATCGTGGCCGCCGCTGCGTCGGCCGCGTTGCCACCAGCGGCCAACACTTCCGCGCCCGCCTTCGATGCCTCGAAATGGTCGGCCGCGACCGCCTCGTGAGTAAACCCCGCCGAATGCTCGGTGGGCGATCCGAGCGTGAGGCCCGCGATCAAAACCGCTGAAACAGCCCACGAAGCCATCGAAACCCAATGCTTCATCGTTCCCACCTTGCCTCCAAAGCCGCCGGGATGCTACCGCAGATCGTCATGCGTTTCGTGTTCGTCATGGATCCCGTATCGACGGTCATCGTCGATGAAGACACCAGCTTTGCCCTCATGCTCGAGGCTCAGGCCCGCGGCCATCAGGTCGATCACTGTCTTGCGAGCGACGTTGGTCTTCGCGGCCGCCGCGTAGTGGGTCGGGTTCGGCACGCGACCATGCAGCTCGATCCCGCTCAGCCGATCAAGCTTGCAGAGCCCGAGGACATCGATCTCGCCGATGTCGACGCGGTGTTCATTCGCAAGGACCCGCCATTCACCGATGCTTACCTGTGGTTGACACTCGTTCTCGACCATCTCGAGGGCAGGACGCTCGTCGTCAACAGTCCGCGGGGCCTGCGCGAAGCCAACGAGAAGCTCTACGCGCATCATTTTCCGGAGATCGTGCCGCCGACGATCATGACGAGTCACAAGGACGAGATCTTGCGCTTCGTCAGCGACGTGGGCGGCAAGGCCGTGATCAAACCCATCGATGGCCACGGCGGTGAAGGGGTGTTTCTTCTGTCTCAAGGCGACAACAACGTGAACGCATTGATCGAGGCTGTTACTCACCTGGGTGCGCGCAACGCCATCGTCCAAGCCCTAATTCCGGAGATCTACGAAGAGGGCGACAAGCGCATTCTGCTCGTAGACGGTGAGCTGCTCGGCGTCGTTGGACGCGTTCCCAGCAAAGGGGATCTCCGTAGCAACGTGCATGTCGGCGGCTCCGCCGCCCCGGCACGGATGTCAGATGCGGACCGGCTGATCGTAGAGACCATCCGGCCGCGACTCCTCGCCGATCGCTTGTTCTTCGTCGGTCTGGATGTGATAGGAGGCAAGCTGATCGAGGTCAACGTCACGAGCCCGACGCTGATTCAACAGATGTCCAGGCTCTGCGGCGAGAACCTCTCCGTGACGGTGATCGACCGGCTCGAAGAAAAAGTGCGCGCGCACTCGGCTTAGCTCGAGCCAATGCGCACCGCTGCCGAAGCGCCTGCACCAGCAACGGCAGCCACGCCGATCGCGACGAGCAATGCTACCGGGGGGGTCATCAGATCGAGACCATCGAGCACGAGTCCAGTCATGCCGAAGAAGGAGACGAAGAACGTCCAGAAGCGCCTCGACCGGATGGTGCGCACCACGAAGTCGCCGCCGCCGACTCCGTCGAGCTGACCAACCTGACTCGGTCGTGTCGTGTCGTCATGGGCGCGTGTTTGATCGTCGGCGTCGTCGCGTTTGCCATTGAAGAACAAAGCGACGGCGAGGAGCACCGCGCCAAGCACCAGGGACAAGATGTAGAGATAGATGAACATCGATGGCTCGTCCCCTTCAGTACGCCCGCACGCCAGGTGCGCCCCACGAGACCTCGATAGGATGAAGCCCTTCGGCGTTGCAGGCCAGTTTGAAGGCCTCGGCTGCGGCCGAGTCCTCGAAGAATGCGATGGCAACGTCTCCGCCGCCGGCGCCGCAAGGCTTTGCGCTCCCCGAAAAGCGGCTTGCGAGCTCCGTGGCGCGCCCGAGCTGGGCTTCGACGATGGGCGCGCCTGCCGCATCTCCGAGCGCCGCCATCGCGCCGGCGTACGATGCGGCCACGCGTATGACATCGGCCGCGCTCCCCTCGTCGAACGCATCGACGAAGTCCTGGGCCGCCGCGCTCAGCCGCGCCAAGTGTTGGCTGTAGTCCGCGGGCGCGCGCTCGCGGAGCTCGAGCACTTTGCCCACGAGCTCGCTCGTTCGCGCGGCGTGACCAGTCCACACGAGCTCGATGCAAAGCCCACTAGGAGCCGCAAGTGGCTGCACTTCGACCCCATTGCCTCGCCGAAATTTCAGGAAGCCACCAAGCGCCGAGGCGGCGACGTCCACGCCGCTCCCTTGGGGTGCGATCGATGCGTGGCCCTCGAGGGCGCACTCGAACACGCTTCGAACGACCGCGGGGTCTTCGAGCTCCTTGCCATGCGTCGCAAACACGGCCGCTGCCGTGGCGGCAGCGGCCGCGGCGGACGAGCCGAGCCCGAGCTTGATATCCTTTCGACGAAGCGCGCTCGCGTCGACCGTGAGGGCTCCCGGAACGTGCCCGCACCTCGCTCGCGCGAGACCTAGGGTGGCTTCGACCTCGGGTGGCATCGGCGGCGAATCGTCGGACCAGGAGACGGTGACGCGACGATCGACAGCCGCGACGACCGCCGGCGCACCGTCGAGCACGGCATACTCTCCACAGAGAAGCGCCTTGCCTGGGGCGCTTGCGCCCGTTCGATTCACGAGTGCACCTCGACCCCGGGGCCGGGCTTGGTCACCCAGGTGCGTGTGACTCCCGCCGTCCGGTCGAGCGCTTGCTTCACGCGGGCAGCGTCACTTGCATCGCAGAGCGTCTTCACGTGTGGCCCTGCGTCCATCGTGGCCCAGGCCGACACGCCTCGCTCGCGGAGTCCGTACACCGTCTCGAGAGCCGTGAGAGTCTGCGGCGCCCAGTAGAAGATCGATGGGGTCGCCGTGATCGCGCAGCAATGAAAGGCAAGCGTGCTTTGCTCCATCGCAGCGCCGAGCGTGTCGAGATCGCGATCTTTGATCGCGCGTTTGATCGCTCGGGCCCACTTCGGTGCCTGAGTCAGCCAGGTTCCGTAGTACGGCGAAGTCTTGCGCGAGCGCTCCATGCCCTCCGTGGAGCCGACCTTCTTCGGGCCGCTGACCGTCTGCGCGACGATCAACCGGAGGTCCCAATGGGCGGGCGGAGCGAGCTGCCGGGCCGCGAGGTCTGCGTCCCCCCGCTCGCCGGCGGGAAGCTCGACGAAGCCGCCGAATATGGAGCGCGCTGCTGATGCGCTCGATGCGCGCGCGAGAGCGCTCAAGCGGCGCGAGCTCAGCCGAAGACCGGCGGCTGTGGACGCCGCCGCCGCGAGCGCCGCAAATCCGGACGCGCTCGACGCCAGTCCTGCTGCGGTCGGAAAATGATTGTGGCTGCTGACCCGCGCGCGCAGACGAAACCGAGCTTCGCGCCGAATACGATCGAGCATTGCGATCACGCGCGCCGCCTCTTCGGTGCTCGCACGCCTGCCATCCAGGCGAACGTTATCGACTTCCAGCAACGGATCGAAGCGGACCCTAGTCTCGGTAACGAGCTGATCGAGCGTCATCGAGATGCTCGGGACCGCCGGTACGTTGTGCCTGAGGTCAGACTTCCCCCAGTACTTTGCCAAGGCGATGTTTGCGCAAGCCCTCGCGCTTGCCTCGTTAGCTCGGCCGCTCACGCGCTCACCTCCGCGACAAATGCATCGTCACCGAGCGCTTCGCGCACCCGCTCCGCTTCTTCACGTTTGGGTGCCAGCGCGAACATGCACCCTCCTCCGCCCGCCCCTGTCATCTTTGCGCCGAGCGCACCGGCCTCTCGCGCGGTCTGGCACATCGCATCGAGCCTGGTCGTGCACAGCATCAAGGAGCTCAACAAGGTGTGATTGAGGTCGAGAAGCTGCCCCAGCGCGACCAAATCACCCGCCTCGATGGCGAGTTTGGCGTTGCGCACCAGAGTCTCGATCCCGATGAACGTCTTCCGAACGCGCTCGGGGTCACTTTCCAGTTGGCGCCGCACCGACGAGACCATCTCTTTGGTGCTCGACGATTCGCCGCTGTATCCCACGACCAAATGAAGCGGCTTGTTCGAATGGATCGGCCGGAGCGGCTCGCCGCGTACGAAGAGCGCCACGCCTCCCACCGCTGACATGGTGTTGTCGATGCCGGAAGGGTTGCCGTGGAAGACTTCTTCCCAAACCAGGGCCGCCTCCCCGAGCTCGGCCCGCGACCGCTGACGCCCGAGCGCTTCGTCGATCGCGTCGAGGACCGCGACGCCAATTGCGGCGGAGCATCCGAGCCCGGCGCCGGCCGGGAGCTCCGCATCCACGTGAACCTCGAGCTGGGGACGCTCCTCGTACCCGCTGAGCACCGCGGAAAACGCTCGTTCGAGCGGTTCCTGTCCTTCCGGGTTCGGTTCGAGGGTCAGGCCCCAGGGGTCCACCCGCAGCAGGTCTCGTTCCGCCGGCGCCGCCTTGGCGTGCACCCCTCGCTCGATGCCGACCGCGATTGCGGGGTAGCCGTGAACGACGGCGTGCTCTCCGAGAAGGATGACCTTACCGCGCCCGAATCCCACTAGCTTCCCCGATCCGTCAGTCGCCGCGTGACTTCCTCGAGCATCTGCTTGGCCTCATCGTCGAATGGCCCCGAAGTCAGCGCAGTCATCGCATCGTCGGCGAGGATCGACAGCCGGGCTTCGACGTCCGCCTTTGCTTCCGCGAGCACGACCGTGGCGGCCGCGACCGCTTCATCGCTGGCGTGCGGTCGACCCCAGACCGCGTCCACGACCGCGAGCGCTGCGTCGTCCGGCGCACGCTTGCGAAATGCCCCGATGACCGCATTGTGCTTGCCGTGCCGAAGATCGTCACCGGGCTTTCCGGTTTCCTGGGCGCTCCCAAAAGTGCTGAGTAGGTCATCGCGGAGCTGAAACGCCACCCCGAGCGGGGTCGACCAGTCGTGCAATGCGCGCATGGCCTTCTCGTCGGCGTTCGCGAGAAGGCCTCCGAGCTCCGCGGGACCCCGCGTCGTGTAGCTTCCAGTTTTGAGATCGTGCATCCGCTCGACGTCTTCGTCCGCCATGAGGTCGAGCTGCTGGCCAGCGAACACCTCTTTCTGGATCTTGACGAAGAGCACGTTTGCGTCGTGGCGACAGCCCTCCGGAAACTGGCCATCGAGAAAGAGCTCCCAACTAAAGGTCGACGCCAAGTCGCCGGCGAGGATTCCGAGGCTCGCACCCAAGTGCGCATGGTCGTGCTTTTGTTGAAACGCGTAGTGGACGGCCGGACCCCCTCGGCGTTCGACGTCCTCGTCCATCCAGTCGTCGTGGATCAGCAGATACGTTTGCAGTAGCTCGAGGCTAGCGCCCACTTCGAAAGTCGCGCCGACCGGGCCGGGACCATGCGCCGCGCGGAATGCCGCAGCGGTTACAATCGGGCGGAGCCGCTTCCCGCCTCGCATCGTCAAGTGCTTGACCTCGGTCACGAGGTCGATTGCGCGAGGCGATAGCGCTTCGGCTTCCTTCGCCTTGGCCTCGAAAAAGCGCTCCAGCAGGAGGTCGACCTGCCGCCGAACGTCCGCCATCCAGGAATCCAGATTCATTTGCCCTTGCGCCATACGACGAGTGTCCTTATTCCGAGCTACGTACACGGCAGGGCGCTGCCGAGCAAGCAAGGCGATGAGCGCGGATATCGAGAAGAGAAAGGCAGACCACCTCGACTTGTGCGCGACCGACGAGGTGGCGTTTCGACAGCGCACCACCCTGCTCGAGCATGTCCGCCTCGTTCACCAGTCCCTGCCCGAAACGAGCTACGAGTCCATCGACACTCGCGTTCGGCTGCTTGGTAAGGAGCTGCGCGCGCCACTGCTCATTGCGGCCATGACGGGCGGGCACGAGCGCGCGGCTGAAATCAACCAGGCGCTGGCGTCGATCGCGAACGAGCTCGGCCTCGCCTTCGGCCTCGGCAGTCAACGCGCGATGCAGAAGCATCCGGAGACGAGCTGGACCTACCAGGTTCGAGAACAGGCCCCTGATGTTCTGCTCTTCGGCAACGTTGGCGTCGTCCAGGCGCGCGACATGTCGACCAGCGAGCTCATCCAATTGGTCGATGAGGTCGGCGCCGATGCGCTTTGCGTGCACATGAATCCGTCCATGGAGCTCGTGCAGCCCGAAGGCGATCGAGACTTCAGCGGTGGCCTTCAGACCTTCCAGCGGCTTTGGGCCGAGCTCGATGTACCGGTCATTGCCAAGGAGACCGGCAACGGCATCAGCAGGGAGGTAGCCGGACAGCTCCGGTCGGTTGGCATTCGATACGCCGATACCTCGGGGGCCGGGGGGACTTCGTGGGTAGGCGTGGAAACGCTCCGCGCCGACGGTGGCGGTCGCGCGCTCGGCGAGGAGCTTTGGGACTGGGGTATCCCGACGGCTGCATCAGTTCGATACTGTGTCGACGCGGGGCTCACGACCATCGCCACTGGCGGCATTCGTACGGGCATGGACGTGGCGCGAGCGATCGCCCTGGGCGCTAGCTGCGCCGGCATTGCGCGCAATGTCTATCAGGCGTTTCTCGCGGGCGGCATGGACGGAGCCAGAGGCTTTTTGCTCCAAATCGAACGCGAGCTGCGCTCGATCATGCTGCTCTGCGGGGCGAAGACAATCGAGGAGCTTCAGGATAGCCCGCACATCATCACGGGCGAGCTTCGCGACTGGATCGCTTGACACTAGCTGCTCGGCGGCGCGTCACTCGGCACCGTCTCGCGTTCTTCCGGCTCAGGCACGTATCGCAATAGATCTTCGACGCGCTCGAGGAGCTCGCCCTCGAAGTGCACCGAGAAGCGCGGTTCGAGCAGCTTGGTCCGCACGCGCCAAACGACGGGGTCGGCGGGGTCCCGCAGAACGACGGGATTGGCTCCGGCGAGTACCCAAGGTGAGCTCAGGATCGCATCGGTGAGGGCCATGCGTACTTTGCCAGCGTCTTGGTAGCCTTCGAGGCGAACGACGACCTCGTGCTCAGCATCCGCACCAGCGTCATAGACCATCGGGGCGCCCACCATGGCGCGGTTTGGAACGGTGAGCCGGTGCCCCTGCCCGTCGCGCAGCCACGTGGCGCGCAGCGAGCGGCCCTCGACTGTGCCTTGGAACCCATCCCCCGAGACCCAGACGCCCTTCTTGATGCGGCGCTCGGCTGCCAGCACAGCGCCGGCCACCACGTCGGCGAACAGGTCGCGGACCGACCATCCGACGACGACCGCCAGCACGACCAAGCTCCAGAGAATCCAGTCCTGCCCTTCGGGAATGAGCTTGAGGACGATTCCGAGGAGTAGCCCGAGCCCGGTGATCCGCAGGACCAACACGAGCCCGCCCAGCACCCGGCTCAAGGCGATGTTGGTGGTGATCCAACTCCGCGCGCGCTCAACCATGAAGAGCACGAAACCGACCGCGAGGAGCGTCAGGAAAAGGATCGGCAGTGAGCGCCGCTCTCCGGGCTTCTCGAGTTGCTCAGCTTGCTCGGGCTGCTCCCAACGTTGGGTCGGGCGTGCGATGCCCGGAGGCGGCTCCCCTCTGGTGTCCGGCTTGGTGGCCTTCTTCTCGACGGGCGTCTCGGCGCGCTTTGGCTCCGGCGCGGGTGCCTCGGGCTCCGGGGCTGGAGGCTCGGCTTGCGTCTCGGCCTCTTTCTGTGGCCAGTGAAAATCGAGAAGCTGGGCGCCCGCCGTCGACGCGATCGACGTGAGCAACAGAGATGACAAGAGCGCGCGGAGAAGCGACTTCATCACAACACCCACCGTCGTTCGGCAAAAACGCGGCCCAGGGCGCCGCGCAGATGCACTGCGATCACGAAGGCGCCCTCCCGTTCCTCGAGCAGCCCGAGGTGCGCCAAGCGGCTCAACTGCGCTTGGGCCGTGTTCAGGTCTAGGCGAAACAAACGCGCCTGGCCGGCCGCGTCCATCCAGCCCTCGCGCGCGATCTGGTAGAGGTTGACCAAGACGTCGTCCGGAAGCCGCCGGATGCGAGTGTAAGCAGATGCGGGGATCGGTCCCACGTGGACGATGTCGTCGTGGATGTCTCTGATCGACGCCAACCAGAGTCGAAGTGCGTCACGGACCAAGCCGCCCGTTGCTTCATGAAGCTCGTGGAAGTACTGATCGTAAGGGCGGCGAATACGACTCGCGCCACGTGCGAACAGGCCTTCGATGGGGGAGCCGTCGCCGCGGTCGAACGAGTGCTCGAAGCCACTCAATCGGTGGCGGGCGATCACGGCTGCTTGGAGCTCCGGCTCAGTCAAGGGAGAGAGCCGAATCACCTCGGGGAATGCGTCCCGAAGCGGGGCTACGGTCGAAGCGAAGTTCCAGAAGAGCACCGCGGCGTGCGTCAACCAACGCCGCCGGCCGCCCTCCTCGATGATCCCTTTGACGAAGCGGCGGAGCGGCTCGAAGCCCCCCGGGGCCATCGACAGCATCCAGTGGAGCCCATCGACCACGACGAGCTGGCCTTCGGGTGCGTCCTGGAAGATCGCATCGACATCTTCGACCGTGACCGGACTCGTGAACACGACGCGCTTTACGTTCTTCCAGCGACGGCTCCGAACGATGGCGCTAGAGACGGCAGCCTTGCCGACGCCATCGACGCCGACCAGCGCCACCGACCGCAGACGACCCCGCTGCTCGTTCGAGAGGACGCTTTCCGCCCGACGAATTTCCTCGTCTCGGCCGGTGAGAACGTCGCCCGCCTCCATCGTGTCCGCCGCGAAGAGACGCCGATACACCAGCGGAAGCTCGGTTCCAACATCAGGCGCCGCAAAGCTCCCCGCCGTGAGCTCGTTGGTCGGAAGCGGACCGGTCAATCCGAGCCGCTCGCTCCACCTCTCGAGCCGCTCTTCGCCGAATAGAGCACGCAGGGCGTTCCGCGCCTGTGTCTTGATGCGCTCGACCCGCGGCGGCTTCTCCGCCTCTTCGATCATGCGAAGACCGCTCGCGGCACGGCGCATGGCTTCGAGGCGCGAGCGGCTGAATTCGCCTTCGGCAAGCTCGGCACGTAGCGTTTCGAGCGTCCCGATTGCGGCGTCCTGCATCTCGGATTCGATGATTTCGGGCCAGCCTCGGGCTTCGACTCGAATCTCTTCGAGCGAGTTGTAGTTCCGCTCGAGCTGACTGTAGACCATGTCGCGAAGAAGAGAGTGCATCTCCTCTGGGACGGTCTCGTCGTGCACGACCTCGAGCTCGGCGGTGGCCAGCTCTACATTGAACGCGACCACGCGCTCCAGCTCTTGAAGCAGGTTAGCGAGAGGTTGCACGCGCTCGGCGAGCTCTCGGCGAATTGCCAGGAGCTTCGGCGCCACGCGGCTATCGATGTAGGTCAAGACGACCTCCCGGAATGGCACCTCGACCTCAGGCAGCGCGGTCGGCAATCGCCACTCGCCGGTTTGCTGTTGACCCACCGTGACCCGATAACGCGGCGTCAGCGCTCTGCAGGCTTCGACCAGCGTGTCGAGAAGTGGGGCGATCTTGGTGTCGTCACTCAGGTCTTGGTAGAGCTCATTGGTGACGCGGGCCGCCTCGCCAGCCGCCTTGCTGGTCGCTTCGGTCGAGGTTCGAAGCCCGGTGGCCAGAGCCTCTCCCGAGAGGTCGCTTTCGAGGTGCCCGTTGAGCTCGGACAGCGCGGTTTGCAGCGTGTCACTCACCCGGGCAACCTGGGATGTCGCGCGCCGATCTACGGTGTTGGTCAGCCTCGCCACGTAGTCGGCGACGTTATCCTTGATACGTGCTTCGAGGCCCAACAGCTCGAGCTCCATCGCGAGGGAGGAATACTCGGCGGAGCTCGCCTTGCGCAGGTTGGCCACGTCCTTGGTGAGCGTTTCGATCGCCCGCATCCGGTTCGCGAAGCGCCGGCTCGTGCGGCGCTCGCGGGACGGCAAATCCAGCGTGCAGAATATCGGCAAATCGTCATTCATTTGAACGAAGCCGACCGCGACGGCGCTGGCGGCTCGATGCGTTCCATCGCTCGTGATGCGCACGATCTCGTCGAGCGCGAGTGCGAGCTCTTCTTCGACCTCGTGGCGCAGCCGCACCAGTTGGCGCTCGAGATCCGAGTGCGGGTCTGCGCAGATCTCGACGACGTCGTCGTATCCGGCGATCAGGCCGTCGAAAAGGCTTCGGGTGCGCGCGGCCATGTGTCGATCCGCTTCGACGAACAACGCGGCCAGGGCCTCGAAGCGACTCGGGGCGTCATACGACAAGTGATAGCGACCAAGCGCCCTGAGCCGCACGTCTCGCTCCGGTGGGCTCTGGCCCAGGGCCTTTCGCCAGCCGCGCCTTAGACGTAGCGCTTGGCGCTGCGCCTGTTTCCAGATCGAATCACTCTCTTTGTTCGCGTACGAAATGTCTTCGTAGGGCGCCGAGACGATCTCTGGCAGCTCGTCGACGACCGCGTCCACGCTGTTCAGGATGTTTTCCGGGGTCCAGGTGAGCTTCGCGAGCGTGACCGAGCGGCCGAGGACGATGCCTCGCCAATGGGCGGCCAGCTCGGACTGAGCCGCCCGGAGCATCGTCACCAGCTCATCACGCTCCACGCCTTCGTCGGCGCGTGCTTGGACGGTCAGCCTGCGGTGCTGTCGTAGGAATTCACGACGGAGGTCGCGCAGATACTTGCCTGCGTCGATCTGGAACTCGCGGAGCGGCCCCGTGGAGACCTCGCGAACGATGCTTTGTAGGTCGCCGCCGAGGTCTTGCATTCGCGAGTTGAGCTCCGCGCTCTTCGTTTGCAGCGGCGCCCCCCAGACGTCCTTTGCGCCGACGTGTTCGGGCCAGGGCTCGAGCTGCTTGGACGGACCCTCCTCGCTCTCGGCTAGAATCGATGGTGGCTTGACCGACAAGTGGCGGGCTGGCGTGAGCGATGCTCGTGTGCCCGTCGTCTCGCCAGCGAGCCCGAGGCCCATCTTGAAAAGCACCGGGCCGACGAGCTCGTTGATCGCCACACCGCCGATGATCAGTGTTTCCAGGGACTCACCGAGCTCGCCGAAGGAATTGCCGATCATCGCAGCGAGCAGGATCGAGACACCCGCCTGCGACACGAAGCCCATCCACCCGAAGGCGCGTGTCGACTCGTCAGCCTTACCGATGCGCGCGCCGAGATTGGTGCCCGCGTAGAGTGCGAAGACGCGGACGCCCACCATCGCCAGGGCGAAGAGAGCGACTTGTTGCAGTTGGTCGAGATGGAGCTTGGCGCCAGCGAGCGTGAAGAAGACGACGTAAACGGGGAGGGAGAGACGCTCGACCGTCTCGATGAGACGATGACCCGTCTTCGAGAAGTTGGAGACACCGAAGCCCGCCGCGAGGAACACGAGCACCGGGTCCCAGCTGAGCTGGTCGGTGATGAATGCGACCAGATAGACGACGCCGATCACGAAGATCAGGAGCTCTTGATTGATGTATCGAATGTAGAGCGCCATCAGACCGCCGACGACGATCGCGCCAAATGCAATCGAGAGGACGATGTGATTGAGCAGATACTCGCCAATGCCACCCTCGAGCGCCCCCATGCCGATCTGCTGGGCGACGATGACCTGGGCCACCGCGAAGGCGACCACCACGATCACGTCCTTGAGCACCACGACCGACAACACGTTTCGAGTCATCGGGCCGTCGGCCCTCGACTCCATGATGACGGCGATCGTCGCGGCTGGGGACGTCGCCAGCGACACGGATGCGACCATCCCGCCCACCGCCAGAGCGGCCATCATCGGAAGGCCTTCGACGCCGGGCAGGCCGATGAACGGCACCGCTCCAGAGATCAGCCAGAAGAACCCGGTCATCAACGAGCCGATCGCGACGAACTGCGCCACTAGGATGGAGCTGATGGCGCGGAGCCCCTTCTTGAGCCCCTCGAGCTTGAGCTCACCGCCGGCCGTGAGGGCGATCAATGCAAGCGCCAGGGTGTCGAGCAGGCTGAGCTGCTCGATGACCTCGTCGTTGACGATGCCCTTGTCGAACGGGGGCGGGAGTCCGAGCCCGCCAAGGGCGTTGGCGAAAGAAGGTCCGAAAACCAGGCCAGCAATCAGGTATCCGGTGATATGCGGCAGGCGAATCTGTCCGACCAGCCCACCTATCGTGTAGCTCGCCAAGACGATGAAGCCGAACGCGAGCATTCCACTCGGGTCGAACTCCTGCTGGGCGAACTGCTCGAATTGGTAGAGCGCCGCCATGCCGAAGAGCAGGAGGATGATCACGGCGATTTGGCGTCGCGCGTGGGTCTCCTCGCCGGGCGGTGGCATGCTGTATGCGCCGGTCATCAACGTCTCCAGAACCCGGGTAGGATCAAGGCAAACAAGGTGAAGAACTCGAGGCGGCCAAGCAGCATCGCGAGCGAGAAGAACATCTTGCTCACCGCCGAATAGCCGGCGAAATTGTCCGCTCCCACGTGGAACGGCGCCGGCCCCATGTTGGAGAGACAGGTCAGCATGGCGCCGAATGCGGTAGGCACCGGGACGCCCTCGACCAGGGTAACGAACAGCAGCCCGAAGCCAATGCAGCCCATGTAGATCAGGAAAAACGACGCGACATCCGCGAGGACTTGAGTGCTCACCGCGACCTTGCCCATGCGCACCAGCTGCACCGTGGCGGGGCGAAAGCTCTTCTGAACCTGCGCGATGGCCTGCTTGGCCATCAGCACGGCGCGTTCGACCTTGATCCCGCCCGCGGTCGAGCCGGCACAGCCCCCGACGAACATCAACAGAACCACGATCGTGAGCGCTGTCGAGCTGTAGACGCTGTAGTCGTCGGTTCCGTAGCCAGTCGACGATATGGTCGTGGCCACCATGAAAAACGAGTAGCGGAAGGAGGTCAGAATGTCGTCGTGCACGCCGAGGTTGAGGATCGTCAAGACGAGGACCGCGACCACGACGATACCGAGGTACGAGCGGAACTCGATGTTGCGCACGAGACCGCGCCAGCTCCCGGTCCGTAGCAAGCCATAGTAGAGGCCGTAGTTCACGCTACCGATCAGCATGAAACATGCAATCACGTATTCGATGGCCGGCCGGTTGAAGCCACCAACGGAGGTATCGAGCGTGGAGAATCCCCCCGTCGACATGGTCGTGAATGCGTGACAGACGGCGTCGAAGAGATCGAGACCGAGGACTTTGAGCAGAGCGATCTCGATCAGCGTGAAAAGGCCGTAGAGCTTCCACAACGCAAACGATGTCTCCGCGATCCGGGGCCGTAGCCCCTCCGCGCTCGTGCCGGGTACCTCGCCACGGAACATGTGCTTACCCCCGGCACCGAGGTTTGGAAACACAGCGACGAACAAGACGACGATACCCATCCCGCCGAGCCACTGAATCAGCGAGCGCCAAAGAAGAAGGGGGCGCGAGAGTGTGCCCTCGATGTCGGTGATCACAGTGGCCCCGGTCGTCGTCAGACCGCTGACTGCTTCGAAGAACGAGTCCGCAGCCGACATGCCCGCGCCGAGCATGAAGGGCACCGCACCGCACGCGCCAGCGGCGATCCAAATCAGGCTGACCGCCAGGGTCGCCTCGCGACGGGAGATTCGCTCGGAGACGTAACGCTTTCCGTAGAGGAATGCCCCGAGGCCGAGCGTCGACACGATGATCGCCGACAGAGCGAGCTCGGCTGCGCCGCCCTGCGGCCGCATGGGGTCGGGCGCGAACTGGTCCCAGATCATGCCAACGCCGGCGCACAGGGCGATCATCACCCCGATGCCCAGCACCACCGCGCCGACCGGTCGAATGACGCCCCGGTAGTCTCGGGCTTGGGTGCTCACTCACCCCTCGCTCGGAAGAGCCGCTCGACGGTCGGGCGCGCGTCCTTGGTCGTCATCAAAATGACCCGGTCGCCCGGATGCACGACGTCCTTGCCGTGCGGAATGATCACGTCATCCCCGTGGACGATCGCTGCAAGCAGCGACCCGCGGGGCAAGTTCATACGATGCAAGGGCTTGTTGACGGCGCGGCACTTGGGGCTCGCGGTCAGCTCGACCACCTCCGCCTGCCCGTTCTCGAGCACGGTGAGGCTATGAAGCCCGCCGCCCCTCGAGAAACGAAGGATTTGGTCCGAAGCCACCGTGCGCGGAGAAAGCACGATGTCGACGCCGAGCTGTCGGTAAATCGTCGCGTAGTCGGCGCGCTGCACGATCGTCGCGGTCCGCTTACAGCCTGCGCGCTGAGCGAGGAGCGCGGCCATCAGATTGATCTCGTCTTGCCGCGTGACGGCAGCGAACAAGTCGTAGGTACCGACCTCCTCTTCCTCGAGGAGCGCGCCGTCGGTGCCGTCGCCGTGAACGACCTCGATGCCCTGGAACTCTGCGCTGATCTCCTCCGCAACCTCGAGATCCCTTTCGATCACCATGACGGTCGCGCCCTGTGATTGCAGCTCCCGCGCGAGGGCCTTGCCAACGACGCCACCGCCGACGATGCATACGCGCTTTGCCTCGCGCTCCTTGCTGAAGAGCCGCTCGGCGGCGAGCACGCCGTCGGGTCGCCCGATCAGATAGACGCGGTCGCCTTTGACCAACACGTCTGCCCCGCCTGGTACGAACAGCTCGCCGTCGCGCACGACGGCGCTGACCAGGGTGTGTGGGGGAAGCTCGACCGACGAGAGCGGCTTGTTGAGCACACGCGACTCTTCGAGATCGATCTGCACGAGCTCCACGCGGTCCTGCGCGAGGTCCACGACGTCGGAAGCCCCGTAAGATCGTGCGATGCGGCTGAGCTCCTGCGCGACCAGCACGCGGGGGTTGATCACCACATCGACGCCGAGAAGCCCGTAGCGGATCCCCTCGGTCCATTCCGACCACGCCGTCCCTTGAACGCGCGCGACGACGTGCTTTGCACCGAGTTGTTTGGCCGAAAGCGCTGCGATCAAGTTCATTTCGTCGTGGTTGGTGACGGCTGCCACCAGATCCGCTCGCGCCGCCCCCGCGATCTTGAGCAGCGTTTCGCTTGCGCCATAACCCACCATCGAGGCGACATCGTAGTGCTCCTCGGCGTTCTGGACGGCCTTGGGGCTCGCATCGACGGCGACGATGTCGTGCCCTTCCTTGTCGAGCACGCTCAGCAGGTGTCGGCCGACCTCGCCCAAACCGATGATGACGATGTTCATTTCGCGGGTACCTCGATCGATGTTTGGGTGTCGGTGTCTCTGATCTCGCGCTGGATCTCACCTTGATCGGCGAGCAAGCCGCGGAGCAGCCGCGGGGCGATCAGGTCGTTGATGATGATCGAGCCCAAGACCACCGAGTAGGCAATGTCTGCGGGTCCATCCCGATAGACGAGCCGGAACGAGACAGCCATGGCGAGCGTCACGTCGCCATGGGCCAGCAGACCACGGAACAAATCCTTCCGAAGGCTCGTGCCCCAGCCCGCGATGACGCTCGCCAACCACTTACCTGCGGTCCGGAGGACCAAGAAGCCGGCCAGCGCGGCCAACGTGACTTCTAGATCCGTCGGGACCCAAAGGGCACCGGCAAAGATCAGCAGTACGATGGTCATCGGCCGTTCAGTCGATTCGAGCGTGCTGTGTAGGAGGTGTCCGCCACGGGCGAAGTTGACCAACACGAAGCCCATCGAGAGGTTCACGGCGAGCGGTGAAAGCTCCAGGAAATACGCGCCGCCCGAGGCAAAAGCGATGATGCCGACCAACGCGAGAAAACGTGAGTTGTCCGACTCGTCGCCGGCCAAGAAGAGCGAGAACAAGAAACCGAGGGCCGCGCCGAGAAGCACGGTGACCCATGCCCAAAGCGACGGCGAGTATTGCTGTGCTCCAGCCGCGCTTTCGTGAAACACGCAGAAGATCAGGCCGAACGCCAGGATGACCAGGATGTCGCCAAGTCGCGTTCCGTTGCGCAGAAGCGGCGAGAGCCGGCCGCTGATCTCGTAGCGCCGTGACAGGAGATCGAACGGCTCTGCCGAGTCCGCGGCTGCGAAACAGGCCAGCGCCGCAGCGCTGAGCATGGCGAGACGCCTCTCCGAAGGGCCGATCTCGTAGGCTTGGTAGAGGACGCCTGGCTCCATGAAGAAGTAGTAAGCGCTCAAGCCCACCGCGACGCCCGGCAGCAGGTGATGAAGGAACACGATGCGCCAGGTCGCGGGGTCCAGCTTCTGCAGGCTCGCGAAGTCGAAGTCGGTGCCACGCAGCAATCCGACCCAGCCTGCTGCGAGCGCAATGATCGGGACGATGCCCGTCATGTTGTCGAAGACACCGATGTGCGGGATCACAGGGCCGAGCAGGACGCCCAATAGAAGGTACTCGGCGCCGCTCACGACGAGGAAGCGGCGCTGCAAGCGCTCGACGACGTTGTGCGCAAGCACGTACGCCACGCCGACGACGAGAACCAGCAACACCACGGTGCCGAGGTCCCCGGCTCCGCCGTTCTTCTCAGAACCGCTCGCCGCGTACGCGACTGCAGACATCGCCGCCCAGAGCAACGGCAATGCGGTCACCATCAGCCTCCCCGCCATATCCGCCTAATTGTGAAGAAGAAGAGACTGAAGCGGTAGTTTCGCGCTGGACAGGTGTTTAGCCGCTACTTTCGGAGGCCTTCGAGGACGATCGAGATGAGGCCCTTTGTCGTCTCGATCGGGTCCATCTTGATTTGATTTCGCACCGAAGCCAGCGCCAACGCCTCCACCGCACCGAGCACGGCTAGAGCGCTCACCCGCGGGTCCGACACGACCACGAGCTTCTGATCGGCTGCCATCTGGCTCAGCGCCATGGCCCGATTGTCGAGATCCGAGGCCAAATCCGAGATTGACTGGCGGGCAGTAGTCGCCGGTGCACGCCGTTCCTGCAGGTAGAGGCACATTGCGTCCGGGTACATCGCCAGAGCGCCGACCAAGCGGCTTCCGAGCTCGGTGTACGCGCTGACCGCGTCGCTCTGGCCGTCGACCTTGCCGAGTTGGGCGTGGCACTCGTCCAATGCTGTCCGCGTGGTCGCGGCGACCGGTTCGATGACGGCGTCGACCAAGTCGGCTTTGTCCCTGAAATAACGGTAGAAATTGCCCTTTGCCATACCGGCCTTGCGGGCGACTTCGTCGATGGTGACCGCCTCGATCCCTCGCTCTAGAAAGAGGCTGAGGCCAGCGTCGATCAGGTCCTGAACGCGCTGACGCCGGTTGAGATCGCGCTTTCCCCCGACTGCTCCAGGACGCTCTACAGGGCCTGCGCGCCTTGGCCTTCTTTCTTGATCCATCGAGTTGCTCCTAAACGGGATGAAGCTCTGCGATGCAGGATTATGGGGCACGAGGTGGCCACGTAAAGAGCTTTCGCGAAAATATTGCGCCATCTCGGCGGAGTTTCCGAAAGATTGCGCTATCCCAAAGAAACCGACACAATTCGTAGTGTTAGACAGGTTTGACAGGGGGGGTTCCGACCTCTAAGTGCTTGGCTTAGGACCAGAGGAGTACTCGATGACCTTCCGAGCTCGCAAACCCGATTGGCTTCGTGTGCGGCTCCCAGCTGGGCCGCAGCATGAGGAATTCCAAGGGCTTCGAGCTCGATTCCGCGGCCGGGGTCTGCACACCGTGTGTGAAGAGGCGCGCTGCCCGAACATCTTCGAGTGTTGGGGCCAGGGGACGGCCACCGTGATGATCCTCGGCGAGACCTGCACCCGGGGCTGCCGTTTCTGCTCGGTCAACACCGGGAAGCCGGGCGGAGTGGTCGACACGAACGAGCCGGAGAACACGGCGTTGTCGCTCGCCGAGATGGGACTCGCGTACGTGGTGCTCACGATGGTCGATCGAGACGACCTCCCGGATGGCGGCGCTGCGCACGTTGCGGAAACCGTTCGGCGTATCAAGCATCATAGCCCCGGGCTTCGCGTCGAGACTTTGGTGGGCGATTTCAGTGGCAGCCGTGGAGACATCCAAATCGTCGTTCAAGAAGGGCGGCCGGACGTGTACGCGCATAACGTCGAGGTCGTGCCGCGTTTGCAGCGTTCCATTCGCGATGCGCGTTGCTCCTGGGACCGCTCGCTCGATACGCTGGTCGTTGCCAAGGAGCTCGGCTCGCGCATCACCAAGTCGTCGCTGATGCTGGGCCTAGGGGAGGCGCGCGACGAAGTGCTCGAGGCGATGCAGCGCCTCCGAGACGCAGACGTCGACGTTCTCACCATCGGCCAGTATCTTCGCCCGACCAAGCGGCACGCGGCCGTCGAGCGCTATGTCGAGCCGCAGGAGTTTGCGGATTACGAGCAGGCCGGGCTCGAGATGGGCTTTTCGTTCGTCGCCTCGGGGCCTCTGGTCCGCTCGAGCTATCGAGCGGCCGAGGCGTTTCTCTCAGGCGTGTTGGCGGAGGAGTCGGCGGGTGACACTTCGCCCGAGATGGATCGCTACGGTAAGAGACGGAAGCTCTCGGTGCTGACCTAGAGGGGGTTCATGCAGGTCATTCGCGACGACGGCAGCCTCGACCCGAACCTCGATCCGGGTCTGTCGATCGACGAAGTCGTCGCGCTGTACAAGGCGATGGTCCGAACCCGGGTCGTCGACGACCGACTGAACCGGACACAGCGCCAGGGTCGCATCGCATTTCACGTCAGCTCGCTCGGTGAAGAGGCCGCAATCGTCGGTTCTGCGGCTGCGCTTCGGGACCGGGATTGGATCGTCCCCTGCTACCGTGAAGTCGGAGCGCTGCTCTGGCGGGGCTACCCGCTCCAGAGTTACGTGGACCACATGTACGGCAATGCCGGCGATCCGGTGCGGGGCAGGCAGATGCCCGAGCACACCTTCAGCCGAGAGCATCGCTACCTTTCGGTCAGTGCGCCGATCGGTACCCAGATCCCCCATGCGGTCGGGGTTGCGATGGCCGCAAAGCAGCGCGGCCTCGACGAGTGCGTGGGCGTGTTCTTCGGAGACGGCGCCACGAGCTCGAACGACTTCCACGCAGCGATGAACTTTGCGGGCGTGTATCGGGCGCCAGTGCTCTTCCTCTGCCGGAACAACGGTTACGCGATCAGCCTGCCTACGGCGCGACAAACCGCCGTTCGGACCTTGGCCGAGAAGGCTGCCGGCTATCGCATCCCCGCCTCGCGCGTCGACGGTAACGACGTCCTCTCGGTTTGGCGGGCGGTTCGCGAGGGTGTCCAGCGGGCAGCCGAAGGGGGGGGTCCGACCTTCATCGAGCTGATGACCTACCGGATGGGAGGGCATTCGACCTCGGACGACCCCCGCATCTACCGGACCCAGGAGGAGGTCGACGCCTGGGGCCGATGCGATCCCCTTCTTCGGCTTCGTCGGCACATCGAGCAGCGCTGCGCTTGGAGCGCCGATCTCGACAGCGATTGGAAGACCGTCTGCGAGGCGGAGGTGAAAGCGTGTGTGCGGCAGGCCGAGAGCACCCCGCCGTCCGAGCTTCGCGACGTCTTCCGCGACGTCTATGCCGAACAGCCATGGCATCTGCGCGAGCAAGAAGCCGAGTGCCTGCAGGGTCCGCGCGCCCGGGACGACGACGAGGAGGGCTCATGACTGAGATGAACCTCGTCCAGGCCATCAACAGCGGCCTCCGGGATGCGATGCGCCAGGACGAGCACGTCGTGTTGATGGGAGAAGACATCGGGCGGCTCGGCGGCGTCTTTCGCGTGACCCAGGGCCTCCAGGAGGAGTTCGGAGCCGACCGCGTTCTCGACACCCCCCTTTCCGAAGCTGGGATCCTCGGCGCCGCGATCGGCATGGCGCTTCATGGTTTGCGCCCGGTCTCCGAGATCCAGTTCGCCGACTTCATCTACCCGGGCTTCGACCAGCTGGTGAACGAAGCGTCGAAGTACCGCTACCGCACCGCCGGAGCGTTCGAGGTGCCGATGGTCGTTCGGACGCCCTACGGCGGCGGCATTCGCGGTGGCCAGTACCATTCACAATCGCCGGAGTCGCTCTTCATTCACACCGCGGGTCTCAAGGTCGTCTGTCCATCGAATCCGTACGATGCGAAGGGGCTCCTGATCCAATCGATCCTCGATGACGATCCGGTGCTCTTCTTCGAGCCCAAACGGGTTTACCGGGCGGTGAAGATGGATGTGCCGGAGGAGCCCTACACAGTACCGCTGAGCGAAGCCAAGGTGGTCCGCAGCGGCGAGCAGGTGACCTTGCTTGCTTGGGGCGCGATGCTCTTCGAGGCGTTGTCCGCGGCCGAGGAGGTCATGAAGGAGGGCATCGACGTGGAGGTCATCGACCTCAGGACGCTCTGGCCGCTCGATATCGACACGGTCGTGAACAGCGTGAAGAAGACAGGCCGATTGGTGGTGGTGCACGAAGCGCCGCGCACATGTGGCTTTGGCAGCGAGCTCGTGACGCTGGTGACCGAACGCGCGTTTCTGCACCTCGAGGCGCCGCCGGTTCGCGTCACCGGCTTCGACACGCCGTTTCCTCTGACCCACGAGCGCGAGTATCTGCCGCTCGCGCATCGCATTGCGCCCGCCCTGAAGAAGACGGCGAGGTACTAGCCATGGCCCGTCTCGACTTCAGGCTTCCAGACATTGGCGAGGGCGTCAGCGAAGGGGAGATCGTGCAGTGGTTCGTCGGTACCGGCGATTCGGTTGCCGAAGACGATCCGATGGTCGAGGTCATGACCGACAAGGCCACGGTCACGATCGGAGCTCCTTGCGACGCTCGGGTCGACAAGCTCTGCTTCGAGGTCGGCGCAGTAGCCAAAGTCGGGCAGGTGATCCTGGTGCTGGAGCCTTCGGTCGCCTCGAACGTTGGGAAAGCGCAGAGGTCGAGCCGACCGCCAGCGACCGCGGTGGGAGAGATCTCGGACGAATTGCCGGGGGTAGCGCTCTTTGCACATGGGCAGAAGGAAGCGCATGGGCAGGGTAAGCCGCTGGCTGCGCCTGCGACGCGCCGCTTGGCCAAGGAGATGGGAGTGGACCTGCGCGCTGTTCGGCCGAGTGGCGACGGCGGGCGGGTGACCTCTGACGACGTTCGCGGGGCTGCATCCGGTCACCGGTCGGAGGACTCCTCGCGCGCATCTCTCGAGGAGCGAAGGCCGATCGTCGGAGTGCGGCGCAAGATCGCCGAGCGCATGCACCGCGCCAAGTCCACGGCGGCGCACTTCACGTTCGTCGAAGAGTGCAATGCGTCGCCATTGGTCGAGATGCGCGGACGGCTCGAGCCCGAAGCCGAGCGTCGCGGGGTCAAGCTGACTTTTCTGCCATTCATCATCAAGGCCGTCACCGGTGCGCTTCAGCGGCACCCGAAGCTCAACACAGCGGTCGACGAAGAGACGAACGAGCTGATCTACAAGAAGTACTACGACATCGGGCTGGCGACCGCGACAGATGCCGGACTCTTGGTCCCGGTCGTTCGCGGGGCGGATCGCCTTCCTCTTTTCGAGCTCGCACGGCGCGTCGAACAACTTTCTCACGCCGCGAGGAACGGAAGCCTGAAGCCCGAAGAGCTCCGGGGTTCGACGTTCACCGTGACCTCGCTCGGAAAACGGGGCGGGCTCTTGGCCACGCCTATCCTCAATTTTCCGGAGGTGGGGATTCTCGGGGTGCATCGAATCAAGGAAGCGCCGGTGGTGCGCGATGGGCAAATCGTCATCGGGAAGGTGATGTTGCTCTCGTTGTCGTTCGACCATCGCGTGATTGATGGCCACGTCGGCGCCGAGTTTGCGTACGATGTGATCGAGGGGCTGGAGAACCCCGCGCGCCTGTTCTACGAATAGGGCTGGATGCTTCCCATTCAGGACAGGCTCCTCGGTTGGTACGACCAGGCAGCACGTGATCTTCCCTGGCGCGAGACCCGCGATCCTTACGCGATTTGGGTATCGGAGGTCATGCTTCAGCAGACGCGGGTCGAGACGGTCATCCCATATTACGAGCGGTTCCTGGCTCGTTTTCCGACGCCCGCCGCGCTCGCCGATGCCGACGAAGACAGCGTCCTCTCACACTGGAGCGGGCTTGGCTATTACCGGCGCGCCCGCCTGTTGCACGCCGGTGTCCGTGAAGTCGTCGCGCGATACGGCGGAGAGATCCCCGAGGACTTGGACGCGCGCCGCGCCCTACCCGGCATCGGCCGCTACACGGCCGGCGCCATCGGCAGCATTGCGTTCGACAAGCCCGAGCCCGTCGTAGACGGCAACGTCACACGCGTGCTCGCACGACTGCTTCGAATCGACACGCCGGTCGGCTCGACTGCGACGACCAAGCGTCTCTGGGAAGAGGCTGCGCGCCTGGTGCCGAGCGACCGGCCCGGAGACTTCAACCAGGCCCTGATGGAGCTTGGCGCCACGGTCTGCACGCCGCGACAACCACTTTGCGAGTCGTGTCCGCTCGAGAGTGAATGCGCCGCGCACGCTCATGGTGAGGTAGACGCGCTCCCCGTTTCAAAGCCAAAAAAGGAACCCACTACGGTAAAACTGTCGGCGGTGGTGGTGACCTCGGGGCGCGGCGCAGGGCGGACGCTGTGGTTGGTCAAAGGCGAAGATGCGCTGTTTGGTGGCCTCTGGGGGGTCCCGATGAGCGATGCCGAGCCGCGGGATGCGCTGAGGGAAGCGGGGCTGCGCGCGCGACTGCAGCAAGGGCCGGTGGGCAAGGTCGAGCATCTGCTCACTCATCGCCGGCTTCAAGTGGAGGTGTATCGAGCCTCGGGAGGGCGAGGCGAGGAGACCAAGAAGCGGCGACCCTTCAGGGAAGAAGAGCTCGAGCAGGTCGGCGTTTCGACGTTGACGAGGAAATTGCTCGAAGCGACCCTTCACGGCCGACGCTGACCCCTGGTTCAGTCAGATCCGACCCACCCGCCCCCACCCCTAGTCCTCCCTCCGCGACCTTGCTTTGCTATGCCTTGGCGACGCTTCGCGCCGGGCTTTGCCCTTCGGGCCCGCGCTTGTTGGCGTCGAGGCCCGGGGGGCCAGTACACTGTCCTCCGTGGGGATTCTCGAGTATCGCGGCGTGACCAAGCGCTTCGGTCAATACACCGCCCTCGCAGACGTTTCGCTCGAAGTCGTCCCGGGCGAGGTGTTCGGCTTGCTCGGCCCCAACGGCGCCGGAAAGACCACGCTCATTCGCATCGGGCTCGACATTCTTCGCGCCGATGAAGGTGAGGTCTCGCTGTTCGGTGCTCCGCCGAGTCAGGCGTCGCTCGACCGCACCGCATATCTGCCCGAGGAGCGCGGTGTCTACAGGCGAGCCAAAGTCCGAGAGCTACTCGCTTATCTCGGCAAGCTCAAGGGGCTCGGGCGTGCCGCAGCCGCGAAGGCTTCTAGCGACTGGCTCGAGCGAGTGGGTCTCAGCCGTGTCGCCGATCACCGCGTCGAGAGTCTGTCCAAGGGCATGACGCAAAAGGTGCAAATCGCTGCCTGTCTGATGAGCGATCCCGAGCTATGCGTGCTCGACGAGCCGTTTTCGGGTCTCGATCCGGTCAACGTCGCCTTGGTCACCGATTTGATCCAGCAGCGACGCGCGAACGGCCTCACGACCGTCCTGTCGACCCACATGATGCATCAAGTCGAGGCGCTCTGTGATCGTGTCGCGCTCGTCCACCAAGGCCATCTCGTCGTCTATGGGCAGCTCGACGAGATCCGCCGACGTTACTCGCCGAACGAGGTGATCGTGTGGACGGCAATGGATCTCAGCGCCTTCGGCGTCAACGCGACGCAGCACAAGACCGGCGGATGGCGCGTCGAGCTGCCTGCAAGTGAGACGGCCGCAGGGTACCTCAACGAGCTCGTTCGAAACGGAGTTTCGATCGACCGCTACGAGCCGCTCGTTGCGCGCATGGATGACATCTTCGTCAGTCTGGTGAGCGGGGGACGATAAGCGATGCGCCCCAAGCGAATCGCCGCGGTTGCGCGCTTCGAGTTCTTGGCGGTCGTCAAGCGCTGGTCATACCTGATCGCGACGTTTGGTCTCCCGCTGTTCTTGGCGGCGGTGTCGGGCACCGTTCTCGGCGTTCAAACCTATTTCCTCACGCAGCGCGCAGCAGAAAGCTCCGCGTTTGGCCTCGTCGACGAGGCGAGCGTGGTGGACCGGTCGGTGTTCGAGGAACGCGATGGCGAGCAGGTCTGGGGCAACCAAGTGAGCGATGTGCTGCTCTACGAAGACCAAGAGGCAGCCACTCGGGATCTAGAGTCCGGTCGCCTTCGCGCCCTCTACGTGGTCGACAAGGACTACCTTCGGAGCGGCGAGGTGCGGGCCATCCAATCCGAGAAGACACCTCTGCTCAGCATGCGCGGCACCAACGTGGAACCGCTCCTCCGCTCTCTCTTGCGGAAGTCGCTGCTCGACGGGCGCCTCGAAGAAGACGTGCAGGAGCGTGTCATCTCACCCGCGCTTTTCGTCCGCGCGCGCCTAGGCCCGGACGGCGTCGAGGTCACTGACGTCGATGAAGCGCTCGATCTCCTGATGCGGACGACGATTCCGCTCTTCCTCGGTGTGCTCTTGCTCACGGCTCTGCTCAGCGCGTCCGGCTATCTGGTTCAAACCGTCGCGACCGACAAGGAGAGCAAGATCGTCGAAGTGCTGCTGTCATCTGTGACGCCCGAGGAGATCCTCGCCGGTAAACTGTTCGGTCTCGGTGCTGCGGGCCTCGTCCAGTTTGCAGCGTGGACCTCGATGGTGATCTTCGTCGCGCTTTCTGCGTCCGCTGCTCTCGCTTCCGTCGTGACCGTTCCATGGCTCGCGCTAGCCGTCTCGCCGCTGCTGTTCGTCCTCGGGTATCTGTTCCTCGGGAGCCTCATGCTCGCGACCGCAGCGCTCGGCGCTAACGCGGCCGAGAGCCAGAAGCTGACGATGGGTTGGGCGATGCTTGCGATCTTGCCGCTGATGGTCCTGGTCATCCTTCTCGAGGATCCAAACGGAATACTCGGCCAAGCGATGACGTGGATTCCGTTCACCTCGCCCCTAACGGTGATCATCCGGCTTTCAGTCGAGCCTTCGGGGGTTGCGTGGTGGGAGGTCAGCGGCGCCATCGTCGTGCTGATCATTTCGACCTGGGCCGCAATTCGAGTGGGCGCGCGTCTGTTCCGAGTGGGTTTCTTGCTCACCGGCTCGAGACCGTCGCTGGCAGAGCTCTGGCGGCAGTCGCGCTAGGGGAGCGTTGCTTCCGAGCAGGTCTTGGAGGACATCGCTAGTGTTCGTCGACTGGACCCGCCAGGGGGAGGTCTTGCTCTTCGATGAGCGCGCCGGTGTCGAGCTCTGCGGCTGAGTAGACGGCGACCTTCATTGTGTTGAAGTCGATCACCGTGAACGTTTGCTCGTCCTTGCGGTGGATCGTGCCGGCGTTGATGACCGTAAGGCCCGGAAACACGCGGACCATTCGTTGGTGGGTGTGGCCGCCGATCATGAACTGGATCCTGTCGTTCAGCATGAGCTCACGCAGCGTCGGGATATCTTGAAGCGCGTAGCCACGGGTGTCTGGGCGAAGCCAAGCCTCGTCGTCCTTGCCGACGCCATGGCAGAGCATCGCAGTCCCGGCGGGCGTTTCGTAGAGCCTTACTCTGCGGAGCTTCCGAAGAAATTCGGTCGAGCCCTCGCTGATCTGAGTGGTGGCATCAGCCAGGTCACGGCGCTCGCCCTCGAGGAACCAGCGCTCATGGTTGCCTGCCACGCACTGCACCTCGCGCGCCCCGAGCGTCGCCAGTGTCTCGTCCGCATCGCCCGGACCATCGAGCAGGTCGCCGACGCAGAGGACCGCGTCGACGTTCATCGTTTCCAATGCATCGAGCACCCGTCCGAGCGTTTCGGATTCGCAGTGAACGTCGCCGACGACTCCTACCCGGCCGACCTTGTCCGTGCTGATCACTACCCCAACTTAGGAGCTTTTGACATGGCGCGCCAAGAACCGTGCGGCTGGTGCTCCTTGCCCTCGTGTTGTAGACCCGGCTTCATGCTGGACCTGCGCTATGTGAGCGAAAACCTCGCGGACGTGAAGGCGGCGCTCGCGCGTCGCGGCTTCTCCGATGCCGAGCTTCTCGACCGGCTCGGAGCGCTCGCCGAAGAACGCAGGAACGTGATCACCAGGGTCGATGCCCTCCGGCAAGAGCGCAACGAAGCCAGCCAGGCGATGAGCCAGGTCGCCGACAAGAAGTCGGAGGAGTTCCAGACCAAGCGTGAGGAGCTTCGTGCCCTCGGCGACGAGATCAAAGAGGGTGAGACGCGGCAGGCCGAGACCGATGCCGAGCTCGAGACGATCCTTCTCAATCTGCCAAACCTGCCGCACGTCGATACCCCCGATGGGCTCACCGAAGGCGACAACGTCGAGCAGCGGGTGTGGGGCGACAAACCCTCGTTCGATTTCGATGTCCGTGACCACGTCGAGATCGGCACCAAGCTCGGCATTCTCGATTTCGAGCGGGCCGCAAAGATCAGCGGCTCGCGGTTCGTCGTGCTGAGGGGCCTCGGTTCGCGCCTCAACCGTGCGTTGATGCAGCTCATGCTCGACGTGCACACCAGCGAGCACGGCTACGAAGAGGTGTGGCCGCCAGTCTTGGTGAAGGACAGCGCGATGCGTGGCACGAGCCAGCTCCCCAAGTTCGCAAAAGAGGCGTTTCGCATTGCAAAAGACGAAGAGTGGGAGGCGCAGGCCGGGGCAGAGGGTCACGATCTCTTCTTGGTGCCCACCGCCGAGGTCCCAATCACGAACCTCCATGCCGAGGAGATCATCCCCGAAGCCGAGCTACCGATCGGCTACACGGGCTACACCGCTTGCTTCCGAAGCGAAGCGGGCAGCTACGGAAAAGACACTCGCGGCATGATTCGAGTTCACCAGTTCGACAAGGTCGAGCTGGTTCGGTTTTGTCATCCCGAGCAAGGCGATGCGCAGCTGGAGGCGCTCACAGGTCACGCAGAGGCGATCTTGCAGAAGCTCGGGCTCCACTATCGTGTCGTGCAGCTCTGCGCCGGTGACATGGGTTTCGCGGCGCAAAAATCGTACGACCTCGAGGTATGGCTTCCAGCGCAGAACGCGTACCGGGAGATCTCGAGCTGCTCTTGGTTCGGAGACTTCCAGGCAAGGCGCATGAAGGCCCGCTTTCGGCCCGACCCCAAGGGCAAGCCCCGGCTTCTACATACGCTGAACGGCTCGGGCCTCGCAATCGGCCGGACACTGGTCGCGATTCTCGAGCAATACCAACAGGCGGATGGAAGCGTGACGGTCCCCGAGGCACTGGTGCCTTACATGGGTGGAGTGGAGCAGATCCTGCCGGCGTAGATGAGCACACTAGACATTCAGCGCGACGTTCCGCTTGCTCCGCTCACCACGCTCGGGCTCGGCGGCCCGGCGAAGCATTTTGTCCGCGTGGAGAACGAACAGAGCGTGCTGGACGCACTCAGCTGGGCGGCCGATCGGGAACTGCGCGTCGCGGTGCTGGGCGGCGGGTCGAATCTCATCGTGCCCGATGCGGGCTACGACGGCCTCGTGATCCAAATGGGGATTGGCGACCTCGAGCTTCGCAACGGCGGCCGTGCGCGTGTGGGGGCCGGCGTTCCTTGGGAGACGGTCGTCGAGAATGCCGTGTCGCGCGGATGGGCAGGCGTCGAGTGCCTCACGGGCATTCCAGGTTCGACGGGCGCGACCCCGATTCAAAACGTCGGTGCATATGGGCAGGAGGTCTCCGAGGTGATCGAGCGCGTCCACGTCGTCCGGCGCGACACGCTCGAGCACGAAGAGATTGCCTCTGCCGAGTGCGGCTTCAGCTATCGTGACAGCCTCTTCAAGCGGGACCGAGCCCGCTTCATCGTGACCGCGGTGGATTTTGCGCTGCGACCTGGCGGTCCGGCGACGATTCGCTACGCGGAGCTCGCCAACCACATCGCGCCTGGGGGTTCTCTCGGCGATGTCCGCGACACCGTGCTCGCCTTGCGCCGCCGAAAGTCGATGCTCATCGACCCGAGCGATCCAAACCGGCGCAGCGCTGGCTCTTTCTTCTTGAACCCGATCGTTTCATCGGTCGAAGCGGCAAGCCTCGCTGAACGGGCCGCACGAGAAGGCCTCGTTGACTCGCCGGAGGAGGTCCCTCGATATCCTACCGACGGCGACCGGACCAAGCTCGCTGCCGGGTGGCTCATCGAAAAGGCAGGGATCGAGAAAGGAACGCGACGCGGCCCCATCGGCGTTTCGACCAAGCATGCGCTCTCCCTCGTGCATCACGGTGGCGGCACCACCACCGAGCTTTTGGCGTTTGCCGCCGACATTCGGCGTCGGGTCCACGACCGGTTCGGCGTGATGCTCGAACGGGAGCCGCGCTTGCTCGAGTAGCGCTACTCGTCGGCGAACGGGTCGCTGTAAGCCGGGTTCGTCAGCAGGCTTTCGTCGGTCAACGCGTGCAGGAATGCGATGATGTCCGCCTTCTCCTGCTCCGTCATCACGAAACCGTTTAGCAGCGAGCTCTTGTTCGGGTTCAGCATGCCGTCGCCCGCGTTTGGCCCGCTCTCGATCAAGCGGCCGCCCCGCGCGTAGTGATCGAGTACCTCTTCGAGCGTTTCGATCGAGCCGTCGTGCATGTATGGCGCCGTCAGCGCGATGTTCCGAAGGCTAGGTGGCTTGAACCGGCCCTTGTCCTCGAGGAGGCCCGTCATGTCGTACAGACCTTCGTTGCCGGCCGGATAGCTGCCATCCTCGTCGAGGTTGTAGAGGCCGTTGTTCATGAAGAACTTCTGGTCGAAAACTTGGCCCGCGTCGTCGGACGACTGCGAGAACAGGAAACCGCCGTGGCAGTGGAAGCACTCGAAGGCATCCTCGACGCCCGCCGCGTTGGTGCCGCCGAAAAAGAGCGCCATGCCGCGCTGCTCGGATTCGCTGAGAGCCGTCCGGTCACCCGCCTGCCAGCGGTCGACCTTCGAATCGAAGCTCATCACCGAACGCTGAAACGCAGCGATTGCTTTCGTAATGCTGTCGCGCGAGATCGGGTCGGACTCCTCCGGGAACGCGCCTTCAAACATCGCTGGATAACGCGGGTCATTTCGCATGCGCCGGAGGAGCTCGTCTTCCAGGCCCGCCAAGCCAAGCTCGACCGGATCCTCTCCGAACATCGGCACCAGCGCCTGCTTCTCCAGGCGCACCATCACCGCGTTCGCCCAGGTCAGTGAAGCAGCGTACGCGACGTTGGCGATGCTCATCGAGCTTCGTGGGTGAATCTGTCCCGTCGACCCCTCGGCTCGTGCGAGAGCATCGGTAAACGCGAGCTCTTGTTGGTGGCAGCTTCCACAGCTCTGCGTCTGGTTACCGGAGAGCTGCTTGTCGTAAAAGAGGAACCGTCCGAGCTCGACCTTCGCAGGCGTCATTGGATTGTCTTCGGGAACCCGCGGCAGCGGCACCGTATTCGGAAGGTCCCAGACCCATTCCTGCGGCTCGGATGCGGCGTCGCTACTGCCGCATCCGGCCCCGAGCAGGATTAAGACAAGAATAAGAGGGATGGTTTGCATTTGGAGGTGTGATTTGGGTTGGTTCCCTCGGTCGAGGGTTAGTCGACCGAGAAAAATGTCTGTGGACCTGAGGGTTCCGAGCCGCCGAACGGAAGTCCGAGATTGTCGAAGAGCGGCGCACAATCGCTGTCGCTTGGGCCTGCCATGCAGCCGAACGGTGTTTCGGGTTGGTTCTCGTCGAGGCTCGCGCCGTCGACCAGCGCAGCGAGGTCTGCGATCACGGTATCACTCTCCGGGGCGAAGGTGTCGAGCTCGACATCGACCCGGTTGGGCGCGCTGCACTCAGTCGTTCCGCCAGACACCGGGTCGCCGTCACAGCCAGTGCTCCCTAGGTGCAGCCGCCAGTCATCCGGGCTGAAGTTGCCGGAGTCGATACGGAGGAACTTGTAGCCGTCCTGCCAGCTCCAGTTCATCGAGGTGCGGTTCAGCGGCGATGGCGCAGTTGCTGTGTTGTCGTGGTTCGCCTCGAACGGCACGCCCATCTGGAAGCGAATGCCGTCGTAAGTTCCCGCCGGGACCGTGCCGGTGACGCTGGTGTTCATCTCCTCGGTGCCGAGGTCGCTACACCCATCCTCGAAGTCGAGCAGCGTGGTGCCTTCGGCTTGCCAATCGTTGTCTTCGAGCGAGACCGCAACATAGTCGCCTGACTCGTTCTTGAGCTCGATGCTCTGCACGAAGAAGCGGAAGTCGCTGACTTGGAGCGACGTCTCGTTGGCTCCGAGGTTCTCATAGGTGTTGCCGCACACGAATGCCTGGGTGCCGACCACGGCACCGAACGTGATCGTCACGTCCTGCGTACCCGACCCGTCGCTACAACCGACGCCGGCCAAAGAAAGAGCCATCACAAACATCAATACTTTTCTCATCACTCGATTACTCCGCGGTCTTTAGAGTCCGTCTTGCCCATTGGAAAGAACAGCTCTCAACGACGACCGTATGTTTTCGGTTATCAGTTGTTGCACCGCCTCGGCAGATTGCAGTGCAAAATCAATGCCATCGAACCAGCTCGTGTGGTCGATTCGAATGGAAACGGTTTCGAGGACAGGGCTGTCGAACACCAGCGGGCGATCGAACAGGATCTCGCAATCGAAGACCTCCCAGATGCGGGCTAGCAGCGCTAATTCTTCGCCGCTGCTCGTGTCTACGACCTGTCCCGCAACGAGGACGCTGTGCTGCATCATCTCCAGGTTTTCGTCGGTTAAACCGGCGGCGTCTGGGTCGGCCGGCATCGCGAGGACCCGCATGCCGCAGTAGCGTCCGGGCGGCGGCTTCAAGGTCCCGGCGAGCTCGGCTGTACCTGCGCTCTCCATCAGGTCGAGAACCAGCGGCACGCCGAGGCTCGTCGGCGTGTCCAGGACGTGGGCTTTCGCTCTCGCCGGAGCAATGGTTCGCCATAGATCCCCGACAAAATTGTCGCAGCGGGTGAGCTCGACCTTCCCCACAACGATGAGCGCGCGGCTCAGCGCAACCCGGTACCCCATGTCGGTGCGGATCTGCGCCGGCGTCGCTTCTGGCTGATACGCGACGTCGACCTCGATGCCTTCGGTCACCCGCATGCAATGCGGAAGCGAGACCATCGCGCACAACGCAAATGTGACGAGCAGTCTAGATGTCATAGACCAATCCCGCCGTGAACGCGAAGCCCTCTCGATGTGTGCCGTCGAGCCGCTGGATCATGGGAAGCGCCGCGGTCGCGTGCACCATGAGCTTCTCGTGTGGGAGCCCGACGATGCCGAGCGTACCGTAGGTAATGTTGCCGCCGGTGTTGGGGTCGCGAACACCGCCGATGTAACCCGGGCCGTCGATGCGGAACTCGGCGCCCAACTGAAATGCGAGAAAGCTCCATGGCTGGTATTGCCCGAGCACGGTTTGTCGGAAGCTCTGGCTTGCGCGAGTGTCGGCGATGCCGGTCGTCGGGAAGATCGCGACAGAAGCGACGTACACCGACCACGGGTTGATGAACATCGTGTACGAGGCGCCTGCGATCGGGTCCCAGGAGCCGGTGCCCGCCTGGAACTCGAGCGGCAGCGGCTGGCCTTCTGGGCCGTACTCGATCGTGCTCGTCGGAAATTCGAGGCCCCCGGTCAGGCTGACTAGATGCCGGGGCGCGAACTTCCGGTCACGCCAGACGACCCCACGCACGCGAAGGTCCAAGTCCCCGGGCGCCCAGACGCTCGTCTCGGCCAGATTCACCTCGGTGATCAGTCGATGAACCAAGGGCATCATCAGGGAGATGGCGAGCCGATCGGTGGGAGAGTATGCGCCCGCGAGCTCCATCCGTTGCTCGCCCAGGGTGAGGCGGTCGACGTCGCTCTCGCCGATGCTGTCGCTGCGATAGCGCAGCGCCGCCGACGTCCGGATGCGGTGCGCTTTCGGCTGCTCGAAACCCACGACCGTGAGGGTTGGATCCCCGACCGAGCAGGTTCCACATGCGGACGCACCGGAGGCAGCCCAGACCGGCGCAACGAGCGCCGCGATCGCCCAACAACCCTTCACGAGCCGGAGGTTAGGGCCTCAAACCGCAAGGATGTATGTGGCAAATCGTCGCAGGTTGAAGCGCGGGACGAAGCCCCGCGCAGGCCGCAAAAAAGGTCCTTTTGAGGGGGGCTCAGCGTCGAGTCGGGAACTTCGCGAGCTTGCGCTGGAGCGAACGTCGGTGAATTCCCAATCGTTCCGCCGCCTTAGTGATGTTGCCATCACAGTCCGTCAGCACCCGTTGGATGTGTTCCCACTCGACCCGCGCGAGTGATGGAGTCTCGGGCTCCGTGCCCTCGGCAGCCTCGAGGTCTTTTGCGGGCTCCGCGTTGTCGCGGTCGAATGAAGCAATCACCTCGTCGACGTCGGCAGGCTTCGTCAGGTAGTGGGTCGCGCCTAGGCGCATTGCTTCGAGCGCGGTCGCGATACTGCCGTACCCAGTGAGAACGACGATCTTGGTGGCCGGGTCCACTCGATGGAGCTCGCGAACGACCTCGAGCCCGGATTTCCCCGGCATCCGAAGATCAACGACGGCAAACTCGGTGCTCTCCTCGGCGGCGATTGCAAGGGCTGCGTCGTAGCCGTCGGCTTGTTGTGCTTCGTAGCCGCGCTCCTCGAACGCGCGCGCCATACGCGAACGGAGCCGCGCGTCGTCGTCCACGAGCAGAACGGAAGGCTTGGGGTTGGTTTGGACCTCGCTGTGGCTCATGCGCTCTCGGGAAGCACGACCCGAATCGTCGTGCCGCGGTCCGTCGCCGATTCGATCAGCAGCTCACCGCCCAACGAGTCTACGAGCGTACGCGCGAGGAACAACCCCAGGCCCATCCGGTCTCCGACCCGCTTGGTCGTGAAGAAGGGGTCGGTTGCGCGCTTGACCGCCTCTTCGTCCATGCCGTGCCCCTCGTCTGCGAAGCTCAGCTCCACCAGGTCCTCGCGTCTGCTCACCTCGAGCGATACGCGCCCTTGCTCGCACGCGTCGAAGCCGTTGCGCGTGATGTTTTCCGCCATCTGAACGAGGGCCTCTCGCGGCGCTTTGATCGCATCCACGCTGCTTCGCGTCTCCCATCGGGAGGCCTGCTCCGGGTCCAGGCGACCCCGCACCTCCGCGAACAGATCCTCTACGGAGATCGACGTGATCGCCTCACCAACGTGCTCGCCGCCTGAGGTGGCCATGCGATCCAGCACGACCCTGCAACGCTCGAGCTCCTCCCGGATGAGCTTCGCGTCGTCGAGAAGCCCCTCGGCGCCCGGAATTCTGCTGGCCTGCCGTTCCATCTCTTTGGCCGCAACGGCGATTGTGCCGAGCGGCGTCCCGAGCTCGTGCGCCGCGCCTGCCGCGAGGGTCGCGATGGAGGCGAGCTTGCCCCAGCGGTGCGTGCGCTCCTCGGCCTCGGCGAGTGCGCGCTCGCGCCTGCGAAGCTCGAGAGAGAGTTGACTGACGAAATAGGTGATCAGCGCGACCGCCAGCACCAACGCGATGAACATGCCGTAGAGGTGCCCCTGGAACCCATCGCCGTGGCCTGCGTGACCGAGGTGGGGATCGGCGGCCTCGAATACGAAGAGCCCGGCGAACGAAACGACCGATAGCCCCGCGATAGCCCAGGTCCATTTGGGAGCGAGCATCACCGCGGACATCGCGATGTACACGACATAGATGATGCTGAAGGGATTGGTCGGGCCTCCCGAGAAGTAGAGGAGGGCCGTCAACAGCACCACGTCGAGGATGAGGAACGCGCCCAGGTGCCCCGCCTGCCCCTTGCGCGACGCCAACCAGGCGTTGGAAGCGGCGCCCACCGCGACCAGCGACCACATGGGTACTACAGGCAGCTCCACGCCGAGTGCCTGCGTTGCGACCACGATGGATGCGGCCACGATGGCGAGCGCGCCCCAGCGCATGCGCGCCAACCACTCGGCGCCAGCGGCGCTCGGCCGAGTTTCGGTGGTCACGACTCGGTCTGGGCTCCGCCCTCGACTGGCGCGTCCAAGTCGACGTTTCCGTACATCGCTTCAGCAATCTTGTAGGCGCTGAGCTCGAGCGTCTCGAGCGCGTCTTTTATGGTGATCGCGTCGCCCTCCTCGATGCAGACGTGAAGTGATTTAATGTCGGCTTCCACCTGCGCGACGACTTCCTCGGCCACCATCTCACGGCACTCGGCGACTGCGCGCTCGCTGGTATAGAGAAGGGCTTCGGCGGCGTTTCGGAGCTCCGCCAACTCCCGTCGCTTTTGGTCACTGGTCTTGTAGGCGTCGGCCTCCCCGATGATGCGCTCGATGTCTTGCTCCGTCAGACCGCTCGACGCGACGACGCGGATATTTTGCTCCCGGCCGGTGCCTAGGTCCTTTGCGCTGACGTTGACGACGCCGTCTGCGTCGATGTCGAAGGTGACCTCGATCTCGGGCACACCACGGGGAGCGGGTAGAATCGGCGCAAGCTCGAACTTCGCGAGCGACTTGTTGTCGTCGGCCATTTCACGCTCACCCTGCAGTACGTGAATCGGCACGAACGACTGATTGTCGACGCTCGTCGTGAAGATCTCCTTCGCCTTCGTGGGAACGGTGGTGTTCCTCGGAATGAGCTTGTGGAAGACGCCGCCGCCCGTTTCGACACCAAGGCTGAGCGGCGTCACGTCGAGCAAGAGAACCTCTTGGACCTCACCCGTCAGCGCAGCGCCTTGTAGCGCCGCGCCCATGGCGACGACCTCATCGGGATTGACGCCCTTGTGCGGCTCTCTCCCGAAGAAGTCAGCGACCTTCGACTGCACCATCGGCATTCGGGTCTGTCCGCCAACGAGCAGTACCTCGTCGATCGACTCCCGCTTGACGCCTGCGTCGTCGAGCGCTTGCTGGCACGGGCCGAGCGTTCGGTCGATGATCTCCGACACGAGGATCTCCAGCTCGCTTCGCTTCACGGTCGTTTCGAGGTGCTTTGGCCCGGATTCATCGGATGCGATGAACGGCAGGTTGATCTCGGTTTCGAACGCGGACGAGAGCTCGTGTTTGGCTTTCTCCGCCTGTTCTTTGAGGCGTTGAAGGGCCACGCGATCTCCTCGAAGATCGATGCCGGTCTTGGTTTCGAAGCGCTGCGCGAGCTCCTCGACCAGCGCATTGTCCAGGTCTTCACCACCGAGGTGTGTGTCACCCGAAGTCGACTTCACGCTGAACACGCCGTCGGCGATCTCGAGGATGGAGATATCGAACGTGCCGCCGCCGAGGTCGTACACAGCGACCCGCTTGCCTTCGTGCTCTTCGAACCCGTACGCCAGTGCGGCCGCGGTCGGCTCGTTGATGATCCGACGCACCTCGAGCCCTGCGATCTTTCCGGCTGCGATCGTCGCCGAGCGCTGTGCGTCGTTGAAGTATGCCGGAACGGTGACGATGGCTTCGCTCACCGTTTCGCCGAGGTACGACTCGGCGACCTCGCGCATCTTTTCGAGCACCATCGCCGAGATCTCGGGTGGCGAGTACTGATGCTCCCCGATCTGCACCCAGGCGTCTCCGCGCTCGCTCTTGACGACCTTGTACGGAACCATCCGCGTGTGCTTCGCCGCCGCTTCAGCGGCGAAGTCGAGCCCCATGAGGCGCTTGATCGCGAAGACCGTGCTCTCCGGGTTGGTCACGCCCTGGCGTTTGGCCACACTTCCCACGCGGCGCTCCCCATCCTTGGCGAACGAAACGACCGACGGTGTCGTCCGGCTGCCCTCGGCGTTGGGGATGACCTGCGGCTCGCCGTTGTCGACGAAAGCGACACACGAGTTGGTCGTCCCTAGATCGATCCCAATGATTCTCCCCATCGTCCCCTGAGCTTCTTTATAGCCTGAGGCGGCGGTTTGTCGCACCTATGGGCTGCCCGGCTGCGGGTCTACTCGCCTTTCGGGGGCTCGTCGCCCTGATCATCCGTTTGGGTGGGGGGCTTCGCTACCACTACCATGGCCGGCCGCAAGAGCCGCTCCCCGAGGTAGTACCCCGGTACGATCTCGGACACCACGGTTCCGGGCGCGTGCTCCTCGGTCTCCTCCTGCTGCATCGCGTCGTGGCAGGTCGGATCAAACAGGTTTCCCACGCCGGGCACCCGCTTGAGCCCCAGTCGGCTCGCGATGTCCTCGAATCCGCGGAGCACCATGTGGACGCCATCCGCGACCGCCGCGACCTCTGTTGCACCGCTCATCGCGTCGGCGGCGCGCTCCAGGTTGTCGACGATCGGGAGCACCTCGCGCAGCGTGTCTTCGATGGCCCGCCGACGAACCTCCTCGACCTCCTTGCGGGAGCGCTTTCGGAAATTATCGAAGTCAGCGGCGATGCGAAGAAGCTGCTCTCGCATCCGATCACGCTCGGCGTGCGCCTTCTCGAGATCGCTGCGTTCGTCGGCTGCTGTCGCCGCCTCTTCTTCGGGGAAGATCAGGTCTTCCTCGTCACCCTCGCCGTTTTGCCCGTTCTCGGGCTTGTCCCCCACGTTGTCGCTCATCTCTCCGTCCGTGTTCCTTTAAGAGCGCTTCGAAGTTCCTGGAAGCCGTCCATCGAGGACGTCACTCAACAGGTTGGCCGCAAAACCGACCAGCGGCACGTACTTCCTGTAGTCCATTCGCGTCGGTCCGACGATGCCAAACGACCCTATCCTCGACCCGTCCCGCCGGTAGGGGCTCGATATCACGCTGATATCGCGAATGTCCTCGAGGGCCGCCTCCGAGCCAATGAACACCCGAACGCCGTCTGCGAGGAGGGTCTGCTCGAGGAGTTGGAGGAGCTTCTGCTTTTCTTCGAAGGCGCTCAAATAGCCACGGATCTTCTTGGCGTCGCCGAACTCGGGACGGTCGAACAGCGCTCCCTGGCCCTCGATCACGACCTGGGTGTCTTCCATTTGGCCCTGAACCGTCGCCTCGACCATCGTCTGGGCCTGTTTGCGAAGCAAGTCGTACTGGCCTCGTTCCGTGGCGAGCCGCACGGCGAGCGTGTCTCGAACGGCTCGAAGGGTGCGGCCTTGCACCAACTCGCGAAGGTAGTTGTTTACCCGCTCGAGGCTGTGGTCATCGATGTCCAGCTCGGTGACGACCACTCGGTTCTCCACTCCGCCGGACCGGGTGACGAGCACAGCTAGGGCGCGCCCACTCGAAAGACGCATGAATCGAAGCTGCTCGAGCGCCGCCTCGGTCACCGGCGGTCGCGCGATGATGGTCGCAGTTCCGGTGAGCCGGCTGAGAAGCTGCCCCGTCTCGCGCACCGCGTCCTCGCCTGGCGCGAGATCATGCAGGCGTTCGATCAATGCCGTACGGTGCGCTTCGGAGATCTCTCCGGCGGTCGCCATCGCGTCGACGAACCGACGAAATCCGGCATCCGTCGGCACGCGGCCCGCGCTCGTATGTGGTTGATGAAGCAGCTCGGCGTCTTCGAGGTCCGCGAGCACGTTTCGAATCGTGGCCGGCGACAACTGAATCGCATACCGCTTCGCGATACGGCGCGACCCGACGGGTTTTCCCGAGGCGATATACTCGGTCACCACGGCGAACAGGATCCTCCGATGGCGCTCGTCTAATGTCACGGTCACGTTCACCTGAAAGTAGAAGCTCGGCCCATTCTGTCAAGCCCTTGAAAGACCGCAGAAAATTGCGCCAGGGCCGGCGTTTGCGGCAGGCTCGCCGCGTGCGACCGACAGCGGCTCTCCTTCCGTTCCTGCTGATGGTGATGGCGATCATGACCGTTCCGACGCTCGTGCTCGACGATCAGGGGCTGCCCCGCTACCGCCACCTCAGCGCCGAACTTGGCGAGCTTCGCGACTCCAATGAAGAGCTCGTCCGAGAGATCGCCGCGCTCAAGAGCGAGATTGAGGCTCTTCGCGCCGACACCGCCTACATCGAGCGCATCGCGCGCGACGAGCTCGGGATGGTCCGCGCGGAGGAGTTCGTCTTCCAGTTTCCGCCGCGGTAGGTGGGCGCGGCGCACACATTCACGCGCTTTTCTTGCTGAACGAATGGAAGCGGGCGTAACACCGCCATGATGACCGCCCTCGTCCAGGCAGCGCTCCGCGTTCGGCGCACGGCGCGGTCCAGTTGGGGTCTAGGTGGCGCGGTGATCCTCGCCGCCTTCCTGCTCGTAGGCTTCTTCACTCCCGACACTCGTCCACTCGATTGGGGCCACGCCGCTTGGCTCATGGCATGGCTCGGGTTGTTTGGGTACCGTGCGCGCAGCGCGCAGCAACATGGCACCGACTCACGTTCCGCGTTCGAGCTCGGCGTCATCCTCCTTGTCGGAGTGTTCGCGTTGATCCAGTTGCGAGGCGGCGTCGGGAGCAATCTCTATCCACTCGCCTACGTCGCGGTGGCGTTGGTTGCGTCGTTTTCGTTCGGGTGGGCGGCCATTGGCATCATCGCGTTTGCAATCGCCCTCGGCTCTGGTGTTGCGTTCTTTGGCGAGAACGTCGACGACCCGGCAGTCCTCGCGCTCAACGCGTTCTTCATGGCCTGCTTCGGCGCGCTCAGCCGGCTCTTTACGCGCGCTGAAATCGTTCGGGTGCACCGTCGCTCGAAGCAAGAGCTTGCCGCGCAACGGGAAAAGGCGCGCGACGACATGCGGCTCTTCCGCCTCCTTGCACCGACCTCTGACGGTGTTCGGGACGAGGAGCGACTCTACCAGACGAGCGTCCAGGAAGTCCGTCAGGCGCTCTTCCACGCGCTTCAGCTCCTGCATCAAACGCTCGAGCTCCACACCTGTGTTCTCTTGATGCCCGGCGATGATGGCGAGCAGCTCCGCATTGCTGAGCTAATCACACAGAGCGACGACATCGCCGAGGGACCATTCACGCTTGGTGCGGGGGTCGTCGGTGCGGCCGTGCGCCGGCAGGTCACCACCAGCCTCCACCCTATTCGACCCGGATATGCTGGGATTTGTTACTATCGCGGGCCCACGACCGTCCGTTCCTTCATCGCAGTGCCCGTTCTCGAGCGGGGCCATCTTCGAGCCGTCCTCTGTGCCGACCGCGCCGTCGACCGGCCGTTCAGCCCCCAGGAAGAAGAGCTCCTGAGAGAGAGCACGTCGCACGTGTTGAGGGCGTTCGAGAACGAGCGCGTGTTCATGGCGCTCGAAACCTCCAAACGGGAACAGGAGATCTTGTACCGGGCGTCGCAGTCGCTGAGCACGGCGTTGACGCAGGACGCCGTGATGGAAGTCGGCCTAACCGCAGCCGCGGAGATCGCGCCGCACGACTTCGCCGCGATCACCGAGTACCAGCCGGAGGGACGCCGACACGTGGTAAAGCGCGCGGTCGGAGAGCAAGGGCTCATCCTCCAAGGGCTCCGGTTTCGCGACAACACTTCGTTGACCGCGATGGTCGTCAAGAACCGACACTATTTGCCATACCGAGGCGACTTCGACTCGAAGCAGCAGGTGCTCTTCACCAAGAAGGCGAAGCTCAAGGGGATGGAGTCCCTGCTCGTGTTGCCACTCGTGGTTCGGGAGGAGCCGATCGGGACGATGATCGTCGCCTCGAAGGCTCGCGGCGCGTTCGGCGCGTCAGCTCGCGAAACGCTTCAGGCTCTCGGAAATCAGCTCGCCGTCTCGCTCGCCAACGCGCGCGCAGTACGGCTGCTCGAGGAGCTCGCGACGACCGACGGGCTGACCGGGTGCCTCAACAAACGCGCGTTTCTTGCCGAGCTGAGCCAAAAGCTGATGGCAGCGCAGCGGTTCGGGAGAAAGCTATCGCTGATCGTCACCGACCTCGATCACTTCAAGGCGGTCAACGACACCTACGGTCACGCGGCAGGCGATCGGGTGCTGCAGGAGCTCGGCCGCGTTCTCAAGCGCGTGAAGCGAGAGACCGACTTGGTCGCGCGATTTGGCGGAGAGGAGTTCTGCGTGCTTTGCGAGGAGACGGATGCACGCGGCGCCCAACTCCTGGCCGAGCGTGTTCGAGAGGAGTTGGCCGCAGCCGAGCTTCAGACCGAGCTTGGTGCATTGCGGGTCACCGCCTCCCTCGGAGTCGCGACCTTCCCCGATCACGCCAAGACCGCGGAAGAGCTCTTCTCCCAGGGTGACAAGGCCCTCTACCAAGCGAAGAACCAAGGTCGCAACCGCGTGTGTACGGTCTAGCCGGACCGCGCTGCTAGAAGCGCCGGAGCTCGAGGGTTCGAGGGTCGAGCATCCATTGGACCCGGCCCTTGCCCCCATCGACCGTCAGTAGACAGACGGACGACGGGCTGAACGACGGCGCGTGCACGAGGCGTCCCAGATGCGCGCAAAGTACGCCGACCTTGGGCATGTGGCTGACCATGACGATCAGGTCGTCGTCGCCGGCGTGCTCGAGCGGCTCGAGCGCCTGGGCCGTCGTGCCATCTTCGGTCGACAGGGCGCGGTGCACCTGAAGCGGGCCGTCGAAGCCAGGCTGCATCGCGGCGAGGATCTCGGCGGTCTGCACCGCCCGGACGAGCGGGCTCGTGTAAACGCAGTCGTAGTGAAGGTCCATTCTACTGAGCATCTCGCCTATGCTCGTCACGGTTCGACGCCCTGCGTCGGTCAACCAGCGATCCGAGTCGGTCCGGGCGGCGCGCGGGTCCACGGCCTCCCCATGTCGCATCAGCAGCACGCGCATGAAGAAGAGCTTGCCACGCTTGCTATGCGTCGTCTTGCGGTCCGTGTGCAGACAGCGCGAAAGTCTCCTCTGGCGCCATCACCAGCTTGCGCCGCGCGTAGATGGCGAACCAGAGCAGGCCGAGGCCGTACCAAATCGCCGCCCCGATCACGACCTTTCGATACACCGGGTCGGTCACGAAGAGCGTGACGAGGGTCACGAGCGCAATGACGAGGGCGAGTACGGCGCCGGGTACCCCAAGCGGGCTCCGGTAGGGCCGCGCGATGTTCGGGAGCCGCACGCGCAGCAAGATGTAGGAGACCATCTGCAGCGCGTAGGCGATCACTGCACCGAACACCGCCATGTTCAGCAGCACCGCGCCTACGGGGTGATCCTGGCCGAGAGAGTGAATCCCAAATGCAACCGCGTATCCGAGTGCCGCGCCGACGAGAAGCGCGATCTGCGGCGTCTGCCGGCGGTGGTGCGTCTGTGAAAGCCAGCGCGGGAAGTAGCCGGCGCGCGACAACGAGAAGATCTGCCGGCCGTAGGCAAAGATGATGCTGTGGAAGCTCGCGACGAGGCCGGTGACCGCCACCAACGCTAGGAGCTTTGCCCCAATTCCGGCGCCAAAGGTCGTCTTGAAGCCCTCGAAGAGTGGCTCGGCCGACGAGCCGAGTGGGCCCGACCCGGGGGCGATCCCGGCGTTGAGGAAGAGGGTCAGGAACGCGGCGATCACCAAGGTGAGCAAGCCGTAGAGCAGACCGCGCGGCAAATCTCTCGCCGGAGCATGCGCCTCCTCGGCAGCCAAAGGCAGCTGCTCGATCGCGAGAAAAAACCAGATCGCGAATGGGAGCGCGGAGAGGATCCCGCCGGGACCGTTCGGCAACCATCGCGTCCGACCCTCGGAGGGCTCGATGTTGAGTGCCCAAGCCATGTCGAAATGCGGGATCGCGCTCACCCAGAACACCACGAGGACACCGAGCGCGAGTGCGGTGATCAAGACCGTGAAGCGGAAGGTGATCTCCACGCCAGCGACGTTGAGGCCGACGAAGATTGCGTACGCGGCGAGCCACCAGAGCGGCTCCACGCTCGCCGGCGTGCCGAAGATCGCTCCCAAGTAGCCCCCGATGCCGACTACGATCACCGCGGGCGTCAGGATGTACTCCATGTTCTCGGCGAGCCCGGTGATGTACGCGCCCCACGGCCCCATCGCCGAACGCGCAAAGGAGTAGGCTCCTCCGGTGTGAGGAAGTGCGGCTGCCATTTCGGCGATGCTGAAGCAGAGCCCCGCGTACATCGCCGTGATGATTACCGTGGCCAAGAAGAGGCCGCCGAACCCGCCAGCCCGGAGACCGAAATTCCAGCCGAAGAAATCGCCGGAGATCACGGCGCCGACGCCCAACGCCCACAGTGACCAAACTCCTGCGTAACGGCGCAGGCCACGCTCCGAGAAGTACTGATCCTCGACCGAGTCGTACTCGACCCCCTGGCCCTTCTTCTTCATGGCGCCGAGTGTAGCGGTTTGGTGGGACTGGCGATAAGGTTCCGCGCATGTTGTCGATCGACCTCTCGGGTAAGCGCGCCTTCGTCGCGGGCGTTGCAGACGATGGCGGGTTTGGATTTGCGATCGCCAAGGCGCTTGCCGAAGCAGGCGCCTCGGTTTGCGTCGGCACGTGGCCGCCCGCGCTCGGCATCTTCGAAACGCTGCTCCGCCGCGGAAAGCTCGATGCCTCGCTTCAGATGTCTGACGGGAGCAAGCTCGAGTTCGAGCGCATCTATCCGCTCGACGCCGAGTACGACACGCTTGCGGATGCCCCGGAAGAGCTCTGCTCGCAGAAGCGCTACCGTGAACGCGGGGACTTCAGCATCGAAGGCGTGGCCAATCGCCTGCGTGAAGACTTCGGCGAAGGTTGCATCGATATCGTCGTGCATAGTCTCGCCAATGGACCGGAGGTCACCAAGCCGCTCATGCAGACCAGCCGCGCTGGGTACTTGGCCGCCCATGGCGCGAGCGCGTACTCGATGGTCGCGCTGGCGCAGCGGCTTCAGCCCTTGATGCGTGACAGCGGCGCGCTCTTGGGCCTCACGTATCTCGCGAGCAGGGGCGTGGTCTCCGACTACGGAGGGGGGATGGCTTCCGCCAAGGCCGCGCTCGAAGCCGACGCGCGGATGCTTGCCTTCGAGATGGGCCGGCAGTGGGGACACCGCGTAAACCTCATATCCGCAGGGCCTTTTGCCTCACGCGCCGCCTCGGCGATCGGATTCATTCACAAGATGATCGAGTACTACGCGCTCAACGCGCCACTCCCCGACGCCCTGCGCGCGCAAGAAGTGGGGAATGCGGCGGCGTTCTTGTGCAGCCCGCTGGCGAGCGGAATCACCGGCACCGTTCTCTACGTCGACAAGGGCTACCATGCGATGGCCACCCCAGCGGATGTCGAAGGCCTGATCGACAAGCTCAGAGGCGGCTAGGCCGCGACCACTTCGTGCTGCACCGTCGGCCGAATGCTGCTCGTTTCGGGGGCGACCTCGAGCGTGGCGGCGAGGAGCCGTTCGGTGCGAACCCGCTCGATCAGCCAGGGGTCTAGCGCGCGCATCAACGCCCGCGCGGACGGATGGCGGCCTGATGGATTTCGACTCATCAGCTTGGCGACCAAGCCCTCGATTTCGGGGCCTAGGTGCGGAGCAAAGAGTCCGAGCCGGGGCGCGTCCTCGCGAATGATTCGGCGGAGAACGGCTGTGACGTCTGGACCCGTGAACGGCAGCTTTCCGGTCAGCGCTTCGAACATCGTCACGCCTACGCTGAAAAGGTCAGCCCTCGCATCGACGAACGGGTTGCCGCTGGCCTGCTCGGGTGAGGCGTAGCTCGGAGTGCCGTAGACGCGACCGCGTTCCCGGCCGCGCTCATCGGGGGGCGCCGTATCCGCGGCGCAAACCCCGAAATCGAGGATGTGCAGATCGAGCTCCCCATAGGCGCCCCGGTTCAGCAGGATGTGCTCAGGCTTGATGTCTCGGTGCACGTAACCGTGCCGGTGCACGCTGTGGAGCACCGACGCCAGGCGCGCCATGATGACTGCGATCTGCTTGGGTGCGAGCGGGCCGCATCGCCGCAGGTACGACGAGAGGCTCTCGCAAGGCATGTACTTCATCACCAGGTACGGCGAGCCGTCGTACAGCGTGCCGTGGTCGATCACGGGGACGATCCCGGGATGAAACACCCGCCGGGCGACCTCGACCTCGCGCCGCACCCGGCTCATCAGGTCCGGGTTCCCGGCGTGGGCGGGCCTGAGCATTTTGACGACCACCCGCTCGAGGGTCGCCAAACGCTCCGCCTCGAACACAATCCCGGTCCCTCCGGTCCCGATCGCGTAGCCAATCCGATAGCGGCCATCCAAGAGCTGTCCCCGAAGCTCACTCCGCTCAGTCGATGCCCCCATCGATGGAAGGTTCGGGGGAGCAGGGCATTTCAGTCAAAAAAGCGGCAGATTCGCCGCGTGCGGGCCAGCGAGTCGCGTCGGGAGGCTCAGTTGGATCCAAGTCGCCCGCCCCCAGCGCCCTGCCGGCTTGGCGGCGCCTTTGGCGCCGGGCTTCGCCCTGCAGGCTCGCGCTACCGCGTATGTTTGGGGACGGGAGCGCGATCGGGCTCAGCCCGCGGTCCGGAAACTGTTGATCGTCTCCCGCTCGTCATACGAGTACTGAAACCCGGTGGCTCTTCGGAACGCCTCGCTGTCGACCACGATCGGGTACTTCAGGTGATCGATCGCGCCGGCGGGGAGCAAGGGCAGCCCCAGACGTCCGAGCCCGAGCTTGAACAGCATTTCCGGCATCGGAAGCGGCCTTCGGCCCGCGGCCTTGACGATGGTGGAGAGCGGAACGGGGGTTGGGCCCGAAACGTTGAAGATGCCGTGGAGTTTGTGTGCGAGAGCCGTGACAATCGCCTCCGCTGCGTCGAGCTCGTGAATGAAGTGGAACAGCGGGTCGAAGCCCGCCACCAAGGGGACGGTCGGGCCCTTGAGGAACGTTGCGAGCGTTCCGTGACGGCTCGGTCCGAGCGTGTACACGATGCGCAAGACCGCCGTCGCGATCTCCGGGTAGCGCCACAGCGCTGACGCTGCATAGAGATCCGCGGCGACCAGGTCGGCGAGCTCGGGGAACGCGTGCGCCGAGATCGGAGGCTCGTCTTCGGTGTGGTAGAGCGGAGAGTCGGCCGCGGCGCCGTAGAAGGTGTGTCGACCGGCGAAAACCGCCTGTTTCACTCCGTAGGCGTGGCAGTGCTGAATGAACGCGCGCGTGCCGTAGAGGTTCACGCGCATGCGGTCCGGGCTTTGGTGCACCAAGTGCGTCACCGTCGCCATGTGGATCGCCGCATCGGGTCGATAGGTGCGGAATACGTCCTCGGCGGGGCGCTTTCGAATGTCGGCCTGGTGAACCTCGATCTCGGCAGGTCCATCGGGCCACGCGCGACGATCGATGCCCACGACATCGTAACCCCTTCGGAGGAGCTCCAGGCCGACCAAACGTCCGAGCTTGCCCGAGATTCCTGTCACCAGAACTTTCATCACAACACGAGATCTTCCTCGGAGATCCTCTTCTCTCTGAGGGCGCGGCCTTGTTGAATCAAGTCGTGGATTCGTTCTTTCACACGATCGACCATCGCGTTCACGACTTCGTCGCGCTCGTGCCCCGTGCCTTCGAACTGCATCGGCCTTCCGTACAGCAATTGAAAGCGCGTCGGTTTGGGTACGAGCAGGCCCCACTTCGTGACCGGAATGTACGGGACGCCCATCAGCCTTCCGAGCCGCTTGAGGTTCGCCACGGTCGGTAGCGCTTCACCTCCGCCCACGAACCCGAACGGGATGATCGGGCTCTTCGTCTCGAGAGCGAGCCGCATGAAACCGGTTCCAAAGTCGACCAAGGAATCCGCGTCTTTCGCAAGCTTCGCGGTGCCCCTCGCTCCCTCGGGAAATACGAGAAGCAGTCGCTCGTCACGCAGTAAACGCTTCGCCTGGTCGGGGTTTCCAGTGAACTGACCGGTGCGGGCCATGAGCTGGGACGCCCCTGGAAATTGGTGGATGAACTTGTCGATCATCGCGTGCGGAAGCCGCGGTGGCTCGGCGTCGAGCAACATCGAGCCCATCACCATCGCCCCGTCGATTGCTACACCGCCCGAATGATTGCCGATGAGAATCCCGCGTCCGCGGGAGGGCACGTTGTCGATCCCGTACACGTCGACCTTGAAGTAGAAGCGATAGATCCACGCGAACGCAGACACGAAGCGAATCAGGTCGTTCTTGGCGATCCCGTATGGATCGACCCCGAACTTGTTGAACCGGAGGTCGAGCGCCTCGATTCGGGCGGCAACTTCGGGGTCGATGGGGAGAAGGTTATCGAGCAAGGCGGCCTCGGAGGATAGTGCGATCTGTATGTTGGCTGAGTGAAGAACGCAATCTCACTCCGCGTCTGGCTTGCGGATGCCGAGCGCCCGCATCTTCTTGTAGAGGTGACTTCGCTCGAGGCCGAGGTCGGCGGCCGTCTTCGTGACGTGCCCCGCCCGGTGGCGCAGGGCCCTCGTGATCAAGTCCCGCTCGACCGATTCGAGCATCTCACGAAGAGATGTTTCGGGCCGAAAATAGGACTGAGAAGGCTCGGAGGCCCCGATGGGCAGCAATCTCAGCGCCGCCGCTTCGGTGATGACCGTGCCAGGAGTCAGGATGACGAGTCGCTCCACCAGGTTTCGGAGCTCGCGGACGTTGCCCGGGTATGAGTACGAGGCCAGCAGCGCCATCGCGCCCGGCGACATCTCCTTGCCCGGGCGATCGTGCGTTTCGCAGGCCAGCCCGAGGAAGTGTTCGGCGAGCAATGGGACGTCACCGGCGCGCTCCCGTAGAGCCGGCACTTGGAGCGGCACGACGTTGAGCCTGTCGAAGAGATCAGCACGAAAGCGACCGGCTTCGATCTCTGCTTCGAGGGACTTGTTGGTCGCCGCGACCACTCGGACGTCCACCCGAACTGGCGTGCCACCCCCGACGCGCTCGATCTCGCCTTCTTGCAAGACGCGCAACAGCTTGGCCTGCATCTGCGGAGGCATGTCGCCTACCTCGTCGAGAAAAATCGTTCCCCCGTGCGCGCGCTCGAACTTGCCGTGCCGTTTCTTGGTGGCGCCGGTGAACGCGCCTGCCTCGTGCCCGAAGAGCTCGCTTTCGATCAGCCCTTCCGGTACGGCCGCGCAATTGAGCTTCTCGAAGGGGCCGGATGCCCTGGCGGAGCTAGCGTGGATGGCGCCGGCCACGAGCTCCTTGCCCGTTCCTCGCTCCCCGAGGATCAGGACAGTCGCGTTAGACCGCGCTGCAAGCTCGACCTGCTCACGCAGCCCCTGGATCGGAGCGCTTTGGCCGAGAAGGGTCTCACCAGCGCCGTACCTCCGCCGAAGCTCCTCGTTTTCGTGCTGAAGTGCGCGCAGACGAATGCTTCGCCCGAGTGCGAGCACGAGCCGGTCGCTTCCGACCGGCTTCTCGATGAAGTCGTCCGCCCCGCGCCGGATCGCCTCCATCGCCACGTCGATCGTTCCGTGACCGCTCATCATGATCACCGGGGTTGCGACCTCGCGCGTTGCCAGCTCGTCGAGCATCTGTAGCCCGTCGATGCCCGGAAGTTGCACGTCCAACAGAATCGCGTCGAAGCTCTGCTTTGCGATCTTGTCGAGCGCGACCTCCGCACTGCCTGCCACCTCCACGTCGTAACCTTCGAGCCCAAGCGCGCGTGAAACGGAAGTCAGGATGTTTCGTTCATCGTCGACGACGAGAACCGTCGCGGCCGGCATGCCGCTACGCTAGCACACCAGGCGCCGCGCTCAGGTTCCGGTTTCGTCGTCGCGCTTGGGTACGGGAACCGAGCGAATCCGGGTCTCGGAGACCCTCTGGTGAGCAAAAAGCCATTTGAGCAGCTCGGCAGGAGCTTCGGGGCGCGCGTAGAGATAGCCCTGCGCGATGTCGCAGCCCTGGTTTCGAAGGTACTCGAGCTGCCCTTCGGTTTCGACACCTTCGCCGATGACATCCAGGCCCAAGTTCTTGCCGAGGCCCACGATCATGTTCGCGATCGGGCCGCCGCGGTCGTTGGACTCGACGCTCTGGACGAAGTTCTTGTCGATTTTGAGGGCATTGAGTGGGAAGTCGTGAAGATAGGTTAGCGAGGAGTAGCCAGTGCCGAAGTCGTCGATGGCGATCCGAACACCGACCTCGCGAAGCTCGCGAAGTAGCGCGCCAGCTTCCCCTGGGTCACTCATGAGGCAGCTCTCCGTGAGCTCGATCTCGAGGTATTCGGGGGGAAGCTTCGTCTCCTTGAGGGCACCACGGATCTTGTCGATCAGCATGGGGTCCTCGAACTGCTGCGCTGAGACGTTCACGCCGATGCGCATGGGCTCGAGGTCCATGGCGTGCCAGCGTCGCACCTGCTCACATGCGGTCTGCAAGACCCACTCGCCGACCTCGTTGATCAGCCCGAACTCTTCGAGCCCGGCGATGAAGTGATAGGGCGTCAGCAAGCCGCGCGTTGGATTCATCCAGCGAAGCAGCGCCTCGACGCCGATCACCATCCCCGTCCTAAGGCAGATCTGCGGCTGGTACACGAGTTGAAACTCGCCCCTTTCGACCGCGCGCCTCAGCGCCCACTCGAGCGCATGCCGCGACTGCGCCTCTTCCTGCATCGCGTCGGCGAAGAACTGATAGCGGCCGCGTCCGGACGACTTCGCCTGGTACATCGCAAGGTCCGCGGCGCGCAACAGCTCGGACAGATTGCTCCCATTTTCCGGAAACATCGCAATTCCGACGCTGGTCGAGCTGTTGATTTCGTGCCCGCCGATCGTCGTGACCTCGGCGAGACTGTCGATGATGCGTTCGATGACGGGAAGTACTTCACGGGCTTCGCTGACACCCTCGAGCACAACCGCAAATTCGTCGCCTCCGAGGCGCGCGACGGTGTCCTGATCGCGAACGCTTGCACGAATGCGCTGCGCGACCTCAATCAAGAGCTTGTCCCCGATTTCATGGCCCAACATGTCGTTGATCTCTTTGAAGCGATCCATGTCGAGCACGAGCGTGGCGACCCCCGTGCCGGCACGCATGGCACGAGCCAAAGCATGCTCGACCCGTTCGCGCAGCATGGTTCGATTCGGAAGCGAGGTGAGCTGGTCGTAGTGCGCCAGCCGCACCAGCTCGAGCTCCGTTCGCTTTCTCTCGACGGCGTAGCGAATCACGCGGTGTAGGTTGGCCCCGTCGATGTGACCCTTAACGAGGTAGTCCTGGGCGCCAGCCTTGACCGAGCGCAGCGAGATCGCCTCGTCCTCCCAGGCGCTGACAATCACCAGCGGTATGTCGGGGTACGAAGTCTGCAAGCTCGTCACCGTTTGCGTCCCCCGAGAGTCCGGCAGATTCAGGTCCGCGAGGATCACATCCGGCGTCAGCTCTTCCGCGGAAAGAATGGCGTCGTTGACGGTTCGAACGTGCGTGATTCGGTAGTAAGAGCCTGTTACCCGTCGGAGCAAGCGCCGAACGAGTTGCGCGTCGATCAGATTGTCCTCGACGAGGAGGACCTCCCGGACCTCGTGCTCCTCCTCGCCCTCGCGCTTATCAAGCATTGCCCACCATCAAAAATACCGTTACCAGCGCCTTATTACAGTGCTATGGTTTCAGGTGGGCGTCAAGGCTGATCCGGGGCCCCCGGGGGAAGGTGCTCGTCAACAAGGCTCAAATGTCGGTGGTTTCCGGGCGGAGGCGCGTTCGGGTCCTCATCGCCTCGGCCAATCCCGAGCGCATCATGTTGGTCCGGGAGAGCCTCCATGCTTGGCCCGAAGCCGTGGTTTGCCGGGTGGCGGTGAACCGCGAGGACGCGATCCTTCACTTCGAAAGCCACGCGCCGCACGTCCTTTGCTGGGATCCCGCACTTGGCGCAGAGCTGCCCGCGACCGCACGCGGGATCTGCACCCTGCTGCTTGGCGACGAGTCGTGCACGATGCCCGAAGAGCGGCCGTGGGCAATGACCGTGTCCGACGATTACGTCGCCGGTCTTCAGCAAGCGATCAACCGCGAGTACGAGCTCCGGCGCTTGCTGATGCAATTGCGGGATGCACATGGCAGCGAGACACAAAGCCGATTGCTTCTGACTCGCGCGACCGACGGAATCATCGTCGTCGATGCCGCCAACCAGGTCGTCTTCGTAAATCCGGCTG